>Ga0123337_10004758_pt1 | contig 13651 bp, 10 predicted proteins | sample frozenSSSSmetaG_FD_89792 | JGI IMG/M metagenome (GOLD analysis project Ga0123337, IMG submission 89792) | Glacier valley bacterial and archeal communities from Borup Fiord, Nunavut, Canada, to study Microbial Dark Matter (Phase II) -... | ecosystem: Environmental > Aquatic > Freshwater > Ice >... | reverse complement strand
TGCCTCCGGCGACAATGAAACCCTCAGGTTCTTCCTCCACGGCGACACCGCAGGCCCGCAGCCCGTCGACCATCAGGCGGATGCGGTCGCTTTCCTTGACCCGCATCTCGCCGACGCCGCGCATGACGGTCCGGCCCGTTGCGAAAGCGGCGGTGGCGGCCAGGATCGGGTACTCGTCGATCATCGAGGCGGCGCGGCTCTCCGGCACGATGACGCCCTTCAGCGCGGAGTGACGCGCGGTGATGTCGCCGACCTCCTCTCCGCCCGAGACGCGGCGGTTGGCGATGGTCAGGTCCGCGCCCATCTCGACCCAGGTGTCGAACAGGCCGGTGCGGAGCCGGTTCAGCATCACGCCTTCAACCGTCACTTCCGATCCCGGAACGATCAGGCCCGCCGCCAGCGGGAAGGCGGCCGAGGACGGATCGCCCGGCACCGAGACGGTGGTCCCCCTCAGGGGCTGGCCGCCTTTGAGACGAATGACCCAGCCCTCGGCGTCGTCCTCGACATCGACGGTCGCGCCGAAGGCCCGCAGCATCCGCTCGGTGTGGTCGCGGCTCTTCTCCGGCTCGGTCACCGAGGTGACGCCGTCCGCGTTCAGCCCGGCCAGCAGGATGGCCGACTTCACCTGGGCCGAGGCGACGGTCTGGACATGGTCGATCGCGTGGAGCGTTCCGCCGGTCAGGGTCGCCGGCAACAGGCCCGGCTTGCCACTCCAGACGAAGCGCGCGCCCATCCGGGTCAGGTGGTCGGTGACGCGGCCCATCGGCCGCGACCGCAGCGAACCGTCGCCGTCGAAGGCAGCCGAGATCGGATATCCGGCCGCCGCCCCCATCAACAACCGCACGCCGGTGCCGGCATTGCCGCAGTCGATGACGCCGGCCGGTGTCTGGAAGCCGCCGCGCCCGGTGATGCGCCAGCGCCCGCCGCCCAGCGTCTCGACCGTCGCGCCAAAGGCCTCGGCCGCGCGGGCGGTGGCCAGGACGTCGTCGCCTTCCAGCAGGCCGTCGACCTCGGTCACGCCGGTCGCCATGGCGCCCAGGATCATCGAGCGGTGAGAGATGGATTTGTCGCCGGGGGCGCGCACGATCCCTCGCAAGGGATTGCCGGGACGCGCGGTCAGATGGGGGGCGTTGGAGGCCACGGAGGCTCCGCAGGATGCAATGTGGGAGGGAGCGGACCACGGCCACGCCAAAGACGGCTTTTGACAGCGGCCCCCCATGGTGGCAAGGGACGCGGCCGAAATCCCCTCCTCCATCCAAAGGTCTCCATCACCCGTGGCCGATCCCAAACTTGGCGCCAAGCAGGTCTGCCCGAACTGCCAGGCCAAATTCTACGACCTGGGCCGTCGCCCGGCGCACTGCCCGAAGTGCGAGCACGAGTTCGATCCCGAAGAAGCCATCAAGCTGCGCAGCCGTCGCGGCCGTCCGGGCGGCTATGCCGCCGACGACGCCGAAGATCAGGTCGTCGAGAAGAAGCCGTCCGACGACGAGGATGAGGAAGAGGAAGTCGTCACCCCCGAGATCGACCAGGAAGGCCACGAGCCGATCCTGACGCCCAACGACGAGGATGACACGACCGCAGATCCGTCCGAAGAAGCCGGCATGGGCACGACCGATGGCGACGACGACGTCTTGGCGGACGACGACGATGACGACGACTCCGTTCCCTTCATCGAGGACGAAGACGACGACGCCTTCGACGGCGACATCGCCAAGGGCAGTAAGGACGACGATCATTAGGTCGGCCTGAGGCCTGTTTTCCAAAGGATTTCGGGGGCGGATTTCGGTCCTTCCCCCGGCCTTCGGGAAAGTCGAAAATAAAATCCGGAACCGGGTTGATCTGAAAAACGACCCGACATAGGTTCCGCCGCCTCGCCGGGGGCCACACCAGACCCGGCGGACCAACCGAAAGACCAAGCGTCTTGAGGTCTGGGGCTTTAGCTCAGCTGGTAGAGCGCTTGCATGGCATGCAAGAGGTCAGCGGTTCGACTCCGCTAAGCTCCACCAATTTTTCAAGGGGTTAGCAGTTCTCTGCTAACCCCTTGTTCGTTACAGGTAACACACAGGTAACACCGGGCGCGATTTTCCCTGTCACCGCGCCATTTCGCTGCAGCCTGTTTCAAAGCGCTTCGCGAGGGTTCGAACCGCCGCCGGAAGCGGCGTCGCCGCCCGACCTGATTCGCACCGAGGCCGCCGGGTCTCGCCTCCGTCCACAGCCAAACCGCACGGTCGGACCACCACGAATTGCGTTCTGGATCCGTTCCGGGCCAGTCTCGCGCCATGACCGACGAGGTGTCGAAGCATACAGCCGAAACGACCAAGGCCTTGTTCCTGGACGGCGGTCTCTGGGCCGTCGTCGGAAGCCGGAGCAATAAAGAGGCTGACCCGCAGCTTGAGGCCCAGTGCATCTCGCTTCACAACGCCGGCGAAATCGATTTCCTCTCCGGCGTCGATCAGTCGGCCTTCGCCGAGCTTGAGCGGTTCAGACGTTGGCCGGTATTCGGTTTCATCGGCCGAGTGCTGCCCTCCCTGGATGCGACTTGGGAGGGCATGACCCAATTCATCGATCGCTGCCCGGCCGCCAACCCGTCCGGTGTCGCCTATGAGATCCAGCAGGGCGCCATCGCCTGGTTCGCCGCCCATCCCGCAGAGGCGCTGAAGTGTGTCGCAACGGCAGAGGCGATGGACCCTGCCGCCCTGCCGCATCTTGAACCGGCGCTGGTAGGCCATGGCGACCTTGCGCTCTGCCGTCGTCTTGCCGCTGATGAAGACGCCCGGTTGAGCGTCCCGGCCCTCCACGCCCTGGCGCGCCTGCCCCACCCCACACCCCAGGCTCGGGCCGCCAGTGTCGATCTCGCGCGTCAGATACTCTCGCAGGAGCCGGACGGGATCGGACTGGTGCTCCTGGCCAGGCTGGTTCTCGACGGCCTGACCCGGCCCGGCCCCGCCCTGGAGCCGTCCCAACTGTCGCTTCTGGACGAGGTGCTCACTAAAGGCGGTGCAACGACCCTTCCGCAGGCTGCCTTCGCGCTGTGCACAGCCTCTGCCGACACGCTGGAGCCCGGCCTGGTCGCCCTGCTCCTCCGACACCTGGCCGGTGTCGACGCTGGCGCGGCCGAAACCATCGAGGGCCTTGATGAAGGCCTGCGTCGCCTCGCGGAGCGCGGGATGGGCGAAGACGCCCTCGCCTTCGTAGAGACCGTGGTCACCGGCCAGGACGGCGGGTTGCAACTCGGGTCGTTCGACGGCCTGTTCGGCAGCTTGTTTATGGGACCGCATCCACCGGTGCAGAGGCTCGTTCTCGCCTGGCTCGACGTTGGACGGCCGGACCTCTGCCATGGGCTGGTCGCCCTGTTTCAACGCTACCAGTGGGCTGAGTCCCCGCTGGCACTGTACCTGGCCGACTACGACTACGACGAGACACGGATCTGGTTCATCTGCCGGCGCGCGGCGGGCTACTTCCTGCTTCATGAGGTGGTGGCTGCCTCGATCATCGTCTCCGCGCTGCGGACCGCCTCTCGCGACCTGGCGGGGGCCCTGACCGACCTGCTCATCGATCCGCTTCTCATGAACTACCAGTCGAAACTGCGACCCTACCTGGAAGGGATCGCCGAGGACGATCCGGCCGCGCCGCACATCGCCCGTGCGATCGAGGCGTCGGACGCCTATCGCGCCGCCGCGAGCGGTCTGGACATCCCGGAGCTTGAGCCCTCGCAGACCCGCCGCCAGCAGGCCCGCACCCAGCGGGCGGACCTGTTCCGGTCCGCTTCGAGGGATGCACAGAAGAGCTCGATCCTCGCGGACCTGGTCCATCGGCAGACCCTGCTCTACGGCCGCAACAGCCTGAGCTATCTGACGGGTCCCGACGGACAGCGTCAGGTCTTCAAAAATGAGCTGGTCAGCTACGGCTACGAGGCCGAACTGCCCCAGCAGGACGTCCTCGATCCTGTCGGTCTGGCCATGAGGATGTACCGCCTGAAGGCTGGAGGCCCGGGATGAAGCTCATCTTGCGGGAGTATCTCGCGTCCCTTCGCGAGCGAGCCGAGCTGGACGTCATACTGCCGAACCTCCTGAGTGAGATGGGGTACACCGTCTTCGTCTGGCCCCAGGTCGGAACGATGCAGTGCGGCGTCGACATCGCCGCCGTCAGTCCGGCGTCCGCAGGACCCCGGCGCGTCCACCTCCTGTCGGTCAAACGCGGCGACCTCACGCGAACGGAGTGGAGCAACGACACGCCCCAGGCCCTCCGGCCCTCCTTGGTCGAGATCCTGGACGGCTTCATCCCGCACCGGATCCCCAAACAGTATGCGCACCTCCCCATCGTCGTCTGCCTCTGTTTCGGAGGCGAGATGGCCGACAACGCCAGCGCCCTGGTCCACGGCTTCATCCAGACGCACGAGCGGGAGGGGCTGACGTTCGAGATCTGGAACGGCGACTTCATCGCCAACCTCCTGCTCGACGGCATTCTCCGGGAAGACATCTTCCCCAAGACGATGCGCTCGGACCTGCGCAAGGCGATCGCTTTGCTCGATGAACCGACCATCGCCTACGGCCACTACGCCCGACTGGCCGGCAGGCTCGCGGAGGCCTCCGCCGCCGGACCGGCGAAGGCCGTCACGGCGGCCCGCCAACTCTATATCGCCGCCTGGATGCTGTACGTCTGGTCCCGCGAGTCGGGCAATCTCGAAGCCCCCTACCGGGCCAGCGAGCTTGGCATTCTTCACCTCTGGGAGTTTCTCAAACCCCACCTCGGCGGCGCCGGAAAGTACAAGAACGCGCTGGAACGCGTGATGGTGCAGATGATCAACCTGCATCTGACGATCGCCGAGGCCCTGCTGATCCAGAAGATCGAACCGGCGGCCCGGAAGCGGGACGCGGTCGCGGCGGCTGTGGGCAGCCCCACCTCCGTCGACATCAACCTGGCCCTGTTCGAACTCGTAGGCCGCGCCGCCATGACCAGTCTCTGGATGCACTGGCTCGGCCAGCACCCGGACTGGTCGGAGGGCCGGGACTTCAGCGCCGCCAAGCAGCGTTACTACGATCTGGCCATCAACCTGATTCGCTCCAACGGTTGTCTCGGCTCGCCCATCGCCGATCAGCAAACCGTGGACGTGGGCCTCGTCTTCTTGGCGGGTCTGACCAGCGAACAGTCGCTCGACGACCTCGTCGCCTGGATCTCGGTCATGGTGGATCGCCTGACCTACGCCTTCCGGTCGCGATCCCACTACCCGAGCGCCAGTGACGACTATCGCGACTGGCTGACGCTCCCCGGACATGGTGACGAAGAAGGCTTCAAGGACGCCACGGTCGGAAGCTCCCTCATCCCTCTCCTCGCGGCATGGGCGAGCGGGTTGAGCCTTGGACCCGCCCGGGCTCGCCTGGCCAAACTGGTCGAGGAGGTCCTGCCTCTGACCACGATGCAGATGCTCGTCGCCGATGAAGCCACCGAAGCCCACCTCTATCTGAACACCGATGAACACGGCTGGTGTCTCAACGACCTCCCGATCGTCGCGGAGGGGACGGCCCTGGTCGAGACGATCCAGGAAGCCTGTGAGAGCCACGAGAGCTTCAAAGCCTTGTCGGCATGGAAGACCGGCTTCTGGCCCGTCATCCTGCTGGCCTGCCGCCATTGGCGCCGGCCGATCCCGCCGGATTTCTACGCCGACAACCTCGCCCCGCCCCGGGTCCCGACGGCGACCTGATCTCCAGCGCTAGGCGGGCGACGTCCCAACGCCGAAGGCTTCGGCCATCGCGAGCACTCGGCCTCGCTGTTGGTGAGATGCGGCAGGTTGGCGACCGCAGAAGTCACATCACCGCCGGCCATGACGCCGGAGAGATCCGGATTGCCGAAGCCGACAAACGCCTCTCTAGCGCGGGGCCGGGGATCCGGCTCTCGCAGCGTTCGCAGTCCCAGAGGCGAGCGGCGATGGCTGCCTTCAAAACCGCTGCCTGGAGCGCCCGGGCGAAAGTATCCCCGTCCGCCATCCTAGCGTGCAATAAGAGACGGAATCCCCTGCGAACTGCGGTGCGAGCGGGTTCTTTGTCCTTTTTCCGCCCGACGGATGCCGAGCCCTGTCCGACCTGTTCCGTAAAGAGGCCGTGAGCCACGCCACCCAACGCCTGGCGGGCGATGTTGTCCTGGCGTCTTCGCTCCCCTCGCGCCTTCTCGCTCTTCTCGTGGTCCTGGTGGTTGTCGGCGGCGCAGTCTTCGCGTCCGCCGCCAACTATGCTCGCAAGGAGACTGTGACAGGCTGGCTAACGCCCAGGGCCGGCATGATCCGGCTGGCCGCCCGACAGGGCGGCGTTGTCTCCGCCTTGCACGTGAAGGAGGGCGATCTGGTGATCACCGGGCAGGCCGTCGCAACCTTAACCCTGTCGCCGATGCTGGAAAGCGGAGACAGTCAGACTGGCTTCGAACGCAGTCTAGGTTCGCAGATGCTGGCTGCGGATTCGCGAGCGGCCACGGCCGAAGCGACGCTTTCGGCTGAACATCGCCAACTGTCGGAACGCCGCGAGGCACTGCGCCGGGAACTGGAGGAGACCCGCCGCAACATCAGTCTGCAGCAAGAGCGGTTGGAGATCGCGCGTGCCGAGGTGATCCGCGCGGAGACGATCGCGAGGCAAGGTTTCCTGCCTCGGCGAGAGCTCGAAGCCAGGCGCGCGTCCGAGTTGGAGATTCAGCAACAGGCCTCCATTCTTTCGTCACGGGCGTTGACCAATGAACGGGAGATCGCAGAGGTTAGCGCCCGCCTCGCGGCCATCCCGATCGACATGGCCGCGGCGCGGGCCGAGGCCGCGTCGTCACGGGCGGATCTGGCCCAGCGGTCCACACAGATTGAGGCTGAGGGCCGGTATGTGGTGGCCGCCACGGTGAGTGGGCGGGTTGCGGCCCTGCCCGTAGAGGTCGGGCAGGCGGTCGCACCGGGCGCGGTCGTCGCGGTCATGACCGCGGGAAACGCCGCGCTGGAAGCGGAACTCTATGCGCCCTCGCGGGCAGCGGGCTTCGTCCGCGAAGGCCAAACCGTTCGTCTGATGTATCAGGCCTTTCCGCATCAAAAATTCGGAACGGGGTCCGGCGTCGTCACCTCGGTCTCCCGGACCGTATTGGCCCCCGCCGAAGTCGCCATCCCCGGCCTGCAGATGCAGGAGCCGGTATTTCGCGTTCGCGTGAAACTCGATCGCCAGGAGGTCTCCGCTTACGGCGAGGATTTGGCCTTGCAACCCGGAATGCTTCTGTCCGCCGACGTCATCATCGATCGGCGCTCCTTGCTGGAATGGTTGCTCGATCCGCTCTACGCCGTCGGTCGTCGCCAATGAGGGGGCCGCCTGAACTCAATCTCTCGCGCCGTCGACGTCTCCCGGTCATTCAGGGCGCGGAAGCGGCGGAATGCGGCCTGGTTTGCATCGCCATGGTGGCGCAATACCACGGCCACGATGTTGACCTGAACGGCCTGCGCCAGCGCTTCTCGCTGTCCATGGCCGGAGCCACCCTACGCAGCATCATGGAGTTGGCGGCCGATCTCGGTTTTGCGACGCGGGCGTTGCGGGTGGATCTCGCCGCTATCGGCCAGTTGCAGGTTCCAGCGATCCTCCACTGGAACCTCAATCACTTCGTCGTTCTGAAATCCGTTTCGCGGGGAAAGGCGACCATTCACGATCCGGCAATGGGCTTCCGGACCTACTCGCTCGACGAACTGTCCAAGCATTTCACCGGGGTCGCTCTGGAGCTGACGCCCGCAGGTGCGTTTGAAAAGATCGTCGCGCGCACCCCCGTCAAACTGACCAGTCTATGGTCGCGAATGTTGGGCTTCTGGCCAGCAGCACTGCAGATCGCCGGCCTGTCCTTGGCCCTGCAGATCGCGGTCTTCGCCATGCCGTTCCAGATGCAACTGGTCGTGGATGAGGCGATTTTCCGCTCCGACCGCGACCTCCTGGCGGTCCTCGCGGTGGGGTTCGGCGCGCTGGTGCTTATCCAGACGACCATCGAAGCCTTGCGCGCCTGGGCCCTGCAAGTGTTCGGGCAGATGTTGAGCTTCCAGATGGTCGGCAATCTCATCCGGCACATGATCCGCCTCCCGAGCGACTGGTTCGAGAAGCGTCATCTCGGGGACATCCAGTCGCGGATCGGTTCGGCCCACGCCATCCAGGAGACCCTCACCAACGGTCTGATCGCGGCCATGATCGACGGCATCATGGCCGTGGTCGCGGTGATCATCCTGGTCCTTTACTCGCCCACTCTGGCGGCGGTTGTGGTCGGATCCGTCGTTCTGAACATGGGGCTGGCGCTGGCGGTCTTCCCCATCCTGAAGGCCCGGACAGAAGAGCAGATTTTCGACACCGCAAGAGAGCAGTCGCACATCATGGAGACCGTGCGGGCCGCGACCACGATCAAGGTCATGGGCCGTGAGAACGAGCGCGAGAGCGTGTGGCGCAATCTCTTCGCGAAGACGATCAACGCCGCCGTCTCGGTCAGCAAATTCCAGATCTCGCTCAACTTCACCCAAGGTGTCGTGACAGGACTACAGACCGTGGCGGTGATCTATCTGGGCGCCCGTGCGATCCTTGACGGCGATGGATTCTCGGTTGGAATGTTGTTCGCCTTTCTATCCTTCCGTCAAACCTTCACCGACCGCGCGACCAGCCTGATCAATCAGGCGATCCAGTTCAAGTTCGTGAACCTGCATTTGGATCGCCTCGCGGACATCGTCACCGCCGAGACCGAGACATCGAGTTCGAGCACGCCGGCGCGGATCGAAGTCGAGGGCGCGATGACACTGCGTGATATCGAATTCCGTTACGGCGCAGCCGACCGCGCTGTCCTTCAGGGCCTGGATCTGGATGTGGCGCCGGGGGAGTTCCTGGCCATCACCGGTCCGTCGGGGGGCGGCAAAACAACCCTCCTCAAACTGATGCTAGGCCTCAGGCGCCCTTCTTCCGGCGCCGTGACCTTGGATGGGCAGACCGCGACGCCCGAACTCTGGCGCGCTTGGCGGCGGCAGGTCGGGGTGGTCGCCCAGGACGATCGCCTCTTGTCCGGGACGATCGCTGACAACATCGCCTTCTTCGACCCTGACCTCGACATGTCCCGGGTGGAGGAGGCCGCCGCATCCGCCCAGGTGCATGATGAAATCAGCCGGATGCCCATGCGATTCTTGTCGCTCGTCGGCGACATGGGATCGACATTGTCCGGCGGTCAGAAGCAGCGCGTCCTGCTGGCCCGCGCCCTGTACAGGCAGCCTCGCGTCCTCATTCTCGACGAAGGAACCGCCAATCTGGATGTGGCGACAGAGGAGGTCATCGCTGATCTTATCAGCCGGCTGCCCATCACTCGGATCGTCGTGGCGCACCGGCCGGCGCTGCTCAGACGCGCGGATCGCGTCATGGTGATCAAGGATGGCCGGTTGAGTGCGGAAGATGCAGGCCACGGCGATTGAGGCGCAAAGCCTCAGAACCCCCTGAACGTTGACATCTGAACGCGCGGACCGACCGCAGGCGGACGGAAGCGTTCCCCTGTTCCAGCGGCAGCCGCCTGGCCGGCCTGCGCGTCATCTCCGACACTCCACGCCACAGAACACGAGGGAGACGCCCCTCGAGCGCGACCGCCTCTCCCAGAGGCCGGCCCTTTCGCGGTCGATCAGAACGGTTCGGAGGGCGTGAAGGTCTGCACGACGAAGAAGTAGTCGAACCCATTGGCCGCCCGGACGGGACTGAAGGCGAGAGGCAGAGGCCCGGCGGCGCCGGCCAATTCGTGAACGCCGCACTCGGGGGTACACACCCAGGCTGAACCGGGACTGCTGTTGGCCACCCTGACGTTCACCACGTCGCCCAAGGCCGTTGTCAACGTTTCACCGGCATCGCCGGGCGTTGGCCGTCTCGCATGGTAGCTGCCAACCAGAACGATGAGCGCATCACCCTGGCGCACGCCGGCCTGGATGCGCTGCGCATAGACCGCGTCCGATGAGCCATCCTCGCTCCCGAAGCCGATGATCTTCAACCGCCCCGTGTCGCTCAGGATCTCAAGGTCGCTCAGCATCGCTCTCATGGCGACCGAGGCTCTGCCATCGGGATACCGCATGCGCCAGAAGGTGGTGTCGTCAATCCGAGAGGCGAGGGCGTCCTCGACGGCGTCTTGCGGCATTTCCAGCGCCAGGGTGACATCACGCCCCTGGCTCACCGCCGTGCAGACCATGGACACGATGAATGAACGAGACTGTTCCGTGCCGTGGATTTCACCGATGACGACGGGCCGGGCGAAATCAAAAGGCGGCGCCAGAACCGCCTGACCGCAATCGGGCGCTGTCCCGGTCGTCTCCTGGGGGAGGCCTGCCGCCCATGCTGGAGAGGACGGTGCGCATCCCGTCACCAGGCCGAGCGCCAACAGGCCCACACCCGCATTTTTCAGTTTCACGAACTCACTCCTTTTCGGAGACATGCGGAGTGTGAAAAAGATGGAGGCTGAGCCGCTCACAATGATCTCGCTTGAAATAGTCGGATTGATAAAAGGAGCTGAGACGTATCGGATCTTCAGGCGCAGCATAGACGAAATCCCCGGAAGGCCTCGAGCAAAACTGAGAAAAGGCGTCAAGCAGCGGCAGACTTGGCAAGATCGTTTCCAGGAACAAGAACTGCCCCTGCTCATTGATTTCAAGGAACCAGTATTGTCCATCGGGCGCCACCACGACGTCCAGAGATCCGAATAGAAGGCCCATCGCGTCCATGAACCGGAAGATTGCGGAACGCATATCCGTGGGCAGCTCGAATGCTTCATGGACCATGTTCGGATCGTCTTGGCCGGCGCGCCAGTCCAGAGCGGCCGATTTTACATCCTGCGAGTTGATCCGCACCGCAAAAACCGATCGCCCCATGACCACGATACGAAGCTCGAAATCCTTTTCGAGCTTTCGCTGATAGATCATCGGAAGCCACTGAAGCGCATCATCCGGGTAGGACTCGCACCCTGAAATCTCAGCGGTATAGGCCGACGCTGAGATTTCGTCGGAATGCCAGTTCAGAGGCGCCAGCGGCTTGGCGATGAAGGCTCCGTCCGAGGCCAGAAATGCTCGAATGTCGACCGGCGCGTTCGAGACGAGAGTGGGAGCGACGTTAAAGCCAGCGGCCTCGGCCATGCGGAGTTGTTGCAGCTTGTTGGAACCTCGCTCCTGCGATTCCACGCTATTGATCCAGATCGCATCCGCGAAGATCGATGCGCGAAACCATTGGAGGAAGAGCTTACCCTGCTTCTCGATTGCGTGAAGGTCCGAAGGGTGCGCTGCGGGTGGGGCCACCAGAGGCCCGATCCGACGGTTCCAGACCACGTCGGCGGAAGTAATCTCAACGGGACTTTCCGGCTCGTGGATCTTCACGCCATGCTGTGCGCCAAAGTATGCGCTCAGAGTCGTTCGCTGCGGAAAATCTGCTTGGCAAATTACGCGGGACTCGATGCCGCGAAGTTTCAGTGCCCAGTCGACCGCCAATGCATGAATGTCATCGGCAAACGAAAAAATAACAACTCTCATGAATCAGGCGAGCCGCTCCAGGTCACTGGAGCGGCTCTCCAATGCTTCAGATGAAGTCAGCCGTGCTGTCGTCCGGCCCTTGTTGTGGCGTGTTCAGGTGACAGTAGGTCGTCGCCTTGCAGGTTACCGCCGCATCTTCCATGTTGGTAGGGTCATCACCGCCCGAGACTTGGGCCAATTCTTCGTAGGTCAGTTCGCGGGCGAGCGAACGGGCAAGTACGCGTGTCATTGGAATTCCCCCTTCAGTTATCTGCCTAACGGCCATCTAGGGATTGCAGGTTGCGTTCGGCCAAGCAAGCGATTGTGTAAACTTTTCTTTAATCGCGCTTAACGCGAGCGAATAAACCCGGCGTTCGGTCGCCAGTCCACGCACACCTGCCGCCATCCGGCCTCTCTTAGCGAGTCGATAGGCGCGACTGATAGTTTCGCCGCGTCGCGTTGTGACCCTCCCCAGCCTCCCGCCTCGACACTTGGCGTTGTATCGTTAAGCTCACTGAAGCTTGGGCGCACCGCAGCGAGGACCGTGATGGAAGATCTGGATCCGGCACAGACGGAAGCCATTTTGAGGGACGCCTTTCCAGAGGAGTGCGACCGGGTCGGCGGCGAAAATGTCAGCGACCTCGCTCACGGCCACAGGGTCGCCAGCACCGATCCCGCAGGTGCGCGCTTCGACGTCGCCGAGCCGATCGCCCTGCTCGCCAACGCCGTCACGATCGCCGGCTTCACCTGGCAACTCCTGGCGCTGAGACGGCGCGAACCGAAGCCACCGGCTGCAGAGCAGATCGACGAACTCGTTCTGTCTGCAGTTCCTGAATCGGCCGCACTGCCCCGGGAGAAGCGCATAGGTCTCTATGTGAGCATTCTGGCCGCTCGCAAAATCGGCGGTCTCTGACCTGCCCCTCGGCCTCTTTCTCTATTTCCGGGGCGTGGTCGCACTCAGCCTTTCAAGCCCGATCGGCGCGGCCGGGGTGATCCTGTTCCTGGCCCATCCGTCAGCCCCTTCCGCCGTGATATTGTCTTGCAGCCTTATCGTCAGCTACGGCCTGCCGAACGGTCGGGCGTTCGGAGCCGCGACCAAGTCAAAGCGGGAGGTTATCGCCTTCATCGATCGCTATCCTGGAGCCGTTTATCTGCGGGCGCCCGCCGAGAGCCTCGTTGAGCGGTTCGACCTGTCGTTTCTGATCCCGTCCTACTATCGGCCCGCGTGGCTCGTCCGTCATGTCGCTCGCAGCCGCGTTCACGCCTACACGGTGCGGCGTGGCGCCGCTGAGGTTCTCGATCCCTCCCCACGCGCCTTCGTGTCGCCGATCTCGCAGGACTCCTACATTTTTCTGCGGCAGCGGATCGAGGACGCCAGCGCCGCGGCCGTCTTTACCCTGAACCACGAGATCGGCCACGCGGCCGCGATCTTTTCAGTGACCGCGAAGCGCAACCTCATCGGCATCTCAATGGTCCTCCTCTCCATCGTTTGGACGGTCGCCCTGACCGCAGGATCACAGGTTCTCTGGATATGGAGCGCGGTTCAGCTGGTCGGCGCTGTCGCGATTGATCGCACCGTCTTCGCCCGCTTCCGGGCGCGCGAGAAACTGAATGCCGAACTGGTCGCCGACTACATGGCGATGCGACACCTGTCGGCCGAGGAGATCGAGGCTCTGGGCGGTCGTAGCTGGACCGCGCCGAATGATGCCGGCCTGACGGCCGAGGACAATGCTGAGCGCAAGGCTGTGTTCGACGATCAGCTAGGCCGCCTGCATCGCGGCGAAGCTATCGACATCCCTTCGGTCTATATGCGCGAGACATTCCGACATCCTCCCGCCCTGGCCGGCTTCCTGATCCTCCATCTGGCGTATCTGGCGACATTCGCCTGGGCAGGTCCGGGGAATCCGGGGGTCGCCGCAGGATGGGCCGTCGTCGCAACGATCTATCTACTGGGGGCCGTCGCGCATGATGCGCTTCTGCACGTCGCCCTCTCCCGTCGCCTCGACCCGGTTGAAACCTGATCGCTGTCTCGCGGCAAAATAGCCGCACCCTCGCTCAATCCAGACGCGAGGCGCCCAAGGCGTTGAACATCAAGGTTGTCACGCGCACCGTTCGTAGACCAGTGTGATGGCGGACCAAAGGGGGGGGCATCATGGG
>Ga0123337_10004754_pt1 | contig 13665 bp, 10 predicted proteins | sample frozenSSSSmetaG_FD_89792 | JGI IMG/M metagenome (GOLD analysis project Ga0123337, IMG submission 89792) | Glacier valley bacterial and archeal communities from Borup Fiord, Nunavut, Canada, to study Microbial Dark Matter (Phase II) -... | ecosystem: Environmental > Aquatic > Freshwater > Ice >... | reverse complement strand
CGAAACCAATTTAATTGCGCATATGTTGCACCGATTGGGGCATGGAGTGGCCGCACAAGCCCATCACAATGGGGTGACCGTCCGAGCCATTTATTTTCGTAAAAAAGGACTGCATCCACCCCGCCAGCATGATGTGAGCTCGCTGAAGCTTATCTTGCCCCTTTTTGCCGAATCCGCGGCAGGTGGTGTTCAACTGGCACTTCAATCGCAGCGGTCTGCAATGCTTGAGGCCATGTTTGACAGGGTTTCGCTTTCCATGGCCGTCCTTACAGCGGACGCAAAACCACTGTTCATGAATAGTGCTGCGAAGGCAATGCTGGAAGAACGAAAATGGCTGATCCGCAAGGCGGATGGGTCGGTTTCAAGCACCAATTCCAAGCAATCCAAAAAGCTGCGTGAAAGCATCTGCGCTGCAGCCACCGCCGATGCAGGCATCGTGTCCGAACATGTGCACCGCCTGGACTCCAGTTCCGGTGAATTTCGCTTGGCCTATGTGTTGTCGGCACGGTCAAGATCGGGCGATACTACCATGCGCTGCGCCTTGCTGTTTGTGCTGGCGCCCGGCAAGATGGACGCCCCTACCCAATTGTTGGAAGCGCTTGGATTATTACCATCTGAACAACGCTTTCTTGGACATTTCCTTAAGTCCAGCAGCTTGGGCAACGCTGCCATGGACTGTGGGCTGTCGGAAGAAACGGCTCGAACCTATCTGAAGCGTGTGCGCGCAAAACTTGGCGTGCACCGACAGATGGAGCTGGCTGGACTTATCTCAGGTCTGGTGCTGCCACTGCATGGCGGCGGCGGCACTCGGGCAATTGGAGATGGGCGACATGACTGCTAATCTGCTCCGCAAAGTCGCGCAGGGCGGCCAGCAAGAAAATTTGCTGAAAGACAGCCTGCGCCCACATCGTCACGTTCTTTGGTTACTCATCTTTTTCTCGATGATATCAAACTTGGCGGCACTGGCGATGTCGCTTTACATGATGCAAATTTACGATCGCGTCCTAACAAGCCAAAGCCGCGACACACTCGCTTTTCTGACAATCGCGATCATGTGCGCCATGGGTTTAGGTGCCATACTTGAAGGCATCAGGCAAAAGGTGGCAAACCGTGTCGGCACATGGCTTGCGCAAAAACTTGCGCCGTCGCTGTTGATACGATCATTGGAACAACGGCTGACCACGTCGTCGACCCGGTTGGAAGCATTGCGTGAACTGTCCCAAGTAAAAAATTTCGTGTCCACGCCCACGATATTCAGTGTGATAGATATGCTTTGGGTGCCGTTGTACTTGGTTGTGGTGTTCCTGCTGCATCCGGTTTTCGGGTATATTTCGGTCGTTGGCGTCGTATTGCTGCTTGGCCTGACGTTATACAACGAACGTGGCACGCGGCAGGCGATCCGGGAGACGCAAACCCAGACCGTCAAGAATATGCAATATGCCGAGTGCCTAGTGCGAAACAGTGAAGTCATTGATGCGATGGGTATGTCCAAAAACACCGTTTCGCATTGGGCCGAACGCTATTTTGCCGAAACGGAGTCTGTTGACCAAACCCAGATATTTTCAAGTAATATCCTTGCGATAACGCGTTTTGTCCGCAACGGTGTGCAGGTTGCCTTGCTGGGATTTGGCGCGCTTTTGGTGTTGGACAATCAGCTGACCGGCGGTGCAATGATCGCAGGCTCGATTATCGCTGCGCGTTTGCTTGCGCCGATTGAAGCGTCGATGAGTTATTGGAAACAGTTTGTGCTGGCACGCCAAAGTTTCCAGAAATTGTCCGAATTTTTTGATCTGCCGCGCGCCCGTCCTTCGGGCATAACGCTGCCTATCCCACAGGGACATATATCCGTTGAAGGGCTGACTTATGCAGCTCCAGGCATGAAAACGCCCATTTTAAAAAATGTTAGTTTCGCGATTGAGGCAGGTACATCACTTGCCATCGTTGGGCCGTCGGCATCAGGCAAAACGACTTTGTCTCGCCTGATCGTCGGGGTATTAAAACCAAATGCAGGCCACGTTCGCCTTGATGGTGCCGATACATTTGAATGGATGCGTGAAGACTTTGGGCCAAATGTCGGTTACCTGCCGCAAGACATCGAACTGCTTCCCGGCACTATCCGGCAAAATATTGCGCGCTTTCATCCCGATGCATCCGACGCAGATGTGATTGCTGCGGCCAAACTTGCCGACTGTCATGACATGATATTGCAGCTCGAGGCAGGCTATGACTGCATTTTGACTGAAGGTGGGCGTCAATTATCGGGCGGCCAGCGGCAAAGGATAGGCCTGGCACGCGCTTTGTTTGGAAGGCCGCGCCTGGTTGTTCTGGATGAACCAAATTCAAGTCTGGACTCGCGTGGCGATGCTGCGCTTGCGGCTACACTCAAAAAACTGAAGGCCCTAGGTATAACAAACATCACGGTTTCGCACCGCGCCAATCTCCTTCAGCTTGCCGACAAGATTTTGATGATGATTGACGGGCGTGTCGCCAATTTTGGAGATGCAAAGTCAATTATTGCTCAACTGGGCGGCGGAAAATTGCGGCGCACAGCAGCAGGTCCAGATAAACATAATGAACAACGCGCAAGACCGTCGGCCATTGCCCCGCAGGAAGGGATTGGCGCATGAACGTTCCAGCCCGCATTCCAGTTGTGGACCAAAATCCTGCTTATACGCCCGAACGCGCGCCGCGTGTAAAAACGTCAATGCGGACGGCTTTCATCGCGATACTCACATTTCTGGTGATCTTCGGCATCTGGAGCTGGGCTGCACCCTTGAACAGCGCTGCTATTGCGCCCGGCGTGCTTGAGGCAGCGGGCGGAGGTCGCCGCACCGTGCAGCATTTGGAAGGGGGAATTGTTCGACAGTTTGTTGTAGCTGAAGGGCAGAAGGTACAGGCGGGCGACCCGCTGGTTCTGCTTGATGCGACACAAAATGATGCGCGCGATGCTGCGATCCGCTCGGCGCTTTACGGGCTACTTGCGCAAGATGCACGGCTAACTGCAGAGCGGCTTGGCATGGCGTCAATAAGATATCCTGCGGAGTTACTGGAAGCTTCCAGCCAGCCCGAGGTCGCGGCCATCATTGCTGCCACCAATGCGCTGTTTATATCCCGCAAGCGCAGTCTCGTTGAACAGACGACGGTTTTGACGCAACGGCTTGGTCAAGCACAAGCGGAAATTCGCAGTGCAAATGCGCAACTGTCCGCAATCAACGATCAAGCAAAACTGCTGGCTGACGAAGAGTTCGGCGTGACCATGCTTGTGGATGAGGGGCTTGAGCGTAAGTCGCGATTATTGGCGTTGCAGCGCCAAAAGTCGGCCGCCGAAGGCCAGCAAGGTCAGCTTACCAACAACCTTGATCGCATCCGTAAAACCATTGGTGAAACACAAGCGCAAATGACATTTTTGCGCGGACAAATGGTTACTGACGCCGCCACCCAGCAAAGGGATGTCCAAATGCAGATCGCCGAAGCGCGCGAAAAGCTTAAGGTTAGCGACGATATTCGAAACCGTCAGCAGATATTGGCGCCTATTGATGGCACGGTATCGAACTTGCGGTTGATTACGCCGGGCGGCGTCATTGGCCCCGGCCAGCCTGTTCTCGATATCGTGCCTTCCAACGAAAAAATTGTAGTGGCCGCGCGATTGAAAGCCAACGACATTGATATGGTCCACCCGGGTTTGAAGGCTGAGGTAAGATTGACGCCGTTCAAGGCGCGCACTCTACCTAGTTTGAAGGGTGTTGTCCGTGAGGTGAGTCCGGACGCGGTTTTCGATGAAGAAGCAAGGGAGCTTTATTACAAGGTGAAAGTCGAAATTGAGCCCGGTGAGCTAAAGAAATATGCAGACGTGAAGTTGACTTCGGGCATGCCAACTGAAGTGTTTATAGATCTCGGGTCAAATTCGCTGATGCAATATTTGATTCAGCCAATGATCGACAGTTTCCATCGCGCGTTCCGGGAAACGTGAACGCAGCGTTGTGTTAAGCGGTGGCTTAACACACGTGGCGTGCTTGTAGGGGAGGATCAGCAGTGCCGAGCTCCGCGCTACTTTTCGGCGAATTCGGCCAACTGGTGCAAAATGCAGCATTGGGGGTGGTCGCCATTTGCGGCAATAGCGGTTCGTGTCCGAACGCTGCCCCTGCAATGTCCGCCAACTCTCAGGCCGAAATGAGTCCTCCCGCGACGGTGTCCCGAGCAAAAATTCAATCCCGCATGACCGCTACCAATTCCGCAGTAAGCATGAAGGTCTTCGACCCGATATTGGAATCAGATAACCAAGTTGGCGACGATGATTTTAGCGAAATACAAAGCCGAATCCACAGCGTCGGTGATTATTTTTTCTTTCGAAATGATGCTTCAAATTCTGTTTTTGCCGATGACCTGCCAGCCATCGGAGTATCAGAGCAAACTGAGCATCCCGAACCCAATGCCCCCCGATACAAAGTCAACCAGCCCAATGAGCAGCAACCAGAAACACTTGCCGAGGGAAATGTCGTTACATCCCTTGAAATTGTCCGCGGAGGCGGGTTGACGGTCACGGGAGGTTACTCGTCAATTGAGGGTTTTAGTGTTGGCGGAAAAATTGCCCGAACAAACATATCGGGCCCGAGCACAGAACTCGCGGCTGCGGCACATTATTCAAAAGTCCGGTCCTTTCTTGAACTCCGCTACACTGACGGCAGATTCCTGGGCTCCAGCGCAACGTTCGCGCCAACGATGTTTGCCAGCCAGCTTTCGGCGACAGGTTTTGGCGATGGAATTGGTAAAACGCCGTTCAGCCAATCAGCTCGTGGCATCAACATTCTGTTGAATAAGAAACTGAAAGACGGACTTTCGGCAACGTTGAATTATCGTCTTTCTGACGATCATTTCCGTCCAAGCGGCAAAAATGTTCATTGCGATGTGGCTACCTTCGGGAGTGTGTTGTGCGATGAAATCGGGCCGCGCACGAGTTCGATTTTGACATTTGCGTTAACATACGACGAGAAAGTGAAATTGAAAGATCGAAGCCACCGGTTCCGGATGCGGCTTGCACATGATCTTAGCGCAGGCGGATCCGCCGACTTTAGCCGGTTGCGCTTAAGCGCGGCCGCGCAGTTGGGCTTAGGCAGCGGGGTGACAGTCTCGTTCGATGCCGAGGGCGGATATATGACGCCCATCGGCAAAGATAGACTTCCGCTGTTTGAACGATTCTATATCGGCGATAATAGCATGCGTGGCTTCGATCTGCGGGGTATTGGCCCCAAATTACGGCCCGCAAATGCAACAGCAGGACAGAATGTCGCCGTTGGCGGGCGGGCCTATTATGTTATGCGCACTGATCTTGCTTTGAACCTTGGCAAATTCGGTGGCAATTACACTTTACAACCTGGTGTTTTTATTGACGCAGGATCGGTCTTTCTCGCCAAAGATTCCTTGTCGCCTGGGGAGACATTGATAGGCAATTCGTCGAAGCCAAGAGTATCCGCAGGAGTCGGTCTGGCCATTCACACGCCAGCTGGCAAGTTACGCATCGACTTTGTGAAGCCGATACTAAAGCAGTTGGGGGACAGACCCAAAATGCTGTCTATATCCTTTGGCACCGCGATGTAAGTGGGCGAGATCTCTTACTGTGGGTGGAGCATGGTACTGCTATCAATGAAACATCGGCATTACTCGGTCGGCAACTCACTCAGCTGCTAAAATTTCTACCAACTCTGCGGTTTCGATTTCGTCCGCATCGATGAAGTCAGCATTCTGCAGCTCCTGCAATCTGAGAATTAACCGGTACAGAGCATGATGTGGGACGTTAATTACTTCGTCGCGGTCACGGTCTGACGCTTTCTGCTGCCGGATTACGACGCCATTCTGGGCAGGATAGACAACCACCGCCTGTACCGGCTGGACAACGAGTTCGGCCACTGTCCAATCGAATTCTAAATCCCGTCCCATTTTCTTCTCCCTGAAAAACAAAGCCCGAAACGAGCATAAGTCAGGGCGTTGACGTTGCATGTCCCCGCTTGTGGACTAAAGCCAAAATTGTGCTACAGGTGATATAAGAGCGACGCAGCGACGCTGCACGCTCCCAAGGATGCGGCGCCCACTTTTTTCAATGCTAATTTGCGATCAAAAATTTGCCGATTGAGTGCTATTAGATTTCTGAACTTGATAAACGCCCACGTCGTCGCCGAGAAACTGGTTGTTAGCTTCTCTTATCGCTGCTGCGGCATCGTCATATAAAAACGGCAGGAATGCGTAGCGGCGTCCTTTTGTCACTGGCGTGGCCTCGTGGAGTAATGAGCAGGAGAATATAATGGCACCGCCTGTCGATGCGCGGTAAGTATTCGGTCCAAATTCAGGAAACCGGAGATTACCGCCTTCATAATCGTCGGCGTTGAGATTAATTGTAACAGCAAATCGCCGGTGTGCGGTTCCGCGCGTGGTGTTGTCACGATGGGGCCTGAAATGCCCTCCATCATTTGCATCGTAGCAAGCCACAATATAACGCTCGATCCGCGTTGCGTTGAACTGGAACGCGCGCTGCATTTCGGGAATAATACGGTCGTGGATACGATGAACAAGAGACTTGCGAAGCTCCATATCCGTAATTCTCAAGTCACTTCTGATTTTGTGCGATGGATCGATCTTTAAAACGGTCTTCCCATCCTCATCCCGCATAAAACCGCTCTTTCGGCCTCCATTCTGTTCGTAAAGTTGAATGAGTTTTTGGCACAACTCTGGTTCAAACACATTCGGAAGTGATAAAACAGGTGCCCATTGGGAGCCTCTCTCGGCACCTTTTGCGGCGGAAAGATGCGCTAATGCAGACACACCCTCTTCTAGTTCGTAAGTGGCAAGAACCCGAAGCTGCGGACAAAGCAGTACCCAGTGCGGTCTGTTGATGTGACTACCAGATAGGGTTCCTGAAGCTGCGCCGTAAAGCGCGCTCACGCGGCGATCATAATCAAGAAAGAAGCGTATGCCCGGTAAGGATTGGGCAATACGTTGATTAGTTTCGTCGGCTGGATTTGTGGAAATTCCAAAGAAGCAGGCCGAAACATCGTCGAACAACGACCGGTTTGCAGCTACAAGCTGCAGGGCTGCTGCGCTAGCAGGTTCAGCCGCAGAACCAAAAAACAGAACCAGCAAATGTCGGCCTGCGGCTAAATCAAAATTATAATTCTGACTACCGCTAAGCGCGCGTGCATGGAACCTGTGCGCTGGATCGCCTCGCCTCAACAATGGTACGGATGCTAAATTTTCAGCCATGGAGCGCGCGCCATTCTTCCTCGTAGCTCTCCGAGTTTACAAATCGGCGCTGGCATGGCAATACCTCCTTTGCCCGCGGAGCCCGTTGCCTCGTGTGCGTCCGCAAGCACCGCTGATTTGATCGTATTTGATAACACCCTGTTATACAGTTGTTAATTGTCACAACCCGGTCAAAGATATAACTTAGCCCCAATGTGCGATCCAAAGGGCCTCATTGTCGTAATTGGCAATTCGGTATTACTCCGAACTACAATCCATCTGTTGGTGTCGTTGGAAGACTGTACCGAGTTCATGCCAAACAGATGGAACCCATGCTAAATGGCGGGTTGTGGGCGGCAGCCAAGAAGGGCTAACTGGACAGGTTTACAAACCGGTGGTCCGATCAAAGCCAAACCCGAGTCCGTCCTCATCAATTCTATTAAGCCATTGAAAAATGGTAGACGCTGAGGGGTTCGAACCCACGACCCGCTGATTAAGAGTCAGCTGCTCTACCAACTGAGCTAAGCGTCCCCATTTCGGGCTGGCCAGATGCGCAGTCCCGTTTGGAGGGCCGCCTTTGATGGGTTTCGCTGGCTTTGTCAAGCGCATCGAATGGATTATTGGAATTGGCCGCGCTTTGCGCCTGGATGGCGTTCGATGGACATGATAATTCCGACGCACAGCATCATCGTTAGCATCGATGATCCGCCGTGGCTGACGAACGGCAAGGGAATGCCCGCGACGGGCGCGAGGCCGACGACCATCAGCAGGTTAATCATGATGTAGAAGAATATCGTACAGGTCAGGCCAGCAGCGACCAGTTGGCCGTAACGTGTCTTGCTCTGCATCGCGACCTTAAGGCCCCAGCGCATCAGCAGGAAATAGAGGAAGATAATAATAAACCCGCCGACAATGCCCCATTCTTCGGCCATCGTCGCAAAGACGAAATCCGTGTGGCCCTCGGGAAGGTAATCCAAATGGCTTTGCGTGCCATTGCCAAAGCCTTTGCCGAAGATGCCACCTGAGCCAATGGCGATCTTCGACTGGGTGATGTGATAGCCAGCGCCAAGCGGGTCATTTTCCGGGTTGAGGAAAATGAGGACGCGGTCTTGCTGGTAAGGTTTAAGGCCAAAGAAGTAGACCAGAGGCGCGAGAATGGCGACGCCAGCACCTGCGCCGATAAAATAGATCAATGGTAGGCCAGCCATGAAGCCAACCACGCCAAGTCCGAAGGCATATGCGATGGCAGCGTCAAAATCCGGCTGGATGATTACGAGAATGCTCGGTAGCAGCAGTAGCGCACCCAGCGGCCAGACTGCATCAATACCAAAGATCCGGTTCGGCGGCAGCCGATCGAAAAACCAAGCGGCGGCAAGTACCATGACCGGCTTCATCAGCTCAGATGGCTGAAGCGTAATGATGCCAAGGTTGATCCAGCGCTGACTGCCGCCGCCTACGAAACCCATGAGTTCTACGACCACAAGCATCAACAGCAAAAGCAGATAGAGCGGAAAAGTTATGGATTTCCAGAATTCCAGCTTCATGCGTGACATGATGATCACCATGCCCAGAAGGATCAAAAAGCGGATAACATGCTTGCCGGCCCATGGTTCAAAATGGCCACCAGCCGCGGAATAGAGCACGGTGGCACCGAAGCCTACCAAAGCCATCAGGATGAATATGACGCGCCATGGCAGGGTGGCGATGGGGGCAGGGACGATACCGTTCATGCCGTCGGATCCATCGGTGGCGGGGGCGCCGGCCGTCCTTGGAATGCGGCGTATTTTGACGCCATGCGCTGTTCAATGTTGCCACCCCAGCCAGCTTCAAGCACCTCAAGCGCGGCCATCGCCTGTTCGCGGTCGTAGATGAATGTGAGCACGTCCTTGGCAATCGGGGCGGCTGCGCGTGCGCCGCCCATGCCATGTTCAATGACGACGGCCGCGCCATAACGTGGCTGATCAACCGGCGCGAAGCAAACGAACAGGCCGTGATCGCGATATTTCCATTCACCGGACTGTCCGCGTTGCGAACCTGCAATCCGGCGAACCTGCGCTGTGCCGGTCTTTCCTGCCATGGCGATATCTTCAAGCTGTAGCTTGCTGCGGACTGCGGTCCCGGCGCCATTGACGACCAGATTCATGCCTTCTCGCACGACGTCGAGATGTTCCTTGGGAAAAGACAGTGGCTTCGGCGCAGCGCGTTTCTGCATCAAGATTTCGGGCTGGATATTCAATCCAGAGGCAATTCGAGCGGACATCAGGCCCAACTGGAACGGGCTGGCGATAATGTAACCCTGACCAATCACGGCGTTGAGGGTGTCGGACTCGGTCCATTTCTGGTCATATTTGCGCATTTTCCAAGCGCTATCGGGTACCGTGCCATAACGTTGCGAGGGGAAGGGCAAGGGGAATTCCTGACCCAGCCCAAGCTCGCGCGCAACAGGTGCGATATTGTCGTAACCAAGCCGCCGCCCCATCGCGTAGAAATAGGTGTTGCAGCTTTTCATGATTGCGCTGGACATGTTCATCGGGCCATGCCGCCCAAGACATTTGAAAACCCGATTGCCAAGCCGGTACCCGCCATTGCAGTTTACGATCTCTGCAGGATCAACGCCGTGGCGCAGCATGGCAAGGCCCGCCATGGGTTTCAAGGTTGAGCCGGGAGGATAGAGCCCCTGAAGCGCCTTGTTCAACATGGGGATATGGTCGTCGCTATTCAGCATTTTCCATTCGACGCGGCCAATGCCGTCGGAAAAGCTGTTGGGGTCGTAACAGGGCATTGACGCCATGGTGATGATATCACCGGTAAGGCAATCAAACACGACCACTGATCCTGATTCAAGGCCAAGCCGGCGTGCGGCATAATTGTGCAGATCGATATCGATGGTCAACTGGACTGGCTTGCCCGGCGTATCGGGCCGTGTGGTCAGCTCACGCACGATTTTGCCGCGGGCGGTAACTTCGGTCCGTTTGGCACCTGGTTCGCCTTGCAGCCTGTCTTCAAGCGTCTTCTCGAGGCCATCCTTACCGACCTTGAACCCTGGGGTAATCAGCAGCGGATTTTTGTTCTTCTGATATTCCTCGGCCGATACTGTGCCGACATAGCCGATCAGATGCCCGACTGCGGCGCCGCTAGGGTAAAAGCGGGAATAGCCTTGGCGGGGGCTTACCCCGGGTAGGTCGGGCAGGCGGACGCTGACAGCTGCAAAGCGGTCATAATCAAGGCCGTCGGCGACCTGCACCGGTTGAAAGCCTTGGGCGTTCTTCAACTCGCGGTGGATACGGTCGACATCATCGGTCGATAGCGCCAGCAGTTCTGCCAGCGTCTGGATCGTCTCTTCCTTCCTGACCAAACGGTCAGGTATGATGTCGACACGAAAGTCTGCACGGTTGGTTGCTATAGGTTTGCCAAATCGATCAATGAACCAACCCCTACGTGGCGGGATGATGGTCAGGTTAACCCGGTTGCTTTCAGCCAGCAGCTTGTATTTTTCATTATCTGCAACAGCGATATAGGACATGCGTGCGGCCACGGTGAGGCCAATAGCAGCCTGCACTCCGCCGACAAAAATGGCACGACGCGTGAAGGTGAAGTCAAGCTGTCCTGATGTTACCTGCTTTTCGACTTTCATGTTGCCAATCGCCAGCTGTCGAGACGGGCACATATTCGCACGACGAGCGGATATAGCAATATGGACAATATAATCTGCGGAAGTAAAATTGTCGGACGAGGCGCAGCATGCGCAAGGCCAGCAATCCACAATCCACCCAGCAACACAGCGGTAATCAGCAATGCTGCAATCAGCCAGTCCTGAATATAATCGCGCCAAATGGCCCGTGAATCGATGATCTCGACAGTCAGCATGGCAAGTGACCAGAGTAGACCAGCGCTGCCAAATGGTTGGCCGCTAAACATGTCATCCATCAACCCGAATGGAACACCTGACCATACCGGCAGCAATCCGGGCCGCATCAGGCGCCAGCTTAGGAACATCAGCAGCCCAAACGGCGGCAGCAGCGGTTCAGAGCTAAAAATGGGTAAAGTGGTCACCATCGACGCCATGATTACTGAGGCAATTGGAATTGCCAGCATCTTGAGCATCGATTGTTCACGGTCAAAACGGCTTTCATATTCGCGTGCAGGCCGTGTCGGCAGGCGGATGGCGTTGCCCGGAATTTTCACTCCGCAACCTCTTTGGTTTTGCCATCGGGAGCAATCGCTTGCTGTTCGGCTCTAGCCTCACCCAGATAGGGTTTCATGACGATGGCATATGGCGTGTTGGCTGGGTCGGCAAAAGGAAGGCCAAGCGCACCGTCACTTGTTTTGCGGATGACCCGTGCAAAGGGGATATTTGCCCGGTACAATCCGCCATTGCCTGATGTCACGATGACGTCGCCAACTTTAAATGGGCTTTCGCCAAGGTTCAGCGGTTTGATCAGGACCATCCCGTTACCAAGCCCGGCTGAAAAGGCCGGCAGGCCATCGCTGACGCGCATGACCGGAACCAGATTTTCGCTATCGGTCACCAACAGCACGCGGGCGGTGGTCGGGCCTGATTCGATGACGCGTCCAATAAGTCCGGCTGGCCCGCGTACTGGTTGCGCGCGTTCGACCCCAAAGTTGCGGCCGATGGACAAGGTGGCCACACGGCGGGTGCTAGATGCAGTGGAACTGATGAGGCGCCCGACGGCCACTTGTTGCTCATCGCCTTCAGCTACTTTCAACAGTCCCCGAAGCCGGGCATTTTCCACCCGGAGTGCGCGCGCCTCAATCAATTTGCCGCGGTTGGATTTCAATTCTTTTTCAAACGCGGCATTCTTTGACGCGGCGTCCACATATGCCGAGACATTCCGCGTCAGGCCTTGAGTGGACTGCCGTAGATTGCTGAACATCCGAGCAACAGGGGCGGTTATCTCGGAACCGACGGTACGCAGCGCAGAGAATCCGGCAGGATCGACCACCGAGATGGCTAGAAGCAGCGCAGCCACCACCGTTCCTGCAATCGCAACCACATAGGTCACAAACAGGCCATATTGCGCCTTCCGGGAAAATCCGGGGCGCCGATGTGGTGGCGGCGCCATCCTAACCTCGCCTTAGGCGGTGAGCAGGACGCCGCGGAAGATCGGGTCTTCCATGGCCCTGCCAGTGCCAATGGCAACGCAGGTCAACGGGTCTTCGGCAACGGTGACAGGCAGGCCGGTTTCATCACGCAAAAACTCGTCGAGCCCCGCCATCAAAGCGCCCCCGCCGGTGAGCACGATGCCTTGATCGACGATATCGGCGGCAAGTTCAGGCGCGGTATTTTCAAGAGCGATGCGCACACCTTCAAGGATGGTCCCGATGGGTTCGGACAAGGCTTCGGCAATTTGCCCCTGATTGATCGAAATTTCCTTGGGCACGCCGTTTACAAGGTCGCGACCCTTGATGTGCAAGGTTTGGCCGATGCCATCTGCTGGCGGGCGTGCGGTCCCAAAATCCTTCTTGATCCGCTCGGCAGTTGCTTCACCGATCAGCAGGTTATGGTGTCGCCGGACATAAGAGACAATCGACTCGTCCATCTTGTCACCTCCGGGACGAACGGAGGTGGTGTATGCCAGGCCACGCAACGACAGGACAGCAACCTCAGTCGTGCCGCCACCGATATCAACGACCATTGAACCGATCGGTTCGGTGACTGGCATATCTGCGCCAATAGCTGCGGCCATTGGCTCTTCAATCAGGAATACTTCCGACGCACCAGCATTTGATGCTGCATCGCGAATCGCGCGGCGTTCAACCGAGGTTGATCCCGAGGGCACGCAGATCACGATTTCAGGATAGCTGAACATACGGCGTTTGCCATGTACCTTGTGAATGAAGTGCTTGATCATTTGTTCGGCGACATCAATGTCGGCAATCACGCCATCGCGCAGCGGGCGGATGGCTTCGATGCTGTCTGGCGTCTTGCCCATCATCAACTTTGCGTCGTCGCCAACGGCCTTTACGCGCTTTATACCATTCAGGGTTTCAATCGCGACAACCGATGGTTCGTTCAAAACAATGCCTTGGCCGCGCACGTAGACAACCGTGTTGGCGGTGCCGAGGTCGATAGCCATGTCCTGTGATGCGAAACGGAAAAACTTGCCAAATACCATGTAATATCCACCCAGTCCGGTTTGGTGAGAGTCCTTTGGAGCGCGCCCAAATAATCGCGCGGTCCTAGCGGAATTTGCTGTTTTTAAAAACAGGTATTTGGCTGGATTGCGAACGATTAAGGAGTCGCTTGAGCAGTGCGCTTGGGCTAGGAACCTGCGGATGTCAATAAGAAGGCTCCCTGAAAACCTAGTCAATCGGATTGCCGCCGGTGAAGTGGTGGAAAGACCAGCCAGCGCGTTGAAGGAATTGGTGGAAAATGCCATTGATTCGGGGGCCCGAAATATCTCGGTGCGCTTG
>Ga0123337_10004749_pt1 | contig 13680 bp, 8 predicted proteins | sample frozenSSSSmetaG_FD_89792 | JGI IMG/M metagenome (GOLD analysis project Ga0123337, IMG submission 89792) | Glacier valley bacterial and archeal communities from Borup Fiord, Nunavut, Canada, to study Microbial Dark Matter (Phase II) -... | ecosystem: Environmental > Aquatic > Freshwater > Ice >... | reverse complement strand
TTTTAACTCACCCGCAAGGGGCAAGAGGCAAGGGGCAAATAGACAAATAGACAAATAGACAATTCGTCAATTGGCTCTTTACCCCTTGCCCCTTGCGGGTGAGTTAAGACAAGTTAATTTTGATACAATTGCTTGTAAAGCTCATTTAAATCCGGAGATAAGATGATTTCAGTTCTACGGTTACCTGAGCGCCCTTCAGTTGTTTCATTTGTTTGTATGGGATGAAATTGACCTTTCCCTGAAGCCGTGATGCGATTGGGATCAAAACCATAATCAGTGGTCATAATACGCAAGATGGAAGATGCCCTTGAAGTACTAAGGTCCCAGTTATCTTTGAATGAATGTGTTTTAATTGGAACATTATCGGTATGGCCTTCAATGATTACAGTGATGTTGTCAGCGCCGCTAAGTACCTGTACCAAAGATTTTAACGCTTCCTTGCCGATAGGATCAACAATGTCGCTTCCCGATTTAAATAACAATTTTTCCTGAAGCGAAACATACACGTTTCCATCTTTTATATAGACAGAAAGCTGATCCGCCTTATAATTGATCAAAGCATCGGAAATTGATTTTTTAAGCTTGAGCATTACATCTTTTTGTGATTGAATTATATCCTGAAGGTTCTTTAACCTGCTGGCCTGATCAGCAATAGTTGTTTGTGATTCGCTTGAAAGCGACTTTAAATTATTTGCAACCGAAGCATTCTCATCTGACAAGGATGCATTTTTATTCAACAAGTTTGACTTTTCAGCTTTCAGGTCTTTTACATTCCCGTTACAATTAGTGAGTTGCCCATGTGTAAATGTGCTGTCTCTTTGAAGCTTATCAACTCTGGCTTGTGAAGCCTTAAATTTTTTGCCTGATACGCATGATGTAAATGAAAGTGCCAGAATTAAAGTTAGAAATGTTAGATAATGAAATGTTTTTTTCATTTTGTATTGTTTTTAGTTTATAAAAATGTTTTGCCAATCTGGGGTATTTCTGCTTTCTGATCGACTCTGCGAAGATGGTATCTTTGGGATAATAAATATTACACATTTCCGTTTATGAATTATATAAATCACAGGTTTATACTATTAATTGTATTCTTGGGATACATTCCATGAATGTTTTAATTTTTTTTAAATACCTTTACTGAATGAGTAAAATATTAATTTACGTATTGTTTCTTCTGATTCCAGCCGTAAACAATGCCCGTATTACTGAATTTGATGCAGAAAAAATAATCAATATAGATACTTATTCACTTGTGAACCTGAGCGATACAGGATTAACCAGAGATATATTCGATCTTGCCATGAAAGGATTGAAAAAGTTGGATACCAATGGTAAATTGCACAATCCGAACATTGTTACCATTGCCGATTATTCACAATCGAGCAATAAAAAGCGTTTGTATGTCATTGATTTGAAGAATAAGAAACTATTATTTAACACTTATGTAGCGCATGGCAGAAATACCGGTGGTGAGTATGCCAAATCTTTTTCAAACGTGGAGGGCTCTCTGAAAAGCAGCCTTGGTTTTTATATTACTGAAAATCAAATAATAGGCTCACATACCGGATTTGCACTTATGATAGCCGGTGTTGAAAAAGGATTTAATGACAATGCCTCCAAACGGGCCATTATCATTCATGCGGCAAATTATGCTACCGAAAATTTTATTAAGAAAAATGGGCGGCTAGGTCGCAGCCTGGGTTGTCCTGCCCTTCCTCCTGACATGAACAAACCAATTATAGAAACCATTAAAGATGGAACATGTTTGTTTATTTACAATCCCAGCGACTCGTACATCTGTAAATCTTCATTACTTAATTAACCCATAAATATCGGGAAGAAAAGTGATTTTTTTGCCAGCCACAGATACCGGTATATAGGTAATATATACCGGTATTTTATTGGGCAGCTTTAAAATTGTTGATTCGGTATTTTCCTTTCCACTCTTTAATTCTTCTATATCAAGCTTGCCGCGGAGCATAGCATCAGCTAATTCAAAAGGTTTTTCCAATCGAATGCAGCCATGACTTAAAAACCGGAAATCTTTTGCGAAAGCGCCTGGGTTGCTCGTTGCATGTAAGAATATGCTGAATGGATTTTTTAAATTAAATTTTAATACACCCAGCGAATTATCGGAGCCGGTAGATTGACGGAAAAAATAAGGGAAATTTCTTGCAGTGTAACTTTGCCAGTCCAGTTCAGAATCATCCAGTACATTGCCTTTTGCATCAACCACATCAAAATTATGCTGTTCCAAATAATTTTCATCCTTTTGTATGTTGGGCAAAATTTCTTCACCAGCAATTTTGAAGGGAACATTCCAACTTGGGAAAGTGACAATACTTGTGATGTATGATGAGATGGTAGGAGTTTGATGGGTTTTTTTGCCTATCACTGTACGCATTTTCAGGGCAGGTAAATCATTTTTATAATAAACAGCTTCAGCTTCCGGGATATTTGCTAAAATATACTCCGGGTGATGATTAGCCGTGAGATATTTTCGGTAATTCATGGCAAGAATTGTGGCTTTATATTTCAACGAATTCTTATCAGCGATAGAATCGCGAAGGAACTTTTTCAATACTAGATAATCTGGATCTTTACATTCGAATGCTGAAACTATCTTGGAAACCGATCCCTTGTTGATTGAAAAAATCAATTGAAAAACATAAACAGAATCCCGTGCAACATTCACTTCATCATATTCAAAACGGACGTTGCCTTCTTGCTGATATTTAATGAAATTTAAAACAAAACCTGTTATTTGCTTATCCGTTTTTTCTTTTAAAAAATTGTCCATCTTATTTTTGCTTGACAACGTAGCACGAATCTGTTTAGTTTGGAGTTTATCCGAAACAAAATTGTCATCTGACGCAATCGCATTGAGCCATTCCTGTGCCTTTTTTATGTGTTTGCCCGACGAAAGCCAGAATAGAGGTTCATGCCATGTGGCATAAAATTTCTCAACCATTATAGAGTCCTTATTCAATAAAGGTTTCATTGCAAAACTATTGGCTACAAAGCAACTAATTATAAGAAAAGAAAAAATAATCTTAACTATAGCAGTACATATTTTATTACCAGCATGAATCATATAAATGTTTTGTTTTTATTATGAATGTTTTTTTATAATCCTCTCGTTTCTTATTAACCTGCCTTATTTAATTAGCTTTTTAATACAAAAAGCAGAACAATCGGAGAGGGCTTGACTTTATCATCTTACCATACTTTCTAACTGCAAATATGGATCCAATCTTAGTTTATCGTATTACAAAATTTCAGTAATAAGTTACATAATTCACACTTTTCAAAACGTGTTTGGTACGTGTTTTAATCTTGTCCTAAGGCGTTAGGATTTAGGGTAGTATCGTGTTAAGGTACTATGCACAAGATTTTTTTTAAGGTTCTCAGGAATATAATTTGCTGATGTTAGGAAAGCCAAATTAGCCATAACTCGACAGCAGTATTTATTGACATTTTCCTGAAACTTTAAAAGCGTTTCTGGTAATACAGACTTCAGAGCAAATGTTAATGGTTGATGGGCATGGTAAAATAAAACACTGATCCTTTGCCAAATTCAGATACAACCCATATTTTTCCACCCATTAATTCGACAAGATTTTTAGTAATTGCTAACCCAAGGCCATTTCCACCGTATTTGCGAGTTTTTTCAGTTTCAATCTGCCTAAAGCTTTCAAATATTTTATAATGGTATGCTGCAGGAACACCAATGCCGGTATCACTGACATAAAATTCTACAAATTTACTATAAAGGTGATATCCAATTTCAATTCTGCCATTCTCTGTAAATTTAAAGGCATTGTTCATCAGATTATTGAATATTTGTCTGAGCCTGTTATCATCTGCCATAAATACTGTTTCTGTATCACCACTGTCAGGGAGGGTTAGTTTCAGTTCAAGCTTGTTTGCTTCAGCCTGGAACGAAAATTGTTCATAAATTCCTGAAAGAAACTTTTGAGCATCTATCTGAGTTTGGCGAATTGTAATTTCTCCCGACTCCAGCTTCGAGATATCCATAATATCACTGATAATGGTCAAAAGGTTATTCCCATTGTTGATGATAATCTGGAGAAATTCATTTCTCTGTTCTTCTTCAAAATTCCGGTCAGTCAGTAATTGAGAAAATCCGATGATGCTATTCAATGGTGTTCGAACTTCGTGGCTCATATTGGATAGGAAAGCTGATTTCAAACGATCGCTTTCTTCAGCCCTCTCCTTGGCTTTTATCAATTCTTTCTCTGCAAGTTTTCGCGCGGTAATATTTACTCCAGTACCTACAAAATGGGTAATAATATTATTTTTATCGAAGATCGGTGAAATGGTTTTTTCCTCTTCAAATAAATCACCATTTTTCTTTCTGTTAACAATTTCTTGTCTGTATACTTTGCCAGATAAAATTGTTTTCCACATCAGTTCATAAGATTTTTGATCACTTTTACCGGACTTAAGTATTCGGTGATTTTGTCCTATGGCTTCTTTAAAAGTATATCCGGTCAAAACTTCAAAAGCATGGTTCACGTATTCTATTGATCCATTGCAATCTGTTATAGCAACTGTATCAACGGTTTGCTCAATAGCACTGGATAATTTTATTAGTAATTCTTCTGTCTGTTTGCGTTCTGTTATATCTTCAACGCTTCCATCATAATATAAAGTTTTTCCGCTGGGATCACGGATAGCTTTAGCACTTTCAATTACATCAATAGATGTTCCATCTTTTTTAGTCCATTTAGACTTCAGGCCGTTAATTTCACCGTTAATTTCTATCTTTTCAAGAAATTTTCTGCGTTCATAGTTAGCTTCAAAACCATCTTTTTCAAGATTCCTTGCAGCAATCTCTTTAAAAGAAGAATACCCAATCATCTTAACCAGAGAGGGGTTCGCTAAAATGATTTTCCCGTCAAAAGTAGTTCTATATAGCCCAATTTTGGAGTTTTCATAAAGCGAACGGAATTGTTGCTCGCTCATTTGCAAGGCTTCTTCTGCAAGTTTACGTTCTGTAATGTCGCTTGAAATTCCTATTACTCCCGTTAATTTTCCCTCTGGGTCAAGAATGGGGGCATCAGTTACATAGGCTGGAAAATTAGTGCCGTCTTTTCTTTTAATCAGAAATTCGCCAGACCATGTATGCCCCTCGCTTATTTCTTTTATTATCTCATCATATTGTTCTTCGGTCGCCTCTGTTGGTGTTAAATTGATAATATTTTGTCCTATTGCTTCCTGCGAAGACCAACCATAGATTTTCTCTGCTGCATTATTCCAATAAGTCACATTGTTTTTTATGTCAGTAGCAATAACCGCCTGGCCTACATTATTTAACAAATCTGTCTGGAACTTTATTTCATGATGTATCTTCTTGCGCTCAGAGATGTCGCGAATAATTATACTGGCACGATCAAATCCCTCCTTATTTTTAAATACCGAAGTTGAAATCTCTGCTGGAAATCGTGTTCCATTTTTACGGATAAATATTACTTCACCCAGTGCTTTTCCTTTCAATTTTCGTTCAGTTAACAAAACTGATAATCGGTCATCCGTAGCATCTTCGATACCGGATCTGCCCAATCTGATAAGTTCATCCTCTGAATATCCAAACATACTGCATGCTGCCTGGTTAACTGCCAGTGTTTTCCCGTCAGGACTTGTTAACAGAGTAGCATCCATACTGTTTTCAAAAAAGGCACGGTACTTTATTTCGCTTTCAAGGAGGGCTTCCTCTGCTTTCTTGCGCCCCATTGTCACCTGGGCATAGGTGATAATGCCTCCTATTTTGCCATTAAGCTTGTACCAGGGCCGGCATTCCCAATGTTTCAAGGTGATTGACCCATCGGGGCGTTCAAAACAATCATCGTTATTGCTCTCAATGGCCCCTGCCAGACAGCGTTGATGTACATCCTTCAATTGTTGTGGCATATCCGGAAATACCTCATCATGATGCTTTCCGATAATATCCCCTTCCTTGATATTATAATCCTTCACATAGCGCTCGCTCACTGCCATGTAATGAAGTTTACAATTGTAAACGGCTATGGCATTGGGATCATGTTTGACAATATATTGCAAGTTATTTTTACTTTCCCTCAGTAACGCGATAGTTTCCTTTTGTTCCGCTATTTGCACTTTCAGTTGCAAATTGTTGGTCGCTTTTTCCGAAAGGTTATTGGCAAATTCAAACAACAAATCCGACACTTTCTTAAATTGATCAACAGACATCACCGGGACCTCTTTATATGCTTTTATAAATGCTTCTGCATTTGCCCCAATTTCATGGGCCTGTTGGTTCATTTGCTGCTCGTCAACTTCTTCATTCCTCACCTGGCCAATTATCCAGTTGGCAATATGCTTTCCACCAACTGATATGCCTGAACCTGCATCCCATAATCCTCCACTATGGCATAACTGTGTAACTGGTCCATCAGGATGATACCGGCCTATTTCCTGACCTGATTTATAACAGTTCAAACAACCTTTTTCTGTCCCCCTGATTATGTCATTACAAAAACGGGTGAATTTACTGGGCCTGGTAATGGGAGTGCCATCAGGCCTGGTAATGATGGAGGCTACACCATTACAATCAGCAAACAGGTCCTGCAATCGTTGAATTTCTTCTAAATTGAAAAGATCGCTAAACTGATTGTTGTTCTCAAAATAGGTTAATGTATTATTTAGGCCTTGGTTAGAGTTCATTTTGAAATATTTATCTTTGGCTTAATATTTTCCCATTGTAAAATACAAATTATCAACTAATTTAACAGGCTATTTTACTTACATTAAGTTTTGACTGTTACATCATGTTGTAAATGTACCATTAATCTCCATAGAGTTGATCACATTAGGTATTAATAGTTCACTTTACGTAAAATGGAAAAATACGATACTATACTAAAAACGAGATAGGTTTATACGAACGAAGCAATTCCACATCATAATATACAGAATTTACAGATTGCTTCGTTCCTCCCCCCTTGCCCTTCGCGTAAAGTAAGTCATTAATTAAACAGCCTTTATTTGTTCACTGAAAAAAACCTGATGTATGTATCCAAATGATTTCTACGCCATTGAGGATGGTTTAACCGGGCAAATAATGATTGCCGCATTTCTTTTGAATAGAATGACTTGATAAACTGTTCTGAATATCCAATAATAATTCGTTCATACACGTATCTTAAGCTTCTGTATGTCAGAAAAAAAACCGAAGAGCTTTGATTTAAATGATGTTTAAGGCAAAATAATCTGGATGAAAATGTCTCATCTGCATAAAACATTTTTGGAATGCCCAACGCCTTGCCTGCAAATATAAAATAAGTGATGGCTTTTCTTTTATATTGAATTGATGGGAGGGTCGCTGCTATAGAAATTCTATTGCTAAGCAGGTAAAGATCATAAATATTTCTCAATGATACAATTCCATAATTATTCCCCTTATCTGAAAGCTGAGAATGTATGAAATTATGGATGGCTATATGGTTGTCAGAAAGGACATAATAGAAGGCATCTTCGTTGATTGCCTTTTTTTCTGTGTCAATGATTTCCGTATTATACCATTTTATATATGGTTGGTTGACAGGTATCCTGTGAATTTCAACATCTGCAGGAACACCCGATTTCATTAACCTCGGGTAATGCTTTGCCCTCTTTATATTATTGAGGGCCTCTATCGAAAAGTAATAGCCATCTCTTTCCAACAGGTGGGCTGCAGGGAGATAATCTTCTTCATGAACCAGCAAATCTATATCTCCCATCATCCGCTCGCCCAGGTCGCTGTATAGATGGCCTGCAAGGTTGCCTGCCCCTTTTAACACCGTCGGATAAATTCCATTTTCATTCAGCAGTTTACAAATCTCATGGAGCTGTTTCAGGATTTGATGGTTTCTGATTAGATTTAGCTGGTAGATTTCATTCAGAAATTCAGACAACTCTTTGGGTAAATAAGCAAGTATATCATGGGCTTTGAATTTTAAATATAGGACCGGCAAAATCAAATGATTGCTGCACAGGCTCACAAAGCTAGCCCAATTGATCAAATCAGATTCAATTATTTGAATGATTTCCCCTTTGAATTCAGGATGTTCATTCAAGGTAAGGCATTTGCCTGCAAAATAAAAATTTTCATTGTTAGTCATGACCAAAAAGATTGTTGATGGCTTCCAATGTCTTTTGATTAATAGTATTCATGGTAATTACGTTTAGTGAATGCCTTATCCAATATCAGTTATTAAAGATAAGTATTTTTTTTATCATTTATGTCATTTTTCTAAACCCACAAATATTTAATAATAAACATCTTAAAAATCCCTGTTATTAATTGCAAATTCTTTATATTTGGGTTGAAGAAAAATAATGAGCTAATTTCCTATAGCAGTGAATAAAAAAAACAGGGTATGATAACTATGAACATTCAATCATCTGGTGATGATTTGATGAAGAAACTTACAAAAGTACCATTCAGGAAAAAACAAGCCAAAACTGGCCATCCTTCAACCTATGCTGATGACTTGAAGCTCTTGCACGAACTTCAGGTACAACAGCTGGAGATGGAAATGCAAAATGATGAACTGCGTACTGATCATTTAAGCCTGAAAGAATTAAATAAAAAGCAGTTTGAACTTTTTGAATTTGCTCCCAATGGATATTTTACGCTCTCCTCTGAAGGAATTATACTGCAGGTTAACCTCACGGGGGCTAACTTGCTGGCTCATAACAAAGGCGAGCTTAATCACCAATTGTTTTTAAACTTTATACTTCCTGAAGATCAGGAAATCTTTAATGTTTGCTGGTTTAATCTGATAGAAACTCGTGATTATCAGGTTTTAAAACTCAGGATTACCAGGCCGGACGGGCAGCGTTTATATGTAAGGATTGCTCTCTCGATCACTGAAAGCACAAATGAATTTCAGGTGATGCTTGCAATGACGGATGTCACGATGCTGAAGCAAATAGAAGATGCCCAAAAGTTTTTATTAGGATGCTGCTGGTCTAAATCAGGCAAAGATTTTTTCCAGGCGCTGACCGAATACCTAAGCAACAGCTTGGAGATGTCTTATGTTACTATTGACAAACTGATGGATGACGGCCTTCAAGCACAATCAGTTGCTATTTATTATGATGGTCGTCCTATAGAAAATATAAGATATAAGATTAAAGAATCCGCGGTAAGTAATGTATTAGAGCAGAAAAGCTTTTGCTTTCCCAATAACGTACGCGAAATGTTTCCTCATGATGTGAACTTACAGCAAATTGAGGCTAAAAGCTATACCGGGGTAACACTCTGTGGATCTGAAGGCAAGCCCATTGGACTGATAGTGGTGATAGGGCGTAAGCCACTGATAGATTCCCGGGTGGCGGAAATGGTGCTCAAACAGGTTTCTATTCGTGCCGCTGCAGAACTGGAACACCGGCAATTGGAAGAAGTAATCATTCAATCACGCGATAAACTGGAAGTGCTGGTAAAGGAAAGGACTGCAGACCTGGAAAAATCAAATGCACAGTTAAGGGATGAAATTTATATCCGTAAGCAGCATGAACAATCGCTGATTATTGCCGAAGAGAAATATAGAACTGTTGCAGACTTCACCTACGATGGGGAAACATGGATGGACACTGAGGGAGCATTTGTTTATGTATCACCTTCTTGCGAGCGAATATCGGGTTATAGGGTAGAGGAATTCATGCAGAATCCGGATTTAATCATTCAAATAGCTCATCCGAATGACCGTCAATTGGTTAAGGAACATTTTGTTGTTGATCAAAAAGATGACGGTGGTTTTAAGTCCTTCGATTTTAGAATTATTGCCCGCACGGGTGAAGAACGATGGATAGGCCATCATTGCCAGCCAGTTTTTGATGCCAATGGCAAATTTATAGGTCGTCGTGGAAGTAACCAGGATATCACCCAAAGGAAAAAGTCAGAAAGTATATTACTGGATTCACAAAAACTCTTGCGACAACTAACACAACGCATGGATGCCATGATGGAAGAAGAAAGAACGCGAATAGCCAGGGAAATCCATGATGAACTTGGACATTTGCTCACTGCCTTGAAGTATGACATTGAACTGCTGATCAATGAACCTGAGTTATCCATCGAGGTGGTAAAAACCGAATTAAGTACAATGATGAGCATGATTGATTCCCTGATTGATTCGGTTAGAAAGATTGCAACAGAATTGAGACCGGGTATTTTAGATCACCTTGGACTTTTCCCAGCTATTGAATGGCAAATCAGGCAATTCCGCGTGAGAACGAAAATATGTTGTGTATTGACTTTGAGTGAAATGGATGTAACATTCGACAAAAACCAAACTACCATTATTTATCGCATATTCCAGGAAATACTTACCAATATTACCCGACATTCAAATGCACAATATGTAAAGGTTTTACTGACTAAAAAAGAAGGTGATTTTATATTAAAGGTGATGGATAACGGTGTAGGTTTTGAACCTGATGGCAACAAAACAAACTCATTGGGGTTGATGGGAATGCAGGAACGGGCTTTGTCAATAGGCGCTGAATTACATATTGAAAGCAAGCCAGGTATGGGAACAACGATCATATTTATTCTGCCAAAAGTAAATGTTAATTATGCTCTTGATGAAAAATTATACACTTAACAACTGTAATGGAAACAGCAGGAACTAAAATATTGATCGCCGATGATCATAGTGTTGTACGGAATGGCATTATTAAGTCATTGACTTCAAGCTTTCCAAATACCGAATTTGGCGAAGCCGGCAATGCCATTGAGGTTTTGAGGATTATTAATCAGGCTAAATGGAACCTGGTGATCCTTGATATTAATATGCCGGGCAGAAGCGGAATGGATGTCCTGAAAGAAATAAAAGCAAATTATCCTTCAATCCCAGTTATTATTTTTAGCATGTACCCTGAGGACCAGTTTGCCATTAGGGCAATGAGGGCCGGGGCTTCAGCATATCTTTCAAAAGATATTTCTTCAAAGGAACTCGAAAAAGCCATCAAAGAAATTCTAAATGGTGAACGATATTTCACCCCTTCAATTGTTGCATTAATGACCAATGAACTTCGGGATAACAATAATAATAATAAGCACCCCCACGAATTATTATCAGACCGCGAACATCAGGTTTTTCTACTCATCGCAAGCGGAAAAAACGTTTCGGACATTGCCCGGGAATTTTCACTAAGCGTAAAAACCATCAGTGTTTACAGATCGATTATCCTAAAAAAAATGAATCTGAAAAACAACGCCGAGATTACCCATTACGCCTTTAAACATAACCTGGTTGAATAAAAAAGCTGGGTATGACAGTTCAATTATTTTATTATCAGTTAAGTTTATAATGTGAGGGAACCACTTAATTTTCTTGCTTGGCCTTTACACAATCTACTCCACAATTGCCTCTTCCTTTTTTTGTTGAATACTTATCCCGTTTGTAGAAATTTTAATCCATTTTTTCATTTGTTGCAAATTGCAAAAATGTAATTTCCCGCATTATATAATTTTTATACTGAATAATATTTTTTATATTCATATATTATAACATCCCCATACCTCATTGGGCTACAAAGCTGAAATATCTACTTTTCCATCTTGCTTTTGGATTTTAACCAAGTTAAGACAACTTTAGTAAAATCATTTTCTTCCCATGCCAGCCACTGATACTTTACAAATATTCCTATGCTCATGCAATGTTATGCAAATAAAGAACCATTGTATATTATATTAAAAGCATCATTAGGTGGGTGACATACCACCAGCTGTATAGCTGAATGGTGCAGGTGCGAGTCAAGTGGAGCGGCTTAATATAATTTGAAAATTATTCATGGGTTATTTGAAAGTTATTCGATGGTTATTAGAACACTATTGAATAATCTTTGAATAACCTTTGAATAATCTTCGAATAACCTTCTAATAATATAATGCAATCCTCTCAATTAAAAAATTAAAATACCATGGCAAAAGTATATGACATCTTTAGTAAAATATTACCTGGAAAGCAGGGCCGGTAACATTTTATATATCACAAGGCTTAACCATTATACGCAACCTACCTGTTACCAGGAGCCTCAAAAGACAAAAAACCAGTTGCAAGGTATTATTGGGAGAGCATCCATTAAATTTTAAAGCCATATCAGTGGGTCAGATTTTTTGCAATCAATAAAGTCTGGTACAGTAGAATTTTGAATTATCGTACATTCTCATTTTATGTTATCTCACATGCTCATCTTCACTTTTTCAATGTATCTCAACATTAAATGGTTACATAATCCAATTATTCCAATTCACTTTTTCGCAATGACTCCCATAAGATAAACTCTTATGTGGCGGGTAAGTAATTCTTATCTCAATATTAGATTTTATCCTATTTTTTTCGCCATCCAGAACTGTTAATTTTAAAAACAATAAATTAATGGGGCAATTGAATAGCCTTCATTTAATCAGTTCCTAAACTTAATGCTATAAGGATACTATTATTTTTAATATTGGTTTGTTTCACTGCATCTTCAATATTTCCCCAGAGTTCAGCCTATCCGGCAAAACAGGGTGTAAAACACAGTGGTACAATAGTTTTAAAAGGTGATCTGAAGCAGAAACAGGAGCCTCAAATAAAATAATTTATACCTGTCCGATGCATTCAGAAGTCGTTCAGGAAGCATGGAAAATGTTTGAAGTGCAAAATGAATTTGATTAGAAAAGAAGCTGCAAAAAAGATGTACCCGAAGAAAAAGTTGTTTAAATAATTGATATGGTTGAAAGATTAATTTCATTTTCGTTGCGAAACAGGTATCTGGTTTTGGTTGTAGCAGGTTTACTATTTATTGGAGGTATCTTTTCTGTAGGGAAAAATCCGATTGATGCTATTCCCGATGTTTCAGAAAATCAGGTAATTGTATTTTCAGAATGGTCGGGGAGAAGTCCACAGGTGATAGAAGATCAAATTACCTATCCGCTCGCATCAAATCTTCAAGGAATTCCCAAGGTCAAAAATATACGGGGAGCATCGATGTTCGGAATGAGTTTTATCTATCTTATTTTTGAAGATGATGCAGATATTTATTGGGCCAGAACCCGTGTCCTTGAACGTTTGAGTACTGCTCAACAACTTCTTCCCGAAGGCGTTACGCCAACACTTGGACCTGATGGTACAGGAGTTGGCCATATATACTGGTACACACTTAACAGTAAAGGATATGACCTCGGTGAGTTGAGGGCTATTCAGGACTGGTACGTTAAATTTGCCTTGCAGACAGTTCCAGGAGTAAGTGAAGTGGCATCATTTGGGGGATTTCAAAAACAATATCAAATTATAGTCGATCCACATAAACTTACTTATTATAATATTTCATTGGCGGATGTTGTCAAGGCAACGCGGGAAAATAACAATGACGTGAGTGGCCGTAAATTCGAAATGTCAGATATGGGATACATTGTTAGGGGACTTGGTTACATCAAGAAGCCGGAAGAAATTGAAAAAATTGATGTAGAAGCCTATAATAACATTCCAGTGCGAAATCAGGATATCGGATCTGTTCAGGTTGGAGGAGATCTTCGGCTTGGAATATTCGATGAAAATGGTGAGGGTGAAGCTGTTGGAGGAATCATTGTGATGCGCTATAACGAAAATGCCGATAAGGTGATCACAGCGGTCAAAGAGAAAATGAAGGAAGTATCGAAGG
>Ga0123337_10004746_pt1 | contig 13685 bp, 9 predicted proteins | sample frozenSSSSmetaG_FD_89792 | JGI IMG/M metagenome (GOLD analysis project Ga0123337, IMG submission 89792) | Glacier valley bacterial and archeal communities from Borup Fiord, Nunavut, Canada, to study Microbial Dark Matter (Phase II) -... | ecosystem: Environmental > Aquatic > Freshwater > Ice >... | reverse complement strand
GGATTTGCAGGCATGAGATATTCTATCTCTAATACTGCTGAATACGGAGATTACATCACAGGATCTAAGATCATCACAGCTGAAACAAAGCTAACAATGAAGAAAATACTTACTGATATCCAAGATGGTACCTTTGCACGTAACTGGTTACTTGAGAACCAAGTTGGATGCCCTTACTTTAATGCTAAGAGAAGAATGGAATCACAACATCAACTTGAAAAAGTTGGCGCAGAGCTTCGTCAAATGATGAGTTGGACAAAGAAGAATAAATTAATCAATAACTAGTAACTAATAAGTAATAACTAATAACTAGTAACTATTAACTAATAGCTAATTACTAGTAAAATAATAACTAATAAATAATATTGTAAGTAATATAAAAAGGTGCAACCAAAAGGTTGCACCTTTTTAAGTTATTTTCCTATATTTCTAGCTAGACAGACAAAAGGTCATCAGCCGTAGTAAGGATATGGCCGGATGATCTTTTTGTTTATGGATATCTTGTTCTAATTATTCGATATGAACGGTATAATTTAAAAGATATTAAAAAGCTTTTGAGAACATCAATTTTATAAAAAGTTAGGAAGCTATTTATTGAGTAAGTCTTAGTAAGGAGGCTGAAATGAGCGAGAAAATTGTTAAATGCGACGGTTGCGCAAAGGATGAAAAGCGAAAATACGATGAAATTGCGAATATCATTGATCTTTATAAGGACAAGGAGGGAAGCCTCATTCAAATCCTTCATCTTGCACAGGAAATCTACGGATTCTTACCCCTAGAATTGCAGAAATTTATTGCAAGCTCCTTGGATAAACCCTTGTCTGAAGTGTCCGGAGTCATCACATTTTATTCCTTCTTTTCCACCAAGCCGAGGGGTCAGCATACCATAAGAGTATGTCTTGGCACGGCTTGCTACGTAAGAGGAGGAAAGAAGCTTGTGGAACGCCTTCAGGATATGTTGAATATTCAGATTGGTGAAACAACGAAGGATGGAAAATTTACCTTTGAAATTGCCCGTTGTATCGGCGCATGTGGGCTTGCACCCGCGATGATGATTGATAACGTGGTTTATAAGCAGGTAAATGTAAATAAATTAGAGGCTATTATCTCGAAATATTAGAAAAACGCAGGAGTTAAAATGGGACAGCTGTTAAACGAATAGAAAGTAGGTACTTTATTATAAGCCTGCATGTCTTTGATGAAGATATGAAGCAGGCATATGGAGGTTAGTGTGAAAATTAAGAGCTAATTTTCACACAGTAAATTTGTGCTGACGCCCAAATTCACGGGTATCGGCAGCATGGAGGGTTAATATGAGTAGTGAAATAATAGAAAGTATTTCAGACCTTGAGCACATTAAAGCCATATACAATGAGAAGCTTGCGAGCTATAAGCATCAGATTTTGATATGCAGTGGTGCTGGCTGTATTTCATCAAATTGTGGTGATGTGAAAAAGGCTATTCTTGATGAAATCAACCGGAGTGAGCTGCAAAACGATGTGATTGTATATGAAACTGGCTGTATGGGTATCTGCGCGGTAGGCCCAGTTATCTTAATACTACCGGAGCGAATCTTCTATACAGAATTAACACCAGAGATTGCTAGGAATATTATAAAAAGTCATATTGTAAATGGCGAGATTCTAACGGAGCACACATTTTATGATAGCTCTTTACATAAACATGTTCCAAAAATCGATGACATTGATTTCTTTAAAGAGCAGGTGAAAATTGCTCTTAGAAATTGTGGAGCTATGGAATATGGTAGTTTGGATGCTTTCGTCGCACGGGATGGGTATCTTGCAGCGGCTAAGGCACTTACAGAAAAGAAAAGCCTAGAGATTATAGAAGAAGTGAAAAAGTCTGGATTAAAGGGACGGGGTGGTGCTGGATTTCCAACCGGTGTAAAATGGGAGGCTGGTTTTCATGCAATCAGCGATCATAAATTCATTGTATGTAACGCAGACGAGGGCGATCCCGGTGCTTTTATGGACCGAAGTATTATTGAGGGTGATCCACATTCCTTGATTGAAGGTATGATTATTGGAGGATGTGCTATTGGTGCCAACAGGGGCTATGTCTATGTTAGAGCAGAATATCCAATCGCAGTGGAGCGTTTGACGGCTGCAATTGAAGAAGCACGCAGACGCGGACTTTTGGGGCGCAGATTATTTGGCAGTGAGTTTAGCTTTGACCTTGAAATTCGTATTGGTGCAGGTGCATTTGTCTGTGGAGAGGAAACCGCACTCATGTCTTCGATTGAAGGGCGCAGAGGCGAGCCAAAACAAAAACCACCTTTCCCATTTCAGAAAGGATTATTTGGTCAGCCTACCATAATAAATAATGTTGAAACCTTTGTAGCAATACCAGTCATCCTTTTAAAGGGTGGGGAGTGGTATTCGCAGTTCGGAACACAAACAAGCAAAGGAACGAAGGTATTTGCTCTTGCTGGAGATATCGAAAATACGGGAATTATTGAGGTGCCAATTGGAATGCCACTCGGCGATATATTGTTTAAAATTGGTGGAGGAATGCGGGATAAGAAGAAATTCAAATCAGCACAAATCGGGGGACCGTCTGGCGGGTGCATCACTAGGGATAATCTTAATGTCTCTGCAGATTATGAATCCCTTACAAAACTCGGTGCCATTATGGGATCCGGCGGTCTTATTGCCATGAATGAGGATGCATGTATGGTGGATACTGCACGATTTTTTATGGATTTCATTCAAGATGAATCGTGTGGAAAATGTGTTGCCTGTCGGGTTGGAACGAAGCGAATGCTTGAAATTCTGGAACGTATTACGTGTGGCGAAGGGCAAGAGGGGGATATTGAGCTTTTAGAGGAGCTTGGTGAAACCATACAGCAAACAGCAATGTGTGGTTTAGGACAGACTGCGCCGAACCCAGTACTCAGTACCATAAAATATTTTCGTAATGAATATGAAGAACATATTAAAAATAAATATTGTCGTGCGGGTGTTTGCTCGGAGCTATTTATCTCCCCTTGTGAGAATACATGCCCAGCAAATGTCAATGTTCCCGGATATCTTTCCTTGGTTGCGGCTGGACGGTTTACGGATGCTTACAATCTAATTAAACAGGAAAATCCATTTCCTGCTGTGTGTGGGCGTATTTGTACCCGTCCTTGTGAGCTCAAATGCCGTCGTGGTTCAACGGATGAATCCATTGCAATCGCTGACTTAAAGCGATTTGTAGCTGATTATGCTCATAAAAATGAAAAGCCATATAAAAATGATATTGTATTTCCTAAAAACGGTAAGAGCGTTGCTATTATTGGTGCAGGTGCTTCCGGGCTTACCTGTGGATACTATCTTGTGCGTATCGGTTATACCGTTGATATCTACGAAGCACAGCCGGTTGCTGGTGGAGTACTTGCATTTGGGATCCCAGAATACAGACTCCCGAAGCAGATACTGGCACATGAAATAGAGCTGATTGTTCAAGACGGCGTTAACATTAACCTGAATGCTGAGATTGGTAAAGATGTTGATTTCAAAAACTTAAAGCTAAAATATGATTCAATCTACGTTGCAACCGGTGCTCAATTTCCACAAAAGGTTAATATCCCTGGAGAGAACTTGCCGGGTGTTCTGCATGGTATCAATTTCCTCAAGGATGTTAATCTTGGGCATGAAGTGAAGCTAGGCAAAACGGTTGCAGTCATTGGCGGTGGAAATACAGCCATTGATTCTGCACGTACGGCATTACGACTTGGGGCTAAGAAAGTAATTGTACTTTACAGACGTATGATAGACGCTATGCCTGCTTATATTAATGAAGTTAACGAAGCCATTGCGGAGGGAGTAGAAATCTTAGAACTTGTTGCACCCCTTAAGTTTATCGAGGGCAAAGATGGGAAAGTTGCAAGAATAGAGTGTATTAAGATGGAGTTTGGAGAATTTGATTCTACGGGAAGAAGAAAATCAGTCCCGATGAAAGGCTCCAATTTCTTCCTTGATGTGGATACGGTGATTCCGGCTGTCAGCCAATATTCTGATCTTCCATTTATTAGGAAGGATGAAATCGGTGTAACCCCGTGGGGTACCTTTATTATTAACGATGACACCTTGATGACTACGATGGAGGGAGTTTTTGCAGGAGGAGATGTTGCAAGAGGCCCTGATACGGTAATCCGTGCGATCGCTGACGGTAAGCAAGCAGCAATTTCGATTGATAAATATCTCGGTGGAACAGGAAAACTGAATAAGGGAAATCCAATTGATATTCCAGATATATTTGACGAGGATGAAATTGTTGCCCACAAACGCTTCAATCTTGATATGCTTCCGGCGGATAAACGTAAGGATTCCTTTGATGAGGTTGTTCTGGGGTATCATAAATTAAATGCTATGGCAGAGGCAATGCGATGTCTACACTGTGATAGGAGGAACTAGTGTGATTAATTTAAAGATTAACGGTAAACAGATTATTACTGAAGAAGGCATTACCATTATGGAGGCTGCAAAAGCTAACAATATTAGTATTCCAAACCTGTGCTATCTTGAGAATGTACATAAATTCGGGTCTTGTAGAATCTGCGTTGTTGAAGTGAAGGGTGCTAAGACGCTGCAAGCTTCTTGTATGACTACGGTTTCTGAGGGTATGGAAGTTCATACAAATTCGGAGAAAGTAAGAAAAGCGCGCAAGGTTTTGTATGAGCTTTTGCTTTCAGATCACCCGAAGGATTGTCTGAGCTGCAAACGCAATCAAAGTTGTGAGCTTCAGGAACTCGGTAAAACGTTAGGCGTGGAGGAAACACGTTTCGAAGGTGAATTTTCCGACCGTGGGCTTGATACCTCGGTATCGATTGTCCGTGATATGTCAAAGTGTATTTTATGCAGAAGATGTGTTACAGTCTGTAACGAGATTCAAGGTACTGGTGTATTGAATGCCCAAAATAGAGGCTTTGATACTGTGATTGGTCCGGCGATGGATTTACCCCTTGGCGAAGTGAACTGTATCTTTTGTGGTCAATGCACCCTAGTATGTCCGGTTGGTGCACTGGAAGAAACCGATGGAATTCAAAAGGTTTGGAAAGCTATTCATGATAAAAGTAAGCACGTAGTGGCTCAGGTGGCTCCTGCGGTTCGGGTTGCAATCGGAGAGGAGTTTGGATGCGAACCTGGTACCATAGTTACAGGTAAGCTAGCTGCTGCACTGCATGCACTTGACTTTAATGATGTGTTTGATACAAACTTTGCAGCAGATCTTACCATCATGGAAGAGGGTACCGAGCTCCTCACTAGACTCAAAAATGCGCTAACCGGCTCTGGTGCTGTACTTCCAATGATTACAAGCTGTAGCCCAGGCTGGATTAAGTATATCGAACACAAATATCCGAGACAGCTCGAACATCTCTCTACTTGTAAGTCACCCCATATGATGTTGGGAGCCCTTATAAAATCTTATTATGCAGAAAAAATCAATGTAAAACCACAGGATATCTTTGTGGTTTCGGTCATGCCCTGTACAGCCAAAAAGTTTGAAATTGCGCGTGGCGAGATGAAAAATAATGGGGAACCCAATGTTGATGCGGTGCTTACAACGAGAGAGCTCGCTGCAATGATTAAGGAAGCGGGCATTGATTTCATGGCACTTTCAGAAGAAGAATTCGATCATCCATTAGGCATGTCTTCCGGAGCAGCCGATATTTTTGGTTTGACGGGAGGCGTTATGGAGGCAGCTCTGCGCACAGTATATGAGCTTGTAACGGAACGAGAGTTACCATTTGAGAAACTGCATGTTACACCTATTGTAGGACTTCGGCAGGTGAAAACGGCAGAGATTACGATACAAAATCCGATAGAAGCCTATCAATATCTTGATGGAATAACCTTAAAAGTTGCTGTTACAAGTGGAATAAAGGGTGCAAATCAACTCATGGAGGAGATTGAAAAGGGTAAATCTCCGTACCACTTCATTGAGGTTATGGGTTGTCCAGGTGGTTGTATTACAGGCGGTGGGCAGCCAAGATCCGGTGATCCGGAGTTCAAAGTAAAAAGACTTAAGGGACTTTACCGCGAGGATGAAGGTAAGACGCTTCGCAAATCTCACGAAAATCCCTATATCACTGCAATTTATAAGGAATATCTCAAATATCCGGGCAGTCATAAAGCACATGAGCTTCTACATACGCATTATGTTAAACGTGGTGAATACAATGAGCTTACGAACGAAAAATTTGTGGTAAATAATAAAAAATCAGTGGGTAAAGGTAAATTAGCTGAAACTACAGTGAAGAATCGGGCTCTCCCTGGACAAAAATCAAACCGGAGAATGAGAGAAGAGCTTGAAACTGTGCGGATATTAGCTTTAGAGACAGAAAACAAACGGCTTAAGAATGAGCTTGATGATGCACTTGAAACGGTGGACATATTAAAACAAGTAGTCACAGATTACGCAAAGAAACGTAATAATAAGAGAGAGTAATAGATTAGTGTAACCGAATAGGAAAAGGTAGTGCCTACTAGCTAATCAAATATTGGGTGATTAGCTGGTAGGTACTACCTTAAATTAATTTCTTTTGATCACAATCTGTTCTATTCTTCCACAATAATTCTAATTGCTAAACTGTCGTTAGTTTTTGAAATATGCAATGTAATTTGACACATTTGCAATACTTTTTCAAGGATGCTATTAACAAAATCAACTTTAACATCAAGATCAAACAAACCTTTTTTTGCGGCTATCGCTTGAGCAGAATACGCATTTGGAGACACAATTGAAAATTTAAGTTTATTGTCAATCGCTATTGTTGAGAAAAATCCGTAGGTCTTAAATTCATCGTTAAAAACAATCATGATTGTTGAGAGGGCAGCTTCTAACATCTTTATGTTAACATTAATTTTACTTTGAGCATTCACTTTCTGATCAATTTTGGCATCTGGGAATCTTTTTATAATGTGATTTGTAATCAAGCCTATCAATTCGTTGCTAGAATATTCTTTATTCTCATTTGTAACAGCCTTACTGAAAATATCAAAAATGACATCTTGCTTCGATAAAATACTCTGATACTTCATTCTTTCCTCTAAACTAAAATGTTTTCCGAAGCCAATGATGGACTTCCCGCATATACCCAATAACTCGCTACTTTTCTTTGCATTTTCAACTACGTCATCAATTTTTTTCAAAATATTTTGATAGGTTTGATTTTTTGCTTCAATAATTTTTTTGTAATTTATATTTTCTTCTTGTAAGATATAGTAATCAAGAGCCTTATGTATAATAAGCAATAATTCTTCTAATTCCCATGGCTTTGTCACATATTTAAAAATATCCACCTGATTGATTGTTGCCAAAATCTGAGGCAATTGTGTATACCCGGATAGCACGATTTTTACTGTCAGTGGATATTTCTCCGTAATAATCTTTAAAAGTTCCAAGCCGTTCATTTCCGGCATTCTCATATCCGTAATAATCACATCGATCTTAGTTGATTCAAGGATCTTCAAAGCTTCCTTTGCACTAATTGCAAAATGGTAGCTAAACTCCTCATCCATTAATCCTCGTCTTAAAGAATTTAATATATTAACCTCATCATCAACAAACAGTACTGAATAATTTTCATACATATGAATTCACCTACCTCGTAGTTTTTACTGGCAACTCTATTGAAAATATAGTTCCTTTACCGGGATCGCTTTTTACGTCAATCATACCGCCATGTTTATTTACAATAATATCATAAGAAATACTAAGCCCTAAGCCAGTGCCTTGTCCAATCTCCTTTGTTGTGTAAAAGGGATCAAAGATTTTCACTTGATTTTCCTCCGGAATTCCTGGTCCGTCATCTGAGATATGAATGCAAATGCAGTCATCGACTTTATCCGCAGTGATCGTAATATGCCCCATTTCATTTCGCTTTTGCGAGCCAATAGCCTGTGCCGCATTCACAATAACATTAATTAATACCTGTCCTATTTGTATCTTGTTGCAATAGAGAACTAAATCTTCGGAAATATTGATTTCCACCAATGAGACATATTTCGTTTCATTTTTAGTGATTAAAAGCACCTGATTAAAAAGATCCAGTAAGCAGTAGGTATCCTTTTCATCGTCATTTGTAGACCTCGCAAAAACTCTTAAGGATTGAACAATTTCAGTTACTCGTTTGACTCCGCTTTCAGATTCAGATAAAATTCCTTCCAGCTCATTTAGTATGATTCCAATTTTCAATTTTTTATATTTCTCTATGACCGCTGCAATAGCTTCACCAAATTCACTGTTTGCTTCAATATTCATTGCTCTATATCGTTCGTCAACATAATTCAAATATTCTGACAACCTTTTAAAATACTTTTGTAAAATATCAAAATTACTATTAACAAAGCCCATCGGATTATTAATTTCGTGTGCAATTCCTGCAGCAAGTTGACCTATTGCAGCCATTTTCTCAGATTGGACTAGATGAAATTGTGTATCAATCAGCTTCATGTTCATTTCTTTTAGATCGGTGTTTTGTTGCATTGCAACTTTTATCATTTCCTTTCGGTTATTGGAGCTTGTTCTTGTATCGATTGCAACTTTGATACGTGCATTAAATTCAACAACATTAATCGGCTTATTAATATAGTCAGAGGCACCAAGATCAAAACACTTCTTAAAGCTTTCTGTATCATCTAATGAAGTTAACATTACGATGGGCATATCGTCGTATTTGTTTTCTTTTCTTAACATTTCTAAAACGTCAAAGCCAGTTAATACAGGCATAATTACATCTAATATTAAAATATCAATCTGATTATCATCAATAAGTGACTTTGCTTTTTCGGGATCGTTACACAAGATGATATCCGTTATTCTTTGGATGTCTTGTAAATATTTTTGTGCCACTGCTAAATTCAGCTTATTATCATCTACTACAAGTATTTTCATAAAAACTCCCATCTGCCTACGAAGTAATATAAAAAAGTTTAATTCATGTTTTGTCTTAATTATACTGTTTGTAGAATTAAAAGTAAATAGTGCATGAAGCAGCTGAAATATGTGGTTTGTTCCAAAGCAATTGGAATACAGGAAGTTAATGTAAAATTCAAATAGAAAACTAAAAAAAGGAACAAGTGAAAGCAGTTTGTGTTATAATACAGAAAAGCTACAACATGCGATATAATTTGCGCAATATGCATCATAGGAAGATACGGAGGAGAGTAAAATGTCAGAAGTAAATGCTATTTCAAGTATAGAGAAAAATAATATTTATAATTCAAAGTCCGGTAAGAGCACCATAACTGGGAATACAAACTTTTCTTCGTATTTAGAAGAAACAAAAAGTTTGGATGATATATTTGCACAGGCAGCAAAAAAATATAATGTTCCACAAGACTTACTAAAAGCAATTGGAAAAGCAGAATCTAATTTTAATGCAAAGGCAGTATCAAAATGTGGTGCGCAAGGTATTATGCAGCTCATGCCGGCAACAGCAAAATCCTTGGGTGTAACAGATTCCTTTGATGCAGAGCAAAATGTTATGGGAGGAGCGAAATATATTTCTGAATTACTAGAAAAATATGATGGGAATACTAGTTTAGCACTCGCAGCTTATAATGCAGGAATGGGTAATGTTGCAAAATACGGAGGAATACCTCCCTTTGAAGAGACACAAAACTATGTTGTAAAAGTCACAAATTATATGAAACAAAACATAGACACTGGAACAACCGTTACCACAACAAATGCTCCACCAACTACGATCCCAAAGGTTACTCATTATTATAAAACCATACCACTCACTTCAAATACCATGAATGATAATGTAACCCAAGAGGCAGATGATATCTTTTCTTATCAAGACTATTTAAAAATATTAGAAATGTTTCTGGATGATGAGAAGGAAGAGGTAAAGGAGGAAGATTCAAAGATATACTGGAGAAACTTATATTAATGTTCAAACGTATACGGAATATGAAATAATACAACTAGATATTATTATAATACAAAATATTACCATTGAAGACGTTACTGTTTTGGCAGGTAAAGATTGCCCTATATTTAGACCATAAGAAGGATAACTTCTTGTGGTCTTTTTTTATAACAAAATCAGTAGAATCGACTGTGATACTTTATGAACGGTTGGGTAATACGTTTACCGGAAAAAACGCAACGTTCATCCGAGGATTATTGAAAACAGTTTAAGCGTATGATATAAAATATGTATAGATTTTGTTAAGCCGATTGAATTATCAAGGGGGACGCGATATGCAGCTAATGTTTGAATGGTTCTGGGATTTATTTAAATAATTAGTAATTTAATAGGTGCTCTATTTTGAAAACCGGTCTATGGGTGGGCTGAGTAAGTAGATACAATAGAAACAATAAAAGAGTGAGAAACGGCTAGATGTTTCTCACTCTTTTATTGTTTCTATTATGAAGAAGTCGCTGTGATGCGAAAAGCATCACGGCGACTTTACTTTTATGAGAAACTTATCAGTAAATTAATAATTACTGAATGTTTTATATGTCAAAAAAGGGTATAATATGGTATAATAGGAATATAATGTTAGAACATGAAACATAGAGCGGGGAAATCATGAGGGAAAAGTTAGTTCGTATTGCAATTTGTGATGATGAATTCATAATTCAAAGAATCGTTAAAGGTACTTGTGAAGAGTACTTGAAAAAACATAATGTCCCTTATGAGCTTGAACTCTTTAAAGATGGAATAAGTTTGCTTCAATGTAAGAAACCAATCGATATCTTATTCTTAGATATCGAGATGCCGGGAATGGATGGATTTGAGATTGCAGGTGAGGTCAACAAGAAGTTTAACAATGTTTCAATTATATTTTTGACTAATCATGTGGAAATGATACAAAAAGCATTTGCAGTGAAGGCGTTTCGATATTTATTTAAGCCAATTAATGAGAATGATTTCTTTGAAGCTTTAGAAGACGCAATCAATGAATTTTTTCATGTACAACATGTTATTTTGGAACAAAAGGGTGCTTGTACGTTAATTGAAATACGAAAAATAATGTACATAGAATCCTTAGGGGATGAAACAGTTCTATATACAAAAGAGGAATCTATAGTTAATTCGAATTCTTTAAAAAAATGGATGTTAACCTTGGATCATATCAACTTTTTTCAAAGTCACAAATCCTATGTGGTCAACTTGGCTTTCATAAAAAATATAGAAAAAGGCAAGGTAGTATTAAAAAATGATAGGGAATTGCCCGTATCAGTTCGTAACCGAAAGCTAATAAAAGAAAAAATGTATGAATATATCAAAGAAAAAGCCAGATATATGTAGGAGGACCAAGGATGAATGTTATATATTGGGTAGCTATTTTTATAATCGAAGTTTTAAAACTAGAACTTCTATTGGTGAAGCTATGTGGGTGTGAGCAGCGAAAGAAAAAAACTCCAATGATCAGCGTGTTCTTACTCACATTAGTTATCATAGTTACAATAGAATTATTAGGATGGTATGATGAAGGTTTAACCTATGTTGTTGGCAGTGCAGCAATGATTGCAATGATATTAAATTTGAAAAATAAGAAAAGAATTTTCATAGTTCTAATGGGGTATATTGCTATATGCGTAATAGATATTATTTTAGCTGGAATGTATGCATTGTTAGCAAGGGTAAATACAGATGTACTATCAGATAGTCAAATCCTTTCCGTGGTAATAAATTCTTTCAGTATTATTTTATTTATCATTTTGTATGTGATTAAGCTTTTCAAGAAGACCAATAAAAAATATAGCACTTTTTCTTGGTTGAATAAGAAATATTTAGTTATAATTTTTCTTGGATTAAGTTTGAGTGGAATTGCTTTTATTGTACTTAGCGTCTCATTGATGATATTAAATAATAACAAGAAATATTACGAAGAATGCTACAGGATGAACCAGATATTATTACAGCAACAACAAGAATATTATAGTATGCTGATTGAGAAGGAAACGGATACAAAGAAATTCAGACATGATATAAAAAATCATATTTACTGCATAAGCCAGCTCTTGGAACTAGATAAGAGACAGGAAGCATTACAGTATATCATTCATATGCAGGAAAAAGTGGAACGACTCAGTATTCTCATAAATACAGGAAATGAAATCGTTAATATTATTATAAATGATATCTTTGGTAAAGTCACTAGGACGAATATATCGCTTCAGTGGAAGGGAATGTTACCAGAAAAATTAAAAATAAATAATATGGATTTATGTATTATCTTTTCTAATTTGATGAAAAATGCGGTTGAAGCAACGGAAAAGGTAAAAGAAACGAGGGAACTGGTGGTTCAAGTAGATGTGAAGTATAGCGACGACAGCCTTTTCATTCAAATGAAAAATCCCATTGCAGAGAGGATTATTATCGTAAATAATAGACTTGAAAGTTTAAAAAGTGATTTAAGCAAACATGGATTTGGTAGCTTGAATATAGAAAATGTAGTTGATCAGTATGGTGGAAAAATTACCTATACTAGTTCAGACGATATCTTTGCTGCAGAGATAATATTTCATAATGTAATAATGTAAATTTACGTCACAGTGGATATAATTGATTAAAAATTGAATATGCACCCCAAATGTTAGAAACTATGATAGCTCATACATTTGAAGGTGCATTTTTCTCTTCTTATTAGTGAAATTAGTACTAATAAACGCTATAAATCGTGCTTGAACATTCTGTGTATTTATGATATTATTTAGTATAAGTACACAATAAGTAGATTTGTATGGTAATATATGTTAAGTCGGGTAAGTTATATTACAAATCATGGAAATGGTGTATAATTTTAACAAATTCGCACTGTAAAAATGAAGGAGGAAGCGTGGGTAATACTATAAAACAAATGGAGGAATGGAAAATATGAAAATTAAATTCAAAAGTATTCGTGCACAATTTATGATGATTTCTATTATTATAGTGATAATATCTCTAGCTACTGTAGGCGGAATCGTGAGTTATCAAATATCAACCCATGCAAGATTGGATTATGTTAATAGTTCAAATGGGCAAATGAAAATTGTTGAAAAATCGATTCTCAGCTTCTATGATCAAATTGATAAGAACATTAATATGATGGCAACAAATCCTTTGGTTATGAAAGCTGACACAAGTATTACAAGTTATGCTAGTAATACTGAAAAAGTGAAAATGACACCATCAAAAAATGGTGGAATAGAACAAGAATTGTATGAAACTTTCAGTCACTATGCAGATACTCATCCTGGTACGATGTATGTTTATTTTGGAACGGAAGATGGCTCTTACCTTCAATGGCCAGAAACAGAAATAGCTACAAACTATGATCCTCCTGAAAAGGGATGGTATCAGACTGGTATTTCAGGTAATGGAACAGTTGTTAGAACAGCACCTTATTTGGATGAAATGAGCCATGAATTAATTATCAGCAATGTGAGATCATTTACTGACGCAAATGGAAAGCTAATTGGTACATTAGGAATTGATGTACAACAAGTAGTGATAAGTGATATGCTTAGGGATATGAAATCTGGAGAAACAGGATATTCAATCATAGTACATAGTACTGGAATAGTACTTGCGGATGGAAACAATCCGGAAAATAACTTTAAAACCTTAGAGGAATTAAAAATTGATGGTTTGGATAAAATTTTGACCGCAGATCAAAAACCTTTTGAGGTTCAAATTGAAGGAATGAAGTATCTTGTGAATCCATACCATG
>Ga0123337_10004744_pt1 | contig 13686 bp, 13 predicted proteins | sample frozenSSSSmetaG_FD_89792 | JGI IMG/M metagenome (GOLD analysis project Ga0123337, IMG submission 89792) | Glacier valley bacterial and archeal communities from Borup Fiord, Nunavut, Canada, to study Microbial Dark Matter (Phase II) -... | ecosystem: Environmental > Aquatic > Freshwater > Ice >... | reverse complement strand
TTTCACGCGCGGCGTCGTCCGGATCGACCAGCGACGCGGGTTCGAGTGTCCCCACCAGCGTGGCGGGCAGATAACGTCGATCCTGGAGGGCATCCTCGCGAACGTCGCGGCAGATGTTCGTCAATTGCATCGCGATGCCGAGGTCGATCGCATGCGGCAACGCCTCCGGCGCGGTCACGTCGAGTGCGGCAGTCATCATCAAGCCCACCGTGCCGGCGACCCGGTAGCAGTAACGCAGCAATTCGTCCATGTCGGCCATGCGCACGGTGCCGAGGTCCCCCTCGACGCCACGGATGAGTTCGAGCGGGATCGAAGGATGGATGCCGCTGCCCTGCATGAGCTCCAGCATGTCGCGCACGCCGAGGTCGTCGGTCTGCCCGGTCTCGAGCGCGTCACGGATGACGGTCAATTCGGCCTGCGCCTCGATGGTCGAACGGGCTTCGTCCGCCACGTCGTCGACGCGGCGGCAGAAGCCGTAGAGACGGGTTGCTCGCTCCGCGTGCAGGGCGCTCAACAGCCGGCGTGCCCAATGGAAGCTGCGACCGCGCTGCGTCAGAAGCGCGTCGGCGACCGCGTAGGCGGCGCGCCCAGGCATCGCGGGATCGTCGATCGCAGTCATGCGGCGTGCCTTTCCTGCCGCACGACCATGCTGGCGGCCGGCACCAGCGCATCGACCACCTTGGCCGAGCAGAGCACCCCGGGGAGTCCCGCACCCGGATGCGTCCCTGCTCCCACGAGATAGAGGTGATCGATGCCCTCCGCGCGGTTGTGGAAGCGAAACCACGCCGACTGTCTGAACACCGGTGCGACCGAGAAGCCGGCGCCGTGCACGCTCAGGTAGTCGTGACGAAAATCCCTCGGCGTCATGCTGAACTCGGCAGTGATGCTGTCGTCGAGGCCCGGCAGGATCGTCCTTCCGAGCGCCGCGACGATGCGGTCGCGAAGGCGCGGCCCCTCCACCGACCAGTCGATGTCGGCCTGCAGATTGGGGACCGGGCACAACACGTAGAAACTCTCGCAACCCGGGGGCGCGAAGCTCGGGTCGGTCGCGGTGGGCCGATGCAGGTAAAGCGAAAAATCATCGCTCAGGACCTTCTTGTTGAAGATCTCGTCGAGCAGTTCGCGGTAGCGCTCACCGAGCCAGATCGTGTGGTGCGCCACGTCCGGGTAGCGCTTGCGCGTCCCGAAGTAGAGAACGAACAAGCCCATCGAATAGCTCGCCGTCGCCAGCTTGAATCGTGACGACCAGGCCTGCTTCGCCTTCGGGATCATCGTCTGGTAGAGGTGCGCAGCGTCGGCATTGGCGACCACCAGGTCCGCCGCGATGACGCGCCCGTCTTCCAGCTCGACGGCAGTCGCCGCACCCCCTTCGATGCGGATGCGCCGCACCGTCTTGCCCAACTGCACGGCGACGCCGCGCCGTTCCATCAGGGCCCCGAGGGCGCGCGTAATGGCGCCGGTCCCGCCCATCGCGAAGAAGACGCCGTGCGCACGCTCGAGGTAATGGATCAGGCCGTAGATGCTGGTCGTGTCGAAAGGATTGCCGCCGACCAGCAGTGGTTGGATCGAAAACGCCTGACGCAACTTGTCGTTCTTCAGGAAATGCCTGACCAATCCCCAGACGGTGCGGTCGCAGCGCAGGCGGACCAGGCTGGGGATCAGCCGGAGCATGGTCATGAAACGATCGAACGGCTTGGCAGACAACTGGGTGAAGCCGATCTCGAAAATGCGTCGGGAGTGCTCAAGCAAACGCAGATAGCCGTCGCGGTCGCCGGATGCGATGCGATCGATCTCGGCCAAGGTCTCGTCCAGCGTGCCGCCGTAGTCGAAATGATCGCCATCGGCAAAACGGAATCGATACCACGGAGTCAGGGGGACCAACTCGACATGGTCCGCGAACCGTTCGCCGAACAGGGCGAACAGTTCTTCGAAGAGGAACGGTGCCGTGATCACGGTCGGACCCGCATCATGTCGAAAGCCGTCGCGCTCGAAGACCTGAGCGCGTCCACCGAGTTGGCTACAACGATCGAGCACGGTGACGCGATAGCCCTTCGCCCGCAGACGCAAGGCGGCCGCCATCCCGCCGAAACCCGCACCGACGACGACGGCGTGCGGTGCCGTGGCGGTCCAGCGGGGAGCCGGTTCCGTACGACGAACCCGCGGCTCGAGGGTCCTGATGCGTTCGCGCACGTATTCGGGAAACATCGCGAATGTCCGTTTCAAGGGTGCTTGTGGGTCGACCACGGAAAGCCCGGCGGCCGACCCAGATGGATCAACGGGAGACCGCCTCGCCCTCGGACTTGCGTGCGGCGATCATGAAGATCAGCACGCCGAACACCGCCTTGGCGACCACGTCAGCGACCGTGTAGCCGACCTGCACCGCCGTCGTTGCCGAACCGCCGGTGAAACCGATCATCGGGAACACGAAGACCAGCGGGTAGAAGAGCCAAGAGACCACGGTCAGCCAGCGCGCCGCGCTGATGAGTCCGCGGGCCGCCGCGGGCTGGCTCGCGATCGAGTTCTTCAAGCCGACGAAGAGATCGAACACGATGATGACGAACGGGATCATCGCGAGGCCCCACCACAGCCACTTCGTGCCCGGGTCGGACGAGATCTCGCCGGGGTAGCCGAGCACCACCATCAGGGCTGCGAGCAGACCCAGCTTCGTCGCCTTGTAGCTCGTCTCGGAGGCCGAAAGTCGCATCACGAGGATCAGTTCGACGAGCAACAACGGCACCGTCAGCAACCAGTCGACGTAGCGGTAGGCGTCGTTGAAGGCGGCACCGGTCGGCTTCATCGCTCCGTCGACGAGGGTGTAGGCGCCTTCCCAACTGCTGAAGATCCGCAGGTAGTGATAGAACGCGATCAGCGTCACGAGGCCGGTCACGGTCAGCGCTGTCCGGTACGGCGGCGTCACCTGCGAGCGCGAGAGGAAGAAGAAAACGGAGGCCGCACCCATCACCGCGATCGTGAAGGAGAACGCGTTGTAGACGAGGCTGAATTGCCCGGGAGAAATCGAGTCCATGACGACGGTGTCCTAGTGAAGAAATGCAAGGGAGATTCGACGTAGATACTTTGTATAGGATGAACCTATGCAAAACATGTTAACAGCAAAGCCGGACTCTTGTCCCGGGGAGTCCTCGTCGCCAGCAGTCGACGAGGATTCGCAGACGGCGCCGTCCGGAAGTCGCGCCCGGACACGACGGCGACGAGGCGGAGCGGCGATGGAGGTCGTGCGACGACGTGGCGGTGCGGGCCGACCCGTCAGCGGGTGCCGGGAAGTTCGCGGGCCGGCGCGGCGCGATGCGTGGCTGCCGACGATGCGGTCGTCCCACCGTGGTCCCGGAGGTCCGGGGAGCACGGAAGGCACGCGTCGCTGTGCGGCAAAGGCCGTCCACCGATGACCTTGGATCGGACGATGCGGAGCCTTTGGCGAGGATCGCGGGGCCAGCCGCTATGCTTGTCGGTGCGCGGCCGCTTCGCTCGCCACCGCCAGGGCGGCCTGGTGCTCGAGTCGGGCGGCCTCGGGGCACGCAACAGGCCGATCGCCGTCTTGCGCATGTCGGCGATGGCCAGACCGAAGGAGCGCCATCGGCGCGACGGGCTCGCCCGGCCACCGGCACGATCGGTACGATCGTGGCGCTAGGTCGAATCCGACGTGCGCTTGGCCTTGTCCTTGCGCGCCTCGCGCTTGAGATCGATCAGCTGCCACACGCCCCACGCCATCGGGACCGCGAAGCCGATCAAGATCTCGATCCAGATCAAGGGGCGATCTCGCGGACGCCGCCGCTCCCGAGGTTCCAGCGCATCCCGCTGGCGGCGAGATCCTGGCGTTCGAGGCGTTCGAAGAGTTCGAGCGTCCAGACCGCACGCGCACCGATGACCTGCAGCGGCCACACGAAGGTCTTCCGTGCATCGACCGATCGATCCGCGGCCGCGTCGACGAGGAAGGCCGTGGCACGCAGCGGCGGATCGTCGCCGCGCGTCCCGCCGAGCCGCGGCAGCAACGCCCCCGACGTCGATCCGACGAGCAGGCGCGCCTTGCGGCCGGCGGACACGTAGGCCCGTCGGCTGACGGCGTCGAAATCCCGACGCGCCACCTCGTGACCGATCGCCGCGTACAGGCAGCGCGCAGCATTGATGCCCGGGCGGCAAGACGGCGGCAATTTCGCGATGCCCGAGCCGACCCTGGCGTAGAGCCGATCGGCCTCGTCGAGAAGTCGACGGATCACGCTGCCGAGCGCGGCGCTGTGCAAGGGCCGCACGAGCCAGTCGTCGGGATCGAGTCCCGCGTCGCGCATCCACTGTCGCGGCAGGTACAGGCGACCCATGCGCGCGTCCTCGCCCACGTCGCGGGCGATGTTGGACAACTGCATCGCCACCCCGAGGTCGCACGCCCGCGCCAGCGCACCCGGCCCGCGCGTGCCCATCAGCAGCGCCATCATCGCGCCGACCGAGCCGGCGACGCGGGCGGCGTAGTCGTTGAGATCCTCGAGCGTTTCGAAGCGTCGGCCCTCGGCATCCCACGCAAAGCCCTCCAGCAGTGCCTCGGGCAGCGCGCGCACGATGCCGTAGTCGCGCACGACGACGGCCAGCGCCCGATCGGCCGCGTGGTCGAACGGATGGCCCGCGTAGATGCCGTCGAGGCGCGCACGCAGCGAGTCCATCGCGTCTGCCGTCGCGTCACGGTCGATCGCGTCGTCGGCGACCCGGCAGAACGCGTACAGCGCGCAGGCCGCGTCGCGCACGGCGCGCGGCAGCAGGTGCGATGCCGCGAGGAAGGTCCGCGAGCCGTCGGCCAGCAACGCCTTGCACGCCGCGAGGTCGGCCGGGGCGATCACGTCGTGCTCCTGCGCAGCACCGCGTCGCCGTGAGGCACGACCTTGTCGAGGATGCGGGCCGACGACAGCACGCCCGGCAGGCCGGCTCCGGGGTGCGTGCCGGCGCCGACGAGGTACAGGCGGTCGACCTCCTCGCTGCGGTTGTGCGGACGGAACCACGCGCTCTGCGTGAGCACCGGCTCCAGGCCGAAGGCCGCGCCCTTGTACGACGAGAGGCGATCCTGGAAGTCCTGCGGCGTCAGCATGCGGGACGTGACGATCGCGGCGTCGAGACCCGGCAGCAGCGTCTCCTGCAGGCGCTGCTGGATCGCGAGCCGATAGGGCTCCGCGGTGATCTCCCAGTCGGTGCCGCTTTCCAGGTGCGGCACCGGTGACAGCACGTAGAACGCGTCGCAGCCCGCGGGCGCGAGCGACGGATCGGTGGCGGTGGGACGATGCAGGTACAGGCTGAAGTCCTCCGCGAGGTGCTTGCGGTCGAAGATGTCGCCGAGCAGCTCGCGATAGCGCGGCCCGAGCAGGATGGTGTGGTGCGCGACGTCCTCGTAGCGCCGATCGGTCCCGAAGTACCAGACGAACAGGCTCATCGAATAGCGCGAGCGCTCGATGCGCTTGTCGGTCCAGCGATGGCGATGCTCGGGCGCGAGCAGGTGCTTGTAGGTCCACGCGGAGTCGCAGTTCGACACCACGACGTCGGCCGCGAGGTTCTCGCCGTCGGCGAGGGTCACGCCGGTGGCTGCGCGCTTTCCGCCCATGTCCCCGGTGCAGATCTGCGTGACCTTCGCGCCGCAGCGCACGCGACCGCCCTGCCCCTCGACGAGGCCGACCAGTCCGCGAACGAAGCTGCCGGTGCCGCCCATCGGGAAGTGCACGCCCCACTGGCGTTCGAGGAACGCGATCAGGCAGTACACCGACGTGGTGGCGAACGGATTGCCGCCGACCAGCAGCGACTGGAACGTCAGCACGACGCGCAGGCGGGGGTCGCTGACGTGCTTGCAGGCCAGCGACCAGACCGTCCGGTAAGCTTCCAGCTTGACCAGGTCGGGTAGCACCTTGGCCATGTCGGTCCACGATTCGAAAGGCTCGTCGCCGAGTTCCTCGAAGCCGACCCGGTAGATCGCCTCGCTCGCCTTGAGGAATCGTTCGTAGCCTTCCACGTCGCCCGGGGCGACACGAGCGACTTCGGCGCGCATCGCCGCAGCTTCGCCGGTGTACTCGAAATGCTCGCCGTCGTCGAACACCACGCGATAGAACGGGGTCACCGGCCGCAAGTCGATGTCGTCGCTCATGCGCCGGCCGGCGAGCGCCCACAGTTCCTCGAACAGGAAGGGTGCCGTGATCACGGTCGGACCCGCATCGAACGTGAAGCCGTCCTGGCGATGCACATAGGCCCGTCCGCCGGGCGCGTCGAGCTGTTCGAGTACCGTGACGCGGTACCCTCGCGCGCCGAGCCGCACCGCGGCGGCCAGGCCGCCGAAGCCGCTGCCGATCACGATGGCGTGGGGCCGCGCATCCTGCGGCGCTGTTTCGTCGGGCTCGGCGAGTGCCGGCCGGTCCGTCGGCGATCGGTCTGTAAACATTAACGGATAATATGAGTGTCAAGAAAATCTGACAACTCCATCGGACGCCATGAAGTCCGCCTGCGACCACTTCCGGCAAGGAAAAGCCTGTGATGGCGACGACTTCGCACGGCGATCTAGACGCCGGGGCGCGCGCGAGCCGGACGCTGACCGTCGACGGCCTGGCGGGCCGCCGCGGCGAACGGATCCTCTTTCACGACTTCGATCTCTTCGTCGCGCCGGGCGAGCTGGTCTGGCTGCGCGCGGCGAACGGCTACGGCAAGACCACGCTGCTGCGCATCCTGGCCGGCCTCGCGCTCCCGGAGGCCGGCACGATCCGCTGGTCGCCGGCGTCCGGGCCGGCCACGGTCTACCTCGCGCACGCCAACGCGCTCAAGGACGACCTGACGGTGCTCGAATCCGTCCGCTACCAGTCGACGCTGCACGGACTCGAGGCGTCGGAGGCCGCGATCGCCGACGCGATCCGCCGCTTCGGCCTGCAGTCGCGCCGCCACGCGCCGATCCGCACGCTGTCGCAGGGCCAGCGGCGGCGCGTCGCGCTGACGCGGCTGTGCCTGTCCGACCCGCAGTCGACCTGGCTGCTCGACGAGCCGTGGGACGCGCTGGACGCGGAGGGCGTCGCGCTGGTCAGCACGTTGCTGGACGAGCATGCGGCCCGTCGCGGCAACGCGCTGTTCACGAGCCATGTGCCGCCGGCGATCGAAGGGTTGCGCACCGTGCAGTTCGACGCGCTGCCGGCGCCCGCATGACGCGCGTCTTCGCCACCGTCCTGCGGCGCGACCTGCGCCTCGCCGCGCGGCGCCGCTCCGACGCGCTGCTGCCCGTGGCCTTCTTCGTCGTCGCGGTCAGCCTGTTCCCGCTCGGCATCGGGCCCGAGCCGCAGACGCTGCGGCAGATCGCGCCCGGCATCGTCTGGGTGTGCGCGCTGCTTGCGGCAATGCTGTCGCTCGGCGCGATGTACTCGGGCGACCTGGTCGACGGGTCGCTGGACCAGATGCTGCTGTCCGGCCCCACGCCGGGCCAGGCGTCGCTGGCGGTCGCGGCGGCCAAATCGCTCGCCCACTGGCTCGTCACCGGCCTGCCGCTGACGATCCTCGCGCCGCTGCTCGGCGTGCTGTTCGGGGTCGCACCGGCGCCGATCGTCGCGCTGACCGCGTCGCTGCTGCTCGGCACGCCGATCCTGAGCCTGCTCGGGGGTCTCGGCGCGGCGCTGACGCTCGGCGTGCGCAGCGGCGGCGTGCTGCTGCTCCTGCTGGTCCTGCCGCTGTGCATCCCGACCCTGATCTTCGGCGCCGGAGCCGTGGTCGCGATAGACTCCGGCCTTTCGGCGCGCGGCCACTTCTCGCTGCTCGGCGCCTTGCTGATCCTGACGATGCTGCTGGCGCCCCTCGCAACCGCGGCGGCCCTCCGGATCGCGACGGAGTAACCCGCAGTGCCAAGCTCGATCCGCTTCTTTCATTTCGCGTCGCCGGCGCGTTTCTACGCCCTCGCCACCCGCTGGTCTCCCGCACTGTGGGTGCTCGCCGCCGTGCTCGCGGCAGCGGCGCTCTACATCGGCTTCTTCGTGGCGCCGACCGACGCGACCCAGGGCGACGCCTACCGGATCATCTTCATCCACGTGCCGGCGGCCTGGATGTCGATGGTGCTGTACCTGGCGATGGCGCTGTGGGCCGCGATCGGCTGGGCGCTGAACGCGCGGCTGGCCTCGATGTTCGCGCGCGCGATCGCGCCCACCGGCGCGATGTTCACCTTCCTCGCACTGTGGACCGGCGCACTCTGGGGTCGACCGACCTGGGGCACCTGGTGGGTGTGGGACGCGCGCCTGACGTCGGAGCTGATCCTGCTGTTCCTGTATCTGGGCTACCTGGCGCTGGTCGACGCGATCGACGACACGCGCCGCGCCGACCGCGCCGGGGCGCTGCTGGCCGTCGTCGGCAGCGTCAACGTGCCGATCATCTATTTTTCCGTGAAATGGTGGAACACGCTGCACCAGGGCGCGTCCATCACCCTGTCGTCGGCGCCGACGATGGCGCAGTCGATGCTGATCGCGATGCTGCTGATGACGCTGGCGTTCTGGGCGTACGCGTTCGCGGTGGTGTTCAAGCGCACGCAGGCGATCGTCGCCGAACGCGAGCGCCACGCGCAGTGGCTGACCACGACTAGAAAGCTGGAGACGGCATGACCTGGGCAAGTGCTTCCGATTTCTTCGCGATGGGCGGCTACGCCGTCTACGTGTGGGGTGCGTACGGCGTCACCGCCGCGTGCATGCTGATCGACCCGATCCTCGCGGCCCGGCGTCACCGGCAGGCGCTGCGGGATATGGACGACGAGTTCGAGGCTGACGACGATCTCGACGCCACAGCCGGGGTGCTGTCTTGACGCCGCGCCGCAAGCGCTTCGCGATCGTCGGCGGCGTGCTGGTCGCGGTCGGCGCCGCGGCCGCGCTGATCCTCAACGCGTTCCAGAGCAACCTGGTGTTCTTCTACTCGCCGAGCCAGGTCGCGCAGCACGAGGCGCCGGCCGGCCGCAGCTTCCGCATCGGCGGCATGGTCGAGAACGGCACGCTGCAGCGCGACGGCACCAACGTCCGCTTCGTCGTCACCGACACGGCCAAGAGCGTGCCGGTGCGCTACACCGGCATCCTTCCGGACCTGTTCAAGGAGGGCAAGGGCGTCGTCGCGCAGGGCCAGCTCGAGGACGGCGTCTTCGTGGCCCGCGAGATCCTCGCCAAGCACGACGAGAACTACGTGCCGCCGGAGGCCGCCGAGGCGATGAAGCGCGCGCAGCAGGGCAAGGACCAGAAGCTGGCCGAGACGGTCGTGCCGTCGCCGAATGCGCCGGACATCCGGCCGAAGGACGTGCGCTGATGATCCCCGAACTCGGTCACCTCGCCCTCTGGCTCGCGCTCGGCGTCTCTCTGGTCCTCGGCACGATGCCGATGGTCGGCGCCGCGCGCGGCCGTCTCGACTGGACGGCGCTGGCACGGCCGTCCGCGCGCGTGCTGTTCGCGCTCGTCGCGCTGTCCTTCGTCTGCCTGGCCGCGTCGTTCGCGGGCAACGACTTCTCGGTGCTCTACGTCGCGTCGAACTCCAACCGCCTGCTGCCGCTGCACTACCGCATCACTGCCGTGTGGGGCGGCCACGAGGGCTCGATCCTGCTGTGGCTGCTGATGCTGACGTTCTGGACCGCCGCCGTCGCGCAGTTCAGTCGACACCTGCCCGACGCGATGAGCGCGCGCATCCTCGCGGTGATGGGCTGGCTGTCGTTCGGGTTCCTGCTGTTCGTGCTGACGACGTCGAACCCGTTCGATCGACTGTTCCCCGCGGCCGCCGAGGGTCGTGACCTGAACCCGCTGCTGCAGGACCCGGGCATGGTGATCCACCCGCCAATGCTGTACATGGGCTACGTCGGGCTGTCGGTCGCGTTCTCGTTCGCCGTCGCCGCGCTGATCGGCGGCAACCTCGACGCGTCGTGGGCGCGCTGGGCGCGGCCATGGACCACGGCGGCCTGGTTCTTCCTCACGATCGGCATCGCGCTCGGCAGCGGTTGGGCGTACTACGAGCTCGGCTGGGGCGGCTGGTGGTTCTGGGATCCGGTCGAGAACGCGTCGTTCATGCCGTGGCTGGTCGCCACCGCGCTGATCCATTCGCTCGCGGTCACCGAGAAGCGCGGCAGCTTCAAGTCGTGGACCGTGCTGCTCGCGATCCTGGCGTTCTCGCTGTCGCTGCTCGGGACCTTCCTCGTGCGCTCCGGCGTGCTGTCGTCGGTGCACGCGTTCGCGACCGATCCGAAGCGCGGCCTGTTCATCCTCGCGTTCCTCGTCATCGTGATCGGTGCGTCGCTGGCGCTGTACGCGTGGCGGGCGCCCAGCGTCGGTCTCGGCGCGCGCTTCTCGCTGGTCTCGCGCGAGACGATGCTGCTCGGCAACAACGTCCTGCTGGTCGTCGCGTGCGGCGCCGTGCTGCTCGGCACGCTGTATCCGCTCGCGCTCGACGCGCTGAACCTGGGCAAGATTTCCGTCGGCCCGCCCTATTTCGACACGGTCTTCGTGCCGCTGCTGACGCCGCTCGTGTTCCTGATGGGGATCGGCCCGCTCGCGCGCTGGAAGGAAGCGGAACTGCCCGACCTGGCGAAGCGCCTGAAGTGGGCCGCGGGCAGCGCGGTCGTGGCGACCATCGTCGCGATCTGGGTGCACGGCGGGATCGGCATCGTCGGCGCGCTCGGGCTGCTGATGGCGTTCTGGATCGTCGCGTCGGTGACGACCGACCTCGTCGAGCGGCTGCAGCCGCCGGCCGGGACGCGCGTGGCGCTGCTGCAGCGAGCCCGACTGATCCCGCGCGCCATGGTCGGCATGATGATCGCGCACCTCGGCGTCGCCGCCTTCATCCTCGGCGTCACGCTGGTCAAGAGCGGCGAGGTCGAACGCGACGTCAAGATGGAGATCGGCGACACGACCGAGATCGGCGACTACGTGTTCACGTTCCGCGGCGTGCGCGAGGTGCCGGGGCCGAACTACCGCGCGGCGCAAGGCACGATCGAGGTGAGCGAGGGAGGTCGCGCGGTCGCGACGCTGCATCCGCAGAAGCGCATCTACACCGCGACGCAGGCCGCGATGACCGAGGCCGACATCGATACCGGCCTGACACGCGACCTGTACGTGTCGCTGGGCGAGCCCGTGGCCAATGGCGCCTGGATCGTGCGCGTGTACTACAAGCCCTTCGTGGACTGGATCTGGGGCGGCTGCCTGATCATGGGTCTCGGCGGCGTCCTCGCCGCGACCGATCGACGGTATCGGCAGCGCGCGAAGAAGACCGTGCGCACCGATGCGCTCGGCGCGGTCCTGGGCACCACGTGAAGCGTCTCGGGTTCCTGATCCCGCTGGGCGCGTTCCTGGCGCTGGCGATCGTGCTCGCCGTGGGTCTCAATCGCGACCCGCGCGAGGTGCCGTCCCCGCTGATCGGCAAACCGGCGCCGTCGTTCTCGCTCACCCGCCTCGACGATCCGCAGACGTCCATCGCGCTCGCGGACCTGCGCGGCAAGGTGTGGATGCTCAACGTTTGGGCGTCGTGGTGCGTCGCGTGCCGCGACGAGCATCCGCTGCTGGTCGCGTTCTCCAAGAAGGGGCTGCTGCCGATCTACGGGCTGAACTACAAGGACCAGCGCGACGACGGCAGCGCGTGGCTGATGCGCATGGGCAACCCCTACCAGGCCTCGCTGTTCGACAACGAGGGACGCGTCGGCATCGACTTCGGCGTGTACGGCGTGCCCGAGACGTTCATCATCGACAAGACCGGCACGATCCGCATGAAGCACATCGGACCGCTCACACCCGAGGTGATCGCGACCGAGATCGAGCCGTTGCTGAAGAAGCTGAATGCGTAGGCGCAGCAGGCTCCTCGTCCTGCTCGCGGCGCTGTCGCTCGTCGCATCGGTCTTCGCCAAGGAGGCCGTGCCCGAGGCGAGCGACCCTGCGCTCGAGGCGCGGATGGTGCGCATCACGTCCGAACTGCGCTGCCTGGTGTGCCAGAACCAGACCATCGCCGACTCGCACGCCGACCTCGCCGTCGACCTGCGCCGGCAGGTGCGCGAGCAGCTGACCGCCGGTCGCAGCGACGCCGAGATCATCGACTACATGACCGCGCGCTACGGCGACTTCGTGCTTTACAGGCCGCCGTTCAAGGGGACCACGCTGCTGCTGTGGCTCGGGCCCGCGGCGATGCTCGGCGGCGGACTGCTGGTGCTCGCGGTCGTGCTGCGGCGACGCAGCCGTCTGTCGCCCGACGCCTTCGAGGCCGACGACGACGACCTCGTTTCTCCATCCCCGGCGCGCGATGTCGGCCACGCCTGACCCGTCGCCGGCCGGGCAGATCGCCGCGATCCGGGCGCGCTTGCTGGCGCTCGCCGACGCGCATGCCAAGGGCGAGATCGACGCCGCCGCCTACGAGACCGCGCGCCGCGCATCCGAGCGTGCGCTGAGCGATACGGTGCTCGCGATCCCCGCGACGCCACCGACCGCAGCGGCCCGACCGTCCCGGCGCCTCCTGGTCGGCGTCGTCGTCGTCGTGCTGGTGATCGCGCTCGGAGGCTACGCGTTCAAGGGTTCGCCGACGCTGGCGGGTCTCGGCGCGCCACCCGGCGAGCCCGCTGCGACGGCCGCCGGTCCCGGTGGCGGCGAGCGCGAGGTCGGCCTCGCGCAGATCGCCGAGATGGTCGACAAGCTCGCCGCCCGGTTGAAGGAGCGCCCCGACGATGCCGAAGGCTGGACGATGCTGGCGCGCTCGTACACGGTCCTCTCGCGCTATCGCGAAGCACTGCCGGCCTACCAGCACGCGGTCGCGCTGCAGCCGAAGAACGCGGCCCTGCTCGCCGACTACGCCGACGCGATGGCCGCAGCCACCGACGGCAAGCAGAGCGCGGAGTCGCAGGCGCTGATCGACCGTGCGCTCACGATCGACCCCAACCAGCCGAAGGCCCTGGCGCTGGCCGGCACCATCGCGTTCGATCGCGGCGAGTTCGCGAAGGCCGCCCAGCAGTGGCAGAAGATCGCCGACGCGCTGCCGCCGGACAGCGAGTTCCACCGGCAGGTCGTCGCCAACATCGACGAGGCGCGCCGGCGCGGGGCACTGCCGCCGTCGGCCCCCGCCGCGGCCGCCGCCGCTCTGGCCGCGACCGCGCCCTCGGCGGGTCGTGAAGCGCTGAGCGGCACCGTCACGCTCGATCCGGCGCTGGCCGCGAAGGCTTCGCCCGACGACACCGTCTTCGTGCTCGCGCGTCCCGAGAGCGGCCGCATGCCCCTCGCCGTCTTCCGCGCGACGGTGAAGGACCTGCCGCTGCGCTTCCGGCTCGACGACAGCATGGCGATGACGCCGACGATGAAGATCTCCGACATGAAGCAGGTGATCGTCGCCGCGCGCATCTCGAAGAGCGGCAACGCGATCACCCAGCCGGGCGACCTCGCCGGCGAGAGCAGGCCGGTCGCGCCGGGCACCGCCGACCTGGCGATCGTGATCTCGACCGTCGCGCCGTCGAAGTAGACTGATCGGCGCGTTGCATGACCGTGTCTTCACGGCGGCGATCCATCCACGCTTCGAACCGGAAGACCTCCTTGTTCTCTCCCCGTTCGACCATCGCCGCGACCATGACCGCCGAAGCTCCCGTCCAGCGCCAGCTCGAGGCCTACAACGCGCGCGACCTCGACCGTTTCGTCGCCGAATACCACGACGACATCCGCGTGTTTCGCGCGCCGTCGGGCACGCCGGTGCTCGACG
>Ga0123337_10004742_pt1 | contig 13693 bp, 14 predicted proteins | sample frozenSSSSmetaG_FD_89792 | JGI IMG/M metagenome (GOLD analysis project Ga0123337, IMG submission 89792) | Glacier valley bacterial and archeal communities from Borup Fiord, Nunavut, Canada, to study Microbial Dark Matter (Phase II) -... | ecosystem: Environmental > Aquatic > Freshwater > Ice >... | reverse complement strand
GCTGCTTCTTCGGTGGTTGGAATCGCTAATACATCTGTGGCTACTGTTTTTAACACATCACAGGAAACAATGCTCAGGCAGAACACGGTGGCGTAAATTATTTTTTTCATGGGTCTACTCTAAAATGATCTTATTTATTAAGGTTTTACAAATCACGTACCAAAAACTCAGGCTCTGATTTTTTCCCTGATTTTGTCCAGTGTATTAGATAGACGTAATAGTTCTGCTTCATCTACATCCTTCATCACAATAGTCATCTCATCAAAGTACGGACGAATATCTTCCAAGACTTTTAATCCCTTATCCGATATTTTCAGCAGAATCTGTCGTCTGTTACTTTTATTAAAATTCCTGACAATCAGTTTTTTTTCTACCAATTTGTCACACAAACGCGTCACATCCGGATTTTTGTCCAGCATCACATCTTTCAAGTCGCCACAAGAAGCATAACCATCTTTACGCCCTTTCAAAATCCTCAGCACATTATATTGAGGAAGACTGATATCATTCATCTTCAGCGCATTTTTATAAGCGTCTCTAATGAAATTGGCGGTAAAAATAATGTTAACAATGGCTTTTTCAGCGGCAGTGTTAAACTTAGACTGGTTTATTTCTTCTTCTATTTTCAACCGGACAAATGTACTTAATTTTATGAATTCCTATTCTTATTTTTCTTTATGTCTCCAATCGGGCTATTTATTTTACCCTAACTACTTTATTAAGACTCTCCCTGACTCACAGAATATCCTTTTTGCTGATTTAACAGATACAGATTCTCTGTTTTTATCACCTGTAAGCCTGCCTCATTTATTTTTTTCTGCAATTCCAACACCTCGGCGAATTCAAGTTTGCCTGAACTCTTATTGGTAAACCTGCATCTCCAATGGTTGGTGCAATAGGTAGAAGGATGACCATTTGGAAAGACTACCACTCCCCTATTGGAAATCATATTTAAAACCAGATGCGGTGTTTCGATTGTTTGAAACAAGTGACCCAAAACATTTGGATTTTTGTCTGATTCGGCCCAGTCCAGAAACACATCTACTCCGACTATCTGTTTTTCCATTGCCTTTTTTTCAGATACTTTAACTGTGATGGGTTTGGCATCATGGTTCAAGGTTACAGGCTTAAATTGAAGTGGTTGCTGTCCCAGTCTTTCTATCACCGCTTGTGTAAAAGCCTTTGTTCCTACTTTTTCTTTACTGATATTGGCATCGTAGATATCTCCGGTATGCATGCCATCTTCAAGTGTTTTTAACAAGGCATTTTGTATTTTTTCCGCAACACCCGCTTTACCCATTTGCACCAGCATCAGGCAGGCACCGTTCAGTAAACCGCTTGGATTAGCTATATCCTTACCGGCAATATCCGGAGCAGAACCATGAATGGCCTCAAACATCGCAAAATTTTCACCGATATTGCTACTGCCACCCAATCCTACCGAACCGGCTACATCTGCTGCTATGTCGGAAATAATATCTCCATAAAGATTCAGGGTCACAATGACATCAAATCTCTCAGGATCGCTGGCAAGTTTAGCGGCACCGATATCAATGATGTAATGATCTGTGCTGATACTCGGATACTCAAGGGCTATGCGGTCAAACGTCTTGTGAAACATACCGTCTGTCATTTTCATGATATTGTCTTTGCTCATGCAGGTAACATGTTTGCGGTTATTGGCCACAGCATATTCAAAAGCGTATCTGACAATTTTTTCCGTTCCAGATACCGATAATAATTTAAGGCACTGTATCACTTCATCCGTTTGCTGGTATTCGATACCTGCATATAAATCTTCTTCATTTTCGCGTACAATAACAAGATCCATTTGAGGAAAATTGGTGGCTACAAAAGGAGAATAACTCATACTAGGTCTTACATTGGCATATAAACCCAGCGTTTTGCGAATAGCGACATTTAAACTTTGATATCCACCACCCTGAGGTGTTGTAATCGGAGCCTTTAAAAACACTTTATTTTTTTCAAGTGTATGCCAGTTTTCTTCTGAAATACCTGTTTTACTGCCTGAGAGATATACTTTTTCACCAATCTCAATCACATCATAGTTTAAATTTGCGCCGGCAGCATCGAGAATCGCCAGCGTGGAAGTCATAATTTCGGGTCCAATACCATCGCCATATGCGACTGTTATTCTGTTTGTGTCCATTTTTTTATCGAGTCGCGAAATTACTCAAAATAATTCGCAGACACAAATGTAAATTTGTAATTTCGTACCATCAAAAATCACAAAATTAATTTCGTGTTATTATTTAGAAATGTTCTAAATTGCGACCCTTATTGCGTATGAATGCAGCTGAATTAAAAAAGGGGGAACGCGCTAAAATCAATCATGTTGAATTTAATGAACTACAGAATAAACTCATTGAGATGGGTTGTTTTGAAGGCAATGAAATCGAGATGCTTTATGTTGCCCCTCTGGGCGATCCCATTGCTTTTGATATCAATGGATACATACTTGGTTTAAGAAAAGAAGAAGCAAGGCTCATTCAGGTCATAAAAATATAAGTTGAAGAAAAAGGAAAAGCATATCGTTTTGATTGGCAATCCCAACTCGGGAAAAACAACTCTGTTTAATGCCTTAACCGGTCTCAACCAAAAAATAAGCAACCTTCCAGGGACTACCATAGAAAAAAAGACCGGGCATTTTGTCATTGATTACCATGTGGTTCAAATCACAGACTTGCCGGGAACCTATAGTATTCATCCAAAGGGAGAAGATGAACTCATTAGTATCGAATATCTCTTGAATTTCAAAAAACATGAAATTGATGTGATATTATTCGTGGCCGATGCCAGCAATCTGTCGCGCAATCTTTTACTCTACACACAGGTAGCCGACCTCGGATTCCCCACTGTACTGGCTTTAAACATGATTGACTCTGCTGAGCGCAAAGGCATCACGTTAAATGTAGAAAATCTTTCTAAAGAATTAGGCGTTATTGTGTGCCCTATTAATGCAAGAGAAGAAAAAGGCCTAGAAAAACTTAAAGACACCCTTTTAAAGGTAGATTCAGCACACCAGACCACATTTTTCGAATCTTCCAATATTGAATCTTATACCATCAGGCACCAGCAGCACAACGATTATTACCATTATCTAAAGTCTCATTTACATCATATCAGACAACAGGATCAGGAAAAGATAGATTCGAATAGCCGGGACATTTCAGCGGAAACTATAGCCAGATATAAAAAAATAGATAAAATTGTCGAGTCTGTGCAGGTGAAGAATACCCGGGCTAAAAACCTGACACAGCGTATTGACCGGATATTATTACATCCTATCTATGGGTTTCTTACTTTTTTCACCACCCTTTTTATCATTTTCCAGTTTATCTTTAAGGTGGCGGAGTATCCAATGATATGGATAGAAACTATTTTTAGCACCATTTCTGAAAATATTAAACAAGCCTTACCTGATAGTATGTTGTCGTCACTTCTGGCAGACGGCATTATTCCCGGCATAGGCGGTGTGCTTGTATTCCTGCCTCAGATTGTCCTTCTATTCACCATGCTTGCCGTACTTGAAGACAGCGGATATATGACCAGAGTGAGCTTTATCACCGACCGACTGATGCGCAAATTCGGGCTTAACGGAAAATCTGTGGTCCCATTGATTGGCGGCATGGCCTGTGCCATTCCTTCTATTATGGCCACAAGGAATATTGAAAACAAAAAAGACAGGCTTATTACCATTTTAGTGACACCATTGATGAGTTGTTCGGCAAGACTTCCTGTCTACACATTGCTAGTCAGTCTTTTGCTGATAGATAAAGGTGACTCTTGGTTTGACCCGCGAGGACTAATCTTGCTTGGCATGTATCTTCTGGGTTTCATCGCCGCTCTATTATTTGCCTTTATTTTTAAATTGATTCTCAAACAAAAACACAAAAGTTTCTTTGTTTTGGAACTTCCGGATTATCGCAAACCCAGATTAAAAAATATTATCCTGACAGTGAAAGACAAAGCCAGTGACTTTGTGTTTAATGCCGGGAAAATTATTCTGATGGTGAGTGTGGTGTTATGGTTTATGGCCAGTTATGGTCCCGGCAATCGTTTCGAAGACATTGAAATGAAATATAGCAAATACACAGGTGCCGACAGGGAAACAAAAATACAAAGCGAAAAACTGGAAGCCAGTTACGCAGGTGTATTGGGCAAAACGATAGAGCCTGCTATAAAACCTTTAGGTTATGACTGGAAAATCGGCATTGCTTTAATTACCAGTTTAGCTGCAAGGGAAGTTTTTGTAGGCACTATTGCAACCATCTACAGTGTTGGAGATGCCGATGACGAAAAATCACTAAGCCAGGTTTTATCTGAACAGAAACGCATGGATACGGGAAAACCATTGTACTCTTATGCTACTATTTTATCTTTATTGGTTTTTTATGCGTTTGCCATGCAGTGTTTCAGTACATTGGCGGTGACTTACCGCGAGACAAAATCTATGAAGTGGCCAGTGGTGCAAGTCACTTATATGACCGGTTTTGCTTATCTGGCAAGTCTGATTGTTTATCAAACCCTCTCATAACCCTCACTGTGTCTAAAATGCGCAAGATTCGGATTTTGTCAGGATTAAAAGTCGCTTACTTTTGTATCACGACATCCCACATATGAATGATCTGAACTACCAGCGTATTGCAAAAGCTATTGATTACATCCGTGAACATTTTAAGGAACAGCCCAATCTGGATGATATTGCTGAAAGCGTGCATCTAAGTCCTTTTCACTTTCAAAAAATCTTTACGGAATGGGCAGGTGTAAGTCCTAAAAAATTCCTTCAATATACTAGTGTAGGATATGCCAAACAACTGCTAAAAGACCGGCAAATCAGTTTATTTGATGTTGCTGATGAGACAGGTCTTTCCGGCGCAGGTAGGCTTCATGACTTATTTATTCATATTGAAGGCATGACACCTGGCGAATATAAAAATGGTGGAGAAAACCTCAACATTAGGTATTTATTTTCAGAGAGTCCTTTTGGCGAAATCATCATGGCCTCTACCGATAAGGGTATTTGTTATCTTGCATTCGTTGAGGACCACAACAGTGCTTTAAAAACCCTGCAATTACATTTTCCAAATGCCCATTATATAGAGGATACTATCAATTCACACATACTTGCGCTCGATATTTTTAAGCAAGACTGGAACCAGATCCATAAAATTAAGTTGCATTTAAAGGGCAGCCCTTTCCAGCTTAAAGTATGGGAAGCACTATTATCCATACCCATAGGAAAATTATCAAGTTATGGACATATTGCCGGCAAAATTCAGCACCCGAAAGCATCCAGAGCTGTTGGAACGGCTATTGGAAGCAATCCTGTGGCCTACCTGATTCCATGCCATCGTGTGATTCAATCGAGTGGGCACTTTGGCGGTTATATGTGGGGACCTGAGCGCAAAACCGCTATTATTGGCTGGGAAATGGCAAAAACAGATTCAAAAGACTAAAGTTCGGTTTACTGCGTAAATAACAGTATGAGAAAACCCTCATTCCTTTTGTTTATGCTGCTATCGGCTTTGAAAACCTTTGCGGCAGGAGACCATGACACCCTTCATATCAATCAATACCGGGAGTTCCGTTTCCTTTATGCCAATGACGTATACAATGGTACCGATCGTTATTTAACACAGTATGTTCAGTTTGTACTTTTAAACCCATTCCGCTTAAGGAAAAACGGTTTGGTGACTCAGGATGAATTTTTAATTCAACAGAATGTGTATACACCTTCGGATATTTTTGGAGATACCATTCAAAAACATGACAGACCATACTGTTCTGTTTTAAGTCTAGAACTTCATAAAAACATGATGGATGAGAAAAGAAAAATACAATTCAGGACCGGAATGGCTTTGGGTGTTATTGGCCGCCATGGTTTTGGTGAAGATATGCAACGCGAAGTGCATTATGCGGTGAATAGCCGACAAGCCCTCGGATGGAAATACCAGATACATGATGCACCGTATATCAATCTGCAGGCAGGTATTGATAAAGCCATACTGATGCTGCGCCATATCGATTACATTGCCCACGCAGACCTCCACACAGGAACAGTTTTTAATGATCTCAGCATAGGCCAAAGCATACGATTGCATTTACATCATCATTATTTTTCTTTTTTCAATCACTCCAGGCTGCGCTCATTCAGAGCTTATGCAGAATTAAAAAATAACATAAAACTTGTAGCCTATAACGGCACATTGCAAGGTGCAACCGGCAGTAGAAACAATCCATATGTCTTAACGCAGGGTGAAATATCACCCATCGTAAGCCTGACGCAAATCAGCTTGTCATGCGCTTATCAAAGACTTAGCATTACTGTTTCAGAATCTTTTCTCTCAAAAGAATTTAAGTCAGGATTAAAACATAAATGGGGACATATTACCTTTTCCTATCTGTTTTAGAGTGGAAATTATGTCATACACCCCTCACTTTTATTCTACGACGTATTTTTTAAATACAGAACTGGCGGTATGACCTCCAAAACCAAAGGTATTATTTAAAGCATAATTCACTTCTGTTTCAAAAGCTTTTCCTGCGATAATGCGCAAGCCTGAAGGTATGGATTCATCTTTATTTTCAAGATTGATAGTCGGTGGAATGAGATTGTGCTTTACAGACAATACACAAATAATACTTTCTATGGCACCTGCTGCTCCCAATAGATGTCCGGTCATAGATTTTGTGGCACTGATATAGACCGGATATTTCTCCAAATCTACGTGTTCAAATACTGTACCCACCCCTATCAGTTCACTGGTATCTCCTATAGAAGTTGAGGTGGCGTGTGCATTGATATAATTGATTTGCTCGGGAAGAATACCTGCATCCTTAATGGCTTTGCTCATTCCCAATGCTGCACCAATGCCATCAGGGGCAGTCCCTGTCAGATGATAAGCATCTGCGGCCATTCCTCCACCTGCAATTTCCGCATAAATGGTCGCACCGCGGCTCAGGGCGTGTTCAAGTTCTTCCAATATCAATGCGCCGGCACCTTCCCCAATCACAAAACCGTCCCTATCCTGGTCAAAAGGTCTGGATGCTTTTTCCGGGGCATCATTTCGTTTTGAGAGAGCCTGGGCTGCATTAAATCCACCAACTGATGATGGCGTAATAGCGGCTTCTGAACCACCTGCAATCATAACATTAGCCTTATTCAATCTAATGGTATCAAATGCAGCAATAATAGCCGTATTGGAAGATGCACAAGCAGATACCGTACAATAATTCGGCCCATGCAAACCATGCCTGATAGAAATCACCCCGGCTGCAATGTCGACAATAATTTTAGGAATAAAATACGGATTAAAACGCGGTGTGCCATCCCCTGCCCAAAATTCTTTTAACTGTTCTTCGAATGTCCCGATACCTCCATTACCTGATGCCCATATCACACCTATTTCAGCTCTCTGCTCCTGACTCATTGTTCCAAAATCCAAGCCGGAATCTTTAATAGCCTCTTCCGACGCAGCTATGGCATACTGGGTGAATACATCATATTTTCTGGCTTCTTTTTTCTCTAAATAATCCTCCGGATTAAACCCCTTGACCTCACATCCAAAATGTGTTTTGAATTTAGAGGTATCAAACTTTGTAATGGGGCCGGCACCACTTTTTCCGGCAATTATATTGTTCCAGAATTCATTCACTGAATTCCCGAGGGGAGTAATAGCTCCCATGCCTGTAACGACAACTCTACGCATTTCTTTTCTTTATTTTTGTTTTAATCAGGTTGCTATTTCCACGGGCAACCAAGCGTGTTTTACCTTCATTCCAAATCTCACATTGCACATTGACAATTTGTGAACCTTTTTTAACGATGACGGCATCTGCAATAATTTGCTGACCGTCAAAAGCCGGGGCAAAATAATCGACGACATTATTGATCGTCGTGTAAAAAAAATCTTCATTCAGCGAATACATCACCGCTCCAATGACATCATCAATAATAGCCGCTGTCATACCGCCGTGCAATATACCCATAGGATTCGTCATTTCATGTCGGATAACATAGATAAACGATATTTTACCCCTTTCTGCCGATACGACTATCGGCTTTAACCATAACGTAAATGGCGATGGAGATACCGTAAACTCCATTCCTGTATATGCCTGTAACACTTCCAGATGTTTAATTTCAGTCATTTAATTTATATACTTTATTTATCTTTATCATCCATTCTTTCACTCTACTTTCTCCATTCAATCATCACAAAACACCAAACTTTACTCCTTATTTTGATGATTATTAAACATCACATTCACCAAGGTTTGCACCCTTGGAGAGATAATCAGGATAGCCGGTATAGCCACCATATAGGCAATTCCCCATGATTTTAACCAGATTTTCAGAAAAACACCTGAATATCCAAAATTGATTGAAATCAATGTCAATGAGATAATTCCCGTCGTAATAATACCCATTATTAAGGCAAAAGCAATTTTTTGTTTCATTTTTTATTTCTAATTATTAAGGGCTCTAAATGGTATCCATTTCTTTATATGTTTAATGCTCCCTGACCGGAAGCTATAAGGTAGGCCTCTTTGAGTGTTTCAGAATAGGTAGGATGAGCATAGGACATATGGAACATTTCTCTGTCGGTAGTTTCGTGGTGCATACCGATCACCGCCTGTGCAATCAAGTCTGCAGCTCTTGCGCCAATAATATGAACACCCAAAACCTCTCCGTATTTAGTACCGGATAAGACCTTAGAAAACCCGTCCGTATCTCCTGCTGCTCTTGCTTTGCCATTCGCAGAAAATGGAAATTTGCCTTTTTTATAGGTTTTACCCATGGCGATTAATTGTTCTTCCGTGTAACCGACACTGGCTACTTCAGGCCAGGTATATACCACACCCGGAATCAGGTTATAGTCTATCTGTGGTGTTTGCCCATTAATTGTTTCAGCGACCATCACACCTTCTTCTTCGGCTTTATGGGCCAGCATGGCACCTTCAATCACATCACCAATGGCATAGATATGTGGTTCCGCAGACTGTAGTTTTTCATTGACCTTGATTCTACCCTTTTCGTCTAATTGCACTTTTGTTTTTTCCAGGCCAAGCCCTTCAGTATATGGTTTTCTTCCCACTGCCACCAGGCAATACTCAGCCTGCAATTCCTGTTGCACATTCTGATTGTCCAGATATTTCAAAGTAACGGAATCCCCATTATTTTGCGCTGACTGCACTTTCTGCCCCAGCAGCACTGTGATACCGGACTTCGTCAGAATTTTACCCAGCTCTTTACCCAATTCCCTATCCATTATTGAAATTAAACTGTCTGCATATTCTACAATCGTAACCTTCACTCCGATTCGAGCAAAAATAGAGGCCATCTCAACCCCTATCACCCCGCCGCCTATGATGAGCATAGAAGTAGGTTTTTGCTCCAAAGACAAAGCCTCTGTAGAGGTAATAATCCGCTTTTTGTCTATTACAACTCCGGGAATTGTTGCCGGCTTGGAGCCCGTCGCAACAATATAATATTTACCTCTAATTTTTTGTGCATCAGCACCCTGTCGATCTATCTGCAGTTCATTTGCATCGACAAAAGATGCTACCCCTGTCAACACCTCAATTTTATTTTTTTTCATCAGGTATTGCAGTCCCGAGACATTCTGTTTTACCACGTCATTTTTGCGATTGACAAGTTGTTTGAAATTCAATTTTAAACCGCTGATTTCAATCCCCTGACCTGCAAATTTGGTTTCGGCATTGTGGTAATTTTCCGTACTGTCCAACATTGCTTTTGAAGGGATACAGCCCACATTTGTGCATGTGCCTCCGAGTGTATTGTACTTTTCAACAATGGCTACCTTGTAACCCAATTGTGAGGCTCTGATGGCCGCAGTGTATCCACCGGGACCAGAACCAATAACGACGATATCATAGATTGTTTCCATTAATTTTTATATGTTTTGAATGATTATTGCTGAAGCTCCACCACCGCCATTGCATATAGCTGCCACACCATAATTGCCACCTTCCTGTTTTAACACAGAAACAAGAGTGGTTAAAATCCTCGCTCCTGAGGCTCCAATAGGATGCCCCATTGCCACTGCCCCTCCATACACATTCACCCTGTCGAGTTGGTAGCCCAATATTTGCTGATTGGCCAATACCACTGCGGCATACGCTTCGTTGATTTCAAAATAGTCAATGTCATTCACAGTCAAACCGGCGCCGTGTAATGCTTTCGGTATAGCCAGAGAAGGAGATGTTGTAAACCATTCCGGTGCTTGGGCGGCATCGGCATATCCAATTATTTTTGCCAAAGGTTTCAAACCATATCTGTCAACGGCCTCTTTTGAAGCCAAAATACATGCGGCAGCGCCATCATTTAAATTACTCGCATTCGCCGCAGTGATAGTGCCATCTTTCTCAAAAGCAGGTTTCAGTTTCGATACTTTATCGGGTATGATTTTATAAATATCCTCATCTGCTTCAACTTCAATTACACCTTGTTTAGATGGTATACTTACCAGTGCCACTTCATTTCTGAATTTATTATCTTTAGTGGCTGTTTGTGCCCTCTCATAAGACATGATGGCAAACTCGTCCTGCATTTGCCTGCTTAATCCATATCTATTGACTGCCAGCTCAGCTGCACTACCCATGTGAAAACCATTATAAACATCCCATAAGCCGTCCTTTGTAACACCGTCTATCATGCGCACATCGCCATATTTAACAGCTTGACGGATATGTGTATAATGCGGCACATTGCTCATACTTTCCATACCACCTGTCACAACGATATGTTCGAGCCCCATTTGTATTTGTTGTGCTCCCAGCATGGTAGCTTTCATACCTGAGGCACATACTTTATTGATGGTGCTGGCATCTTTATCAACAGGAATACCGGCAAATATGGCCGCTTGTCGCGCCGGCGACTGACCTAAATCAGCGCTTAACACATTGCCCATGTACACACTGTCAATCCAGGCCGGATCCATCTGAATGGACTCATACGTATTTTTAATGGCGTGTGCTCCAAGTTTTGTGGCAGAAACAGAAGATAAACTTCCGAGAAAACCGCCAATCGGACTGCGTTTTGTTGACACTATATAAACTTCTTTCATGATTTTGTATTTAAGGCAGGTAAACGAGCTGCTTTATTTTTTAATTTCTATCAAACCGACCATATCGTGGATACTTGACAATATCAAATCGGCATTATTTCTACTTTTTGTTGCCTTTCCCAATAAAATGGAACCTTCGACCAAGGCAATGACTGTTAATGCAATTTTTTCTATTGGTGTATCAGATTTGAACTCTCCTGCAGATATGCCTTCAGTGATAATAGTCTCCAAATCCATTTTCCACGAAAGAAAACCATCTGCCGCCTTTTTCCTGAGTTCATCATTGGTATCATCTGCCTCCACAGCCGTATTCAAAAGCGGGCACCCCCCTTTGAGCAAGGTAAATATTCCACCCTTGTGGTAGGCATTTGCATACACGAGAATTTTTTCCCTACTGGAGCTACAGGCTGCTTTTTTTTCGGCAATCTGCTGTTTAATATAGTTCCAGTTAAAATCAAAGGCAGCTAATGCTACTTCATGTTTATTTTCAAAATTGCCATAAATACTTCCCTTGGTCAATTTTGTCGCATGTGTAAGATCAGATAAAGAAGTTCCAGCATACCCCTTTTCGTTAAAGATACCAGCAGTAGTTTCTATAATGAATTGACGGGTCTTCTCTGTTTTTGAAACTGATTTCACGGTGCAAATATACCAATCGGTATATTTTAAACCAAATTTTATTTATCTATATTGATGGTGACTTAATTGATAATGGAAATTTTAAAAGCTTATACTGGCCTTATTTCTTCAATACTGCACCAAAAAACACTTTCATATCGTTCCATGAAGCAGCATCTGCTGCTGCATTATAAGCAATAGGCATATTAAATTTTTTGCCTTTTTCAGTTGCATCCGGATTTGAAAATGCATGGGTAGCATTGGGATATGACTTAAAAGTATAAACAGCACCTATGGAATCCATTTGTCTTCTAAACGTATTGACATCATCCTGACTTACAAATTTATCGGCTTCTCCATGGCAAACTAAAACAGGAGCCTTTAGTTGTTCTTTAGAGGGTGGCACACCCAGCAGATTACCATGAAAACTCACCACACCCTGAAGATTATCTCCAAGTCTGGCCATATTCAGTACCATAGAACCACCGAAACAATATCCTATAGCCAAAACCTGAGTTGTATCTGCCATAGGATGAGATTTTGCTTTAGCAAGCGCAGCATCAAAACGTCTGCGGGCTTTCATGGGATCCATATAAAATGGCATAGCAAGCTTCTGAGCCACATCGGGATTTTCAGCAAGTTGTCCATTGCCAAACATATCTACTGCAAAGGCCAGATAACCCAGAGCCGCAAGGTCTCTTGCGCGTTTTTTAGCATAATCATTCAGTCCCCACCATTCATGCACCACAATTACCACAGGTCTTTTTGTCGTTACAGCGGCATCATAGGCCACAAAACCATTCATTGTAACACTATCTCCAGTATAGGTTTGTGTTTCTTCCTTCACATCGGTTTTTGCAGTATCTTCTTTAACAGGTGCCGCATTATTACATGCGCTCGTGAAAAAAATGGCAGAAATTGCCAAGGCAGTAAGTTTTAAATATTTCATACGTGTAGGTTTATAACAGCAAACTTACAATAAAGTTTCTTATCCCAAACCAGATAGGCAGAAAAAGTAAAAGACGATGCTTTCGCGTTACCGGATTAATTTTGGTTAAAATCAAAATGATATTACCTTTGCCTCGTGAAGATTGATTTAAAAGGTAAAACAGCTCTTGTATGCGGCAGCACCCAAGGTATAGGCAAAGCGATAGCATTACAACTGGCAGCCTGCGGCGCTGAAATTGTTTTATTGGCCCGCAATGAAAACAAATTGATTGAAACGCTGTCTTCGTTATCTGTTGAGGATGGACAAAAACATAGTTATATGGTGGCCGATTTTGCCGATAATGCTTCTGTAACCCTCGCTGCACAAGAACTTGCCACACAGCCTATTGACATATTGATTAACAACACCGGTGGACCAGCAGCAGGTAAAGCCATAGATGCAGGTACCGATGAATTTATTCTGGCCTTTCATGCGCACCTCATCAATAACCAGATATTGGTGCAAGCTGTGGTACCCAATATGAAGACGAATGGTTTTGGCAGAATTATCAATATTATTTCCACTTCCGTAAAAGTGCCTTTGCACAACCTTGGTGTCAGCAATACGATCCGCGGAGCTGTGGGCAACTGGTCGAAAACCCTGGCCAACGAATTGGCTTTATTTCAAATTACGGTTAACAATATCTTACCGGGTGCAACAGAAACAGAAAGACTCAGCACTATTATTGACAATAAATCCAACAAACAAAAGGTAGAACGGGAAGACGTTAAACAGGAAATGCTGGATGAAATACCCATGAAAAGATTTGGCAAACCGGAGGAACCTGCTTTTGCTGCAGCGTTTCTGGCATCTGAATATGCCGCATATATTACAGGTACAAATATTGTAGTTGACGGAGGACGCACACCTTGTCTGTAAAAGTGTGGATACAAGCCGCCAGACTCCGCACACTGCCGCTCGCCCTTGCAGGAACTGTAACAGGCAATCTTTTGGCCTATGCAGAAAACGGTGC
>Ga0123337_10004740_pt1 | contig 13701 bp, 11 predicted proteins | sample frozenSSSSmetaG_FD_89792 | JGI IMG/M metagenome (GOLD analysis project Ga0123337, IMG submission 89792) | Glacier valley bacterial and archeal communities from Borup Fiord, Nunavut, Canada, to study Microbial Dark Matter (Phase II) -... | ecosystem: Environmental > Aquatic > Freshwater > Ice >... | reverse complement strand
ATCTCACGAGCTCCTCGCGCCAACAGCGCCGCTGTATTGCGCCGCGCTAACACCAGCTCGCCCAGGCGTTGCAGCACCACGAAGGTGATGAACATAAGTGCTGGAACTGAGGCCGGTCCCATTAGGCGGGGAAACGTATGGGCAGCAGCGAGGCGGTGAACCCCGGTCCCAGCGCTGCCAACATCATTTGCCCGCACGGCGCATCGCGCAGCACCCGCTCCAGCACAAACAATACTGTCGGTGCCGACATATTGCCGTAGTCGAGCAAAATCCCACGTTCGTGATCGAGTAAACCTTCCTCAAGATGCAGTGCACCCTCAATGGCGTCGACAACCTTGGCGCCGCCCGGATGGCAGACCATACGGCTCAAATCGGCCTGTTCCAGTCCCATGCGACTAAGGCCGTTGGCTACGGCTTCGGCGAAGTTCTGTTTGACGAACTCAGGTATCGAGCGATCGAACACGACGCCGAAACCATCCTTGTCGACATCCCACCCCATGATCGAGAGCGTATTGGGCCAGGTATGTTCCTCACCCCGGCCGAACTGACCCAAGCTGGCGCCCTCGGTACAGAGACACGCAGCTGCGGCGCCATCGCCAAATAGCACGGTGGCGATGATGTCGGCCTTCTGCAGCCGGTCATCGCGAAACGACAACGTGCACGCTTCGACACAGACAAACAGCACCTTGCTACCCGGCGACGCCGCGGCCAGCCGCGCCGCGATCGACAAACCGGACACGCCGCCAGCGCAGCCGAGACCAAACACCGGAACCCTTTGCACATCAGCTCGGAACGGCATGGCCATCATGGCGCGCGCATCAAGGGTCGGCGTGGCAATGCCCGTCGAGGTAACCGTGACGATACAATCAACTTCCGCGGCCGCCCAACCAGCGGCCGCCAGCGCCTTACTCGCCGCCCCGATGAACATATCGGTCGCACCGCAGAGAAAGGCGTCAGTGCGACTTGGCCAATCCTGTGGTTTTTCGAACCATTCGAAAGGCACTGCCGAATACCGAGTGTTGATGCCCGCGTTTTCGAAGGATTTGGTCAAGCGCTCGAAGTCGGGGTAGCGCTCGCCCAGCACGCGCTTGGCCACCACTTTGACCATGTCTTGGCGAAGTTCATAAGGCGGCACATAAGTCCCGAGCCCTAGCAGGTGGGCTTCAGGTAAGGTAATTTGAGCGTTCATGAGGTATCCTTAAGGTATCCTGAGTTGGCCAGCGCCTAACGACACAGATTGTCTTGGCGTTCCGCGATCACGAGTTCGCTTTGCGGGCGAGGACCAGCATCCGGCCCAGCGTGCCGTCTCGCTTGACGAACTGGTGAAACAGGGCTGCCACCACATGGACGGTGATAAGGACGATGAAAACCGGCTTGCCCAGCGTGTGAATATCGCCAAACGATTCAGAGGCGTAAATCGTCAGCAAGCCTAGCACGGGCATGGCGAATAGCATCAGGCAGAATGCACAGTGCAATACATTGGCGGCCCAGTCCATCCAGGTGTGGGTGGCAACCGGCCGTTGCTGGACGCCTCGGGTAATTCGCAGCCCAAGCCGGACGACAACAAGAGTAAGGATCGCTATCCCTAACCAGTAGTGGCCGATGCTTACGACAAAATCGATGGTGGACGATGTTCCACCTTCCTCGATCGCGTCGCGCACATTGGTCATGCCCTCGCCGAAGATCAGCTGGAAGATGACGAGCGCGGCGATCAGCCAATGCAACGTGATCTGAAGCCTGGAATATCCAACGGTCTGTTTGTCGTTCATGGAACACTACCTCTGGGATGCTAGATAAATCGTCCACAATTTGCCGGCCCGCCGAAGCTTTAGTGGCCCAACCTGACGCCAAGCTGAAGGCGAGTCCAATTTGCGGACCGCCAATACGAACAAGCCTTCGCCAGTGTGGCTGGCGTCCGTTGGCGATGGACTGTTCCGAAGGCTCTGTGCTTTCTTTAGTGCCCGAAACCGCACCAAGCTGACGGCCAGCTGAAGCTGCGCGCAGGGCTGGCTGTTATATGGCGCGGGCTCTACCTGTTGATTGTCGCCAGGAACTGACCCGGGATTGTCATTGAGAAGTGGCTCTGACTCACATTTGCTGCTGTTGGAGATAACGCTCCGGCTGGTTCATGGGAGGATCAGCGGATGTATCATCGTTTTCAACGCGCGAGCCTCGCGCCGGATGGTTTCGCAGTTGATGCGGTGAAGGCTGTCGGGGACAGGGTGCAAATCCTGCTTCGATCGCGTCGACCGTGGGGAATATGTCCCGGCTGCGGGGGACAAAGCCGGCGCGTTCAAAGCCGATACACCCGTAGGCCTGCAGATCTGCCCCTTGGCGGGCGACGGGTGGAGCTCGTGATACTGACCCGCCGATTTTGGTGTGATGCTGTTCTTTGCGGGCGCCGCATTTTCTGCGAGCGATTCGATGGCGCCGTCCTGGCTCGGTACGGCCGGCGCACCCAAAGACTTGAGACCATCGTCCACCATCTGGGGCTGGCTCTGGGAGGCAGGCCGGCGGCCGGTTTTGCAGATCGTCTCATGATACCGGTGAGCAAAGACACCCTGCTACGGGTCGTCCGCCGACGTGTCTCCGAACACGATAACGAACTGTCGGTCATCGGCATCGATGATTTTGCTTTTCGGCGCGGGCAAACCTACGGGACGATCGTTTGCGACCTGGAACGGCGCAGACCTGTCGCCCTGTTGCCTGATCGTGCGTTAAGTACCTCCCGGAACTGGCTTGCCGAACGGCCGTCTATATCGATTGTCGCACGCGATCGCGGCGGCGGCTATGGTGAGGCGATCGCCAGGGCTTTGCCAGATGCCGCTCAAGTAGCAGACCGTTGGCATCTTATGGAAAACTCGAGCCGCGCTTTCCTCGATGCTGTCAGCAAATCCATGCGTCAGGTCAGGCAGGCGGTAGGGAGCAACATTGTCGACCCCAAGCTGCTGACCTGTGCCGAAAAGCTGCAGTACGAGGGATACCTGCGGCGGCAGGAAACCAATGAAGCTATCCGTGCGCTGTCCAAGAAAAGAACCTCCATCCGCGAGATTGTTCGCCAAACCGGCCATAGTCGAAAGCTTGTTCGCGACGTCTTGCGGGGCCAGCGCTTCGATGTTTTCCGCACGCGGCCCAGTACGTTGGACAGTTGGCTGCCTTGGATGAACAGTCGCTGGGAGGAAGGGGCACGCAACGCCTCGGCACTTTGGCGTGAGATGCAGGCGAGCGGCTTTCCAGGACAACGCGGCATCGTCTCACAATGGGCACATCGCCGACGCCTTGCCGAAAAGGCAAATCAGAGTGGGCTTGCGCGAACACCATCCGCGCGCGTCATCGCCAGGTTGATGACTACTGCTCGCGACGATCTTGCAAAATCCGAAGCGATATTGGTGGCGGCTATCGAAACGGACGTCCCCGAGTTGGTTGTGGCTCGCACCACCATCGGCGACTTCCAGTCGATGATCCGCTCGAAATCGGCCGATAGTCTGGGCGCATGGCTTCAGGCCGCCAAGACCAGCCTGGTCAGCTCGTTTGCCAACGGTGTCGAAAAGGACATGGCGGCGGTCAGGAACGCCATCATCTCTCCCTGGTCCAATGGCAAACGGAAGGTCAGATCACCCGCCTAAAACTCATCAAACGCCAGATGTACGGGCGTGCAAAGCTCGATCTACTGCAGGCACGACTGGTCGGCGCAACGTAGGAGCCAACTCCAGCAAATATGCGTCAGAGCCAATTCTCAGTGAAAACTTCTGCCCCTAGAGGGTCAGATCTCGGTGACATTCAACACACGGCCGGCAAGGAGAAGCGCATCCGACGATGGGAGCATGAGGCGGTGCTCGACGAGATGGAACGTCGGTTCGAGGCCATGCCCGACGCGATGGCGGTCCGCCGATGCACTGTCGAGCACGTCTTCGGCACCATCAAAGGCTGGATGGGCGCGACCCACTTCCGAACGCGGGGGCTCAAGAACGTCGCCACCGAAGCCAGCCTGGCGATCCTGGCCTACAACCTTAAGCGCGCCATCGCCGTCGCCGGCGTTGCCTCAACCCTCAAGGCGATAACCGGCTGAACGGAGCTGACGCGCGCCAATGCAAAACAACCTAAGCGATCAGCTTCGCCGAGTTCTCACACGGCCTCCACCCCTTTTCAGACGTCTTAACACTTCAGATTTGCAGGTGGGCTTGCCGCCAGAGGTCGTCTGCCTCTCCCTTCCTCATAATGCCGCTTGGCTCGATCTGGTCCGCGACGGCTGGACCAGAAGCAGAGCTGGGCGCCGCTTGCGCTGTCGCGCACATTTTAAGGATGGGGCCCGGAGGCAGACTTGACCCCGGATTTGTCCGCTTGCGCCTGCGGCGCTTGCCCCAGCTTCGACGTAGCTGGGGTGGATGAGGATAGGCGGACCTCTCCGGCGTCAACCCCTGGCTCTGGTCTTCTTCCTTTCGACGAACGGCTGCCGGGACGGCATCCTTGAACGGATCTCCGATCCGTTCCATCCCGGATAGAGGGCGGCTTGCCGGCCTCTTCGGGGCGGTTACCCCGAAACCTCTTGGTTGAGCGGAGTAACCGGCACGATCTGCCTCTGGCTCTCGGATGAGCCAGAGGCAGTTCGCTTGCGTTGTCAGGTGTGGACGCAGAATTCAGGGAAGGCGCTTGTGCGGGGCAAGGCCCTGAGGCGCCTTTGCCAGCAGCCAGAATGCCAACCACGGGTGCAGCGCCGATATCATGTGGCGATGATAGATATGGAAGGGATGCAACCTGCCGGCTGAGACCTTGAGCCTGATCATGGCGGTGCCCAGGTCACGGGTTAAAACCGCCTTCACCGCTGGTACGACGTCGCTGACATGCTCGAGAAGGGGTATCCAGTGCTTGCCTGTACGGGAGGATAAGATCTGTGCCGCACGCGCCGCAACGAGCTTTGCCATAGTGTCCCTCCCCTCCGCGGTGCTGGTGTTCAGCTTTTCGACAGTCTGAAGCCAGCGCAGTACTCGCGGCAGCTCATCCTGGATGGCCTGCCGCAGATCACGCGCGCCGATCAGTTTTGCCAGCGCGCTCCATTCAGCGGCGACGCGGTTCATATCGTTATTCGCAGCGATCGCGGTGCGGATATTGTAAAGCAGACCCGGCGCCTTGGCCTGAAACTTTTCAGCCAACGCCGTGGCGTAAGCCCGCTGACCCTCCGCGTGACGCTGCCCATCTGGCATCAGAATTGCGCCCGGACCGACCATGCGGTCTAGCCAACGGTTATAGATGGCGAAGGGGTGCTGGATACAAGGCTCCAACGACAGCTCTCGCAGATGGAAGGTGCAGGTTTCTTCGGACCGCTCGTAGCTGGCGGCATCGACCGCAAAGATGCGCCCCCCGGCGGCGAGATAAATATCCCGGAACGCCTGCGAACTGAGCGCCGCCAGTTCGTGAGCGCTGGTCACCCAGACCAGCTTGATCCCGGTCCGCTCATAAAACGCGGTTCGCTCCATGAGGGTCGTTAAAGTCTGCCGGGCAAGTTGGATCTCGAAAGCGACCGGTTGGCCCTTAAAGTGCGAGAAAACGTCAGGCGTCCGAGACTGGCCGTAACCGTCCACTATCCGCTTTTCAACCAACGGCTCGGAAAAGTCCGGATCACATCGCAGGCTATCTGCAAGGCAGTGCTTGAGCCGCTGGTGGGTCTCCCCTTCTTGAGCGCCCTTGAACTGCTCCGATCCGGTCGAGCGCAGCACGTCCGGCGTCCGCCAGTCGCATGCGGCAGGTGTGCCGGAGCGATGCGCGAAGTGAGCCGTGCGGCCGTCACCCGTTGAGTTGAGATGCCTACCAGTCAGATACACCGGAGCGTTGCAGTTGCCGCAGCGAAACAGCAATTTGCCTTCAACCTTGGCCCTGGTGATTTCGCGCCGCAGGGCGGTGAGCGCCGCCGAGGTCAGCCCATCAAGGACGGCGCCAACGGGGAGCAAAACGGCGTCTTCACCGCGACTATCCAGGACCTTCTTGATGGCGCGACGGGTCGCGCGGTTGCCAAATGGGGCCGGTGCTGACGTCGTGCTTGGCGGAACGGCGACGCCGGTTTGGGTGGCGGCAGGGCGATTGGGAATTCTGAGGACATTTGAGTTGGCGGTCATAAATTGGTTTCCGTTCGAGTTTTTTGCGTTTTTGGGAAGAATGGTGATCAGTGCAGGCGCGGCCGGCGCAAAATCGCTTCGGCTGCATCGAGCGCTTTGTGGAGCTTGCGCAGGCTCTTGATCTGGCCCTTGGCACAGGCCCGGGCCAGTTCATCGATGAGCTCGGGTTCAAGGTGCCGCCGATGAACCTCGGCTTCGGCCACCGCCGCTAAGTCTTTGGGCGTCAGCGGCGGGATCTGGATGACCTTGCAGCGGTCTCGGACGGTCCTTGGGATCTTGTCGAGATCGTTGGCCAGCAACACCCAGTTGAGGAACCGCAGGTCGAGGTCGATCTGCAGGAAGTGCTCGCGAATGCGTGCCGCCGTCCGTGGTTCGAGAAACGGCAGCAGGGATTCAGCCGGGTTCTCCCGCGCGCCTTTGGTCATGTCCGCCAGCTTATCGACCTCGTCGAACACCACGAGCGGATTGCCGACGCCGTGCTGGATGATGCCGCTGAACAGCGCACTGGGCCGAGATGTGCGAAACACAGCGTCACCACCGGTGATATCCACGGTCGTCATCATGGTCGAGCCGTCGAGATAGATTAACGGCAGTCCCGTGGCGTTGGCGAGATTTTGCGCCAAGGTGCTTTTGCCCATGCCTGGAGGCGACACGATGATGGTCGGTCTGAAGTGGAAGTAATTGGCGCCATGCGCCAGGCTCAGACTGGCGCTATGGCGCATAGCTTGCAGAAATGCTCCGAACATCGGCGCACCGGCATAAAGCTGGCTGGCCACCTCATCGATCGCGTGTTCTGTGCACGGCCCCTCAAGCATGACCGGCTTGTCCGCATCTAGCTGTAGGCGGAGCTTCTCCTGATATTCAGCAGCGTCTCCAACTGCACCTTTCTTCATGGCCTCTGCTGTCAGCTGATCGGTGAGACGCATCACGGTAAAAGGACCCGTGGTCAGCTGCACCGACCTGGGCTTGCCCATCTGGACCAGCCCGAGGGCGCGGTCCTGTCGGTCGACGTCCCCGATAGGGAAACTGTAAGTGTGGTGCCACCTCCATGGTCCAGTGGCCTCTTCATCCCCCTGATCGGCGCGAGCGGATGGGTGGAGCTCTTCCTGCTCCATGTCTTCTGGATCATTGGCGAGGTCGAGGGGATCGAAGTCGTCGTCTCCGGGACGCGGCTTGAACAGGGAGCGCTTGCTGCCCCCTTCCCGGTCGGTGTCAGCGGACGCGTCAGGGTTATCAGCCTGCGTTTCGTCGTCGAGCGGCGTCGTTTTTTCGTTTTTTGCATTTTTCGTCATTTTGGACCGTCATCTGGGCAAGCCAAGTCGTGGCGTGCACAGCACGCGAGAGCAGGACTTGAAGAAAAATGGATGCGCGATGTCGCTGTCGCTGGCGGTCAGCCAGAGAGCAAAGCACGACGATGCGCAGGAAATGCAGCGGCTAAGCGCGCGCTGATACCAGGCAGGCGCTGTGCAACGCACAGGCGCTAAGCCAACCAAACAACCACAGACGGTCAAAATGTTCGGGAAGAGAAGGGTTGCCGCGAATCTTGTCGCGGCCGTACATACGGTCAGCCATCTGGCTTCTCCTGTTAACGCAGGGGCTGGTCACCTGGTCAGGCCGTCAGAGTTGCTTGTAACAACGCTGGCGGCCGCCTTATTGGTGGCCATGAGCCCGGGTGGACTCGATACCTAACGTGACAGCGAATGCGAGAATGTCACCCGTATTTGCGCCCAATGGTTAATGGCCCCCGCCTTGTTTCGAAAGATTTCGAAATGACAGATGAAGAAGCCGCAGCAATCCTTCTCGCACTTGGCGACAAAGGTCGTTTCGATATTTTTCGAAAGGTGCGCGACTTGAATGGCCTTACGGCAACCGAATTATCCGCCGGAAAAGCCGCGTCCACCACATCGCATCACCTCGCCAAGCTTGAGAAAGCTGGTGTTCTTCAAGCAACGCGCACAGGCAAGACCAAGCGCTATTCTGTTGACGCAGCCAAACTTCATGCGCTTGCTGCCTGGGTCTCCGCCTCTGCCACAGACGCGGAGTTCAGCGGCTTCGATCAGGTCCTGCTTACCGTTGGCTAATCCTGCATTGTCTGCCGGCGGGCCGGCACAATCTTCCTTGCCGTAGATGCCTGAAAAGCAGCATCAACTAGATCGGGAAGCCTGCGCATAAGCGCGCGCCGATACCGACCAGGCGCTGTGCATCGCACGGGCGCCAAGCCATGCAGTCGACCACCCCCAGGCGCAATCGACTCAAAACTGCATGAGGACCTAACAGACCTGCAGAATGAACCTAAGAGATTTTCGCTTTGGCGGTTTTACGCCGAGCGGGGATTATCTTCCGCTCAGAGGCAGCGTTCAGAGCTGCCTTCGTGAGATCGGGAAGCCGGCACATCGTTTCGAGCATTACCTCGAGTTCGGTCGGATCCTTATAAATGCGATCGGTGGTGCCGACGTTCTCATGACCAACGATATCTTGGATCGTCTTGTCCTTGAGATCTTTGAAGCGCCCCAGCTCCGTGCAGATGTAATGCCGAAAGCTGTGAAAGGTCTTGTTCTTATCGTTCTGCACCCTTGCTGCGCCCAGGGCATTGGCGACCGCAATGTTGAAGCCATAGTGGGTCCGGTCACCCCATGAGGTTTTCGTACCCGCATTGGGACGGAGATCCGGGAACAGGTCATTACCCTTGAGCTTTCTCTGCTTGGAAACGTACCGAATAAATCCTAGTTCGATGAGGACGGGGTGGATGGGAACTTTACGCTCTGATGCCACGGTTTTCAGGCCGCGGCTGTCGTTCTCGCAGAAAACAAAATGCGGAACGGGGTGGTCAACGATGACCTCAGCGAGTGAAAGCGCGGCAATTTCCTCGAGCCGCGCGCCCGAATAGGCACTTATGAGTGGACACCAGTACAGACCATCCCAGACGATATGATTTCCAGGAATGTGTCTGCGTGCCGCTGAAAGGCAACCCGTCCAGATCGTGTACTTAAACAGGGTCTCGACGTCGGAGGTCGAATAGGCGGGGCGTTTCTCGCTTGCCTTGCCCTTCTTCTTCATTCGAAAGCCGCTGATTTCAAGCTGGGGGAGCCCCTCAAGGCCTGCCATGCGCGCCTGCCGCATGAGCTTCGTGAGATATGACAGGTTCCTATTGACCGTTGATGCCGCTAGCCCCACCGCAGCCTTCGGTAGAGATTGGCCCTTGATGAGAAGTTCTTCCACGCTCATCGCTTGTTCTGCGAAAGAACGCCCCCTCACTTTCGGCAGCATGGCCATGACGTCAACGAACTTTTTAACGTCTGCCTGATGCAGTGACTGAAAAGACGATTTTCTCGTGACCGCGATAAAAAGTGCGAAAACCTGGAGCTTCTGGCGGGCGGTCGATGCCCGGATGATCTTTTTCTCCACGTCAAATGAAGCTGCGGATTCAGCGAATGCCATGATGTCATCATGAGTCTGCACAGAAGCAGTGGGCGCTTGTGTGGTGCATGCATCGTACACATCAGCCTTTGGCGCTGTTGGCGCAATGGCAGATAAATCGGGTGCAACAGAGGTCGGCTCAGGGGCTGCACCGTGGTCCGCTACCAATTCGCTTGCACGAGGCGTTTTCACAGGATCGCTGAAACGGGAAGCAAGAGTAATCAGGTCGTCCAGTGATTTGGGAGTGGCGCCGAACCTGGCGGCCGTCGCCGCGCCCGCAGCTGCATAAGCTTCCAACGTTGCAGACCGAGCCTCTGCAACATCAAGAGGTGACGGATTGGGAATGGACAGCTTCTCGACAAGTTCTGACTGCAAGCGCTTGGCGCGAACATCGGACCAAAAGTCGATGCTATAGAGTTCCAGCATTGCTTGCGTGCGTAGCGCGACGCCAGAGCCTAACTCTCCATCGGCGATACCGGGAAAGTCGGACGGTTGCGCAGAACGCCCATGGTGAGCCAGCAACGACATGGCGATTGCCGCAGCGCGGGTAGCAACAATCTCGTCCTGCCAAGGGGTCTTGCGGTCGCGTGCCAACTGATGCACTGCACTCAATTTCGCGCTGTGCTCAACAAATTTTTGCCTTGCGAATGTGTCGACTTGATCTGGCGTCATCTTACCCTCACGCAATACTGCAAACGCGCGATCTGTCTCGATCGTCAGCATGGAGGATAGTCCGCGCGCCACGCGCAGGTCTTTAGTGCCCAGGCTGAATTCCACGGACATTTTGCAGGGGCTTGGCAGGCGGCGGCGCCAGTAGAATGTGGTGCCACGCAGGATGCAGAACGGCAGTTTGGTACCCATGCAGATCTCTTTTCGAGTCGGCGTGTGTGGGACCTTGTGTGGAAGTGTGTGTGAAAGATTCACACACCACACAAATTTCTTTTCAAAATCAGTAACTTACGGGAGATTTGGCTGGGGAACCTGGATTCGAACCAAGATCGACGGAGTCAGAGTCCGCTGTTCTACCATTGAACTATTCCCCAGCAGGCCGTGGCCGGCTGGCGCCGGAGACGGATCGTCCGGCGCGGGGTCTGCATAGACAATGCGGCGGGCAATTGCAAGCGGCTGCTCGGCTATTTGCAGCGGCTATTGCCGCGGGCCTGCAAGTGGCGACGGCGGCGGGGGGCGGCAAGGCCTTCACGGGCGGCGTGATGGGGCCGCGCCCGCGTGCCTGGCGGGGCCAGAAGGGCGATTATTGATTGCATCACAATCTGTGATAGACAGTAAAACCGCATCCATCCCGCCCGAAAGACCCCCGATGAGCCGCAATTTTCTGGTCGTTGATCCTGAAGAGAACATGGATGTGCTCAAGGGACTGGCCTCGCCGATCCGGGTCAAAATCCTCAAGCTGCTGCATGTCGAAGGGGCGATGAACGGCAATGACATTGCCGAGCGGCTGAGCCTGCCGCAGTCGACGGTGTCGACCAATATCGGAATCCTCGAAAGCGCCGGACTGATCCGCACCGAAACGCAGCGGGCACGCAAGGGCAACCAGAAGATCTGCCACTCGATGTTCGACGAGGTGATGGTGATGTTCAAGGAAGACATCAAGCCATTGCGGTCGAACACGATCGAAGTCGCCATGCCGCTGGGGCTCTATACCAGTTGCGAAGTCTCGGCGCCGTGCGGGCTGTGCTCGACCGATGGAATCATCGGGCTGCTCGACGTGCCCGACACGTTTCTTGATCCGGACCGGATGAAGGCGGGCCTGCTCTGGTTTACGCGCGGCTTTCTCGAATACCAGTTTCCCAACAATGCCAAGCTCAGCCAGACGCGAATCGAGGCGATGGAATTTTCCATGGAGCTCAGTTCGGAGGTGCCGGGCACCTCGGCGGACTGGCCGAGCGACATTACGCTGTCGGTCAATGGCACGGAAATCGGCACCTGGATGAGCCCGGGGGATTTCGGGGACAAGCGCGGCGTCTATACACCGGACTGGTGGAAGCTCAAGGGCAGCCAGTATGGCAAGCTCAAGAGCTGGCGGGTGACGACGGACGGCACCTATGTCGACGGGATGAAGATATCCCCGCTATCGCTGGGTGACCTGGACCTTGCCAACCACCATTCGATCCGGCTGCGCATTGCCGTCAAGCCGGATGCCAAGCACCCTGGCGGCATCAATATTTTCGGACGCGGCTTCGGCAATTACGATCAGGAAATCATCATGCGGCTGCAGACCGAGCGCTGAGATTATCGATCATATTCACGGCCCCTCCCCTTGCGTGATCCGTTCCGCTTCGTTTACAACGGGGCAACTGATATAAATCAGAAAAACGGGATCACTTGGAGGATAGAGTGAAAGCATCGGTCGTCGCGCATAAGGATTTTACGGTCAGCAAGATCGACGATCGGGTCTATGGGGCGTTTCTCGAACATCTCGGCCGCGCCATCTATGAGGGGATCTACGAGCCGGGCCACCCCACCGCCGATGCCGATGGCATGCGCGGTGACGTGGCCAAGCTGGTCAAGGACCTCAACGTGCCGGTGGTGCGCTATCCGGGCGGCAATTTCGTCTCCGCCTATAACTGGGAAGATGGCGTCGGGCCGCGCGAAGACCGCCCTACCCGGCTCGACCTGGCGTGGCACACGTCGGAGAGCAATGCCGTCGGCGTGCATGAATTTGCCGACTGGTGCGCAACGGTCGGCACGGAGATGATGCTGGCGGTGAACCTGGGGTCGCGCGGCGTCGACGAGGCGCGCAATTTCCTCGAATATTGCAACCATCCCGGCGGCACCTATTGGAGCGACCTGCGCATCAAGAACGGCCGCAAGGAGCCGTTCAATGTCAGGATGTGGTGCCTGGGCAATGAAATGGACGGGCCCTGGCAGGTTGGCCACAAGGATGCCCATGAATATGGCAAGCTGGCCGCCAATACGGCGCGGGCTATGCGCATGTTCGATTCCAAGCTCGAACTGATCGTCTGCGGATCATCGAATTCGGACATGGCCAGCTATCCCGACTGGGAGCGCATAGTGCTCGAACATACCTATGAGCATGTCGACCATATCAGCCTGCACATGTATTTCGCCAATCGCGACGACAACACGCCCAACTATCTGGGCCTGGCGGAAAAACTCGACACCTATATCGAGACCGTCGCCGCGACCATCAAGCAGGTGAAGGCCAAGAAGAAGTCCAAGAAGGACGTGTTCATCTCCTTCGACGAGTGGAATGTCTGGTACCATTCCAACAAGAAGGACCGGGAAATCCTGGACGGCAATAGCGGCTGGCCGGAAGCGCCGGGCCTGCTGGAAGACATCTACAATTTCGAAGACGTGCTGATGGTGGGGCTGATCCTCAACACCTTCATTCGCCGTTCCGACGTGGTCAAGATTGCCTGCATTGCCCAGCTTGTGAACGTCATCGCCCCGATCATGACGGAAAAGGGCGGCCCGGCCTGGGCGCAGACCATCTATTACCCCTACTATTTCGCCTCGGTCTTCGGTCGCGGCACGGCGCTGCAGCTGCGCACGAGTTCGCCCGGCTACGAGACGCCCCATGCCAAGGACACAGCCTTTGTGGACGTGTCGGGCGTGCATAATGAAGTCGAGGGGACGCTCAGCTTCTTCCTGGTCAACCGCCACAGCAGCGACAGCATCACCACCGAAGTCAGCCTGCAGGGCTTCGGCGCCGGCACGATCATCGACCACCAGGTGATGACCCATACCAACCTAAAGGCCGTCAATACATCGGGCAAGCAGGACGAAGTGGCGCCGCGCAAGGGTGATGGTGCCCGCATCGAGGGCGGAACGTTGACCGTGACCCTGCCGCCCTATTCGTACCAGATGGTGCGCGTGAAGGTTTAGGGAGGCCGTCACATCCCATTGGATGTGACACTACCTATTCCGCCAAAATGCTAACATACTGTCAGCATTGACAGTAACGCAGAGTCGTTGAGAGGCGCATCAGTAATGGTGCGCCTCTCTGTTTTGTGTATCATGCTTTCAGATTCACATCACAATGCGCGTTGACACGAGGAGTCACGCCGTTAGTATGATTTTTAACGGCGCCGAATGGTGCCGAATGGAACCCGGGAGGGGTTCTGCCATGGGAGGAAAAGGATATGGATAGACGCAGCTTCATGCTGGGTACCGCCGTCAGTGCCCTTATGCT
>Ga0123337_10004737_pt1 | contig 13711 bp, 12 predicted proteins | sample frozenSSSSmetaG_FD_89792 | JGI IMG/M metagenome (GOLD analysis project Ga0123337, IMG submission 89792) | Glacier valley bacterial and archeal communities from Borup Fiord, Nunavut, Canada, to study Microbial Dark Matter (Phase II) -... | ecosystem: Environmental > Aquatic > Freshwater > Ice >... | reverse complement strand
ATGGAAATGTCGATGCCGGTCGCATGCGCCATCGCCGGGATGTGGAGGCAGGCGTTGGTCGATCCGCCGAGCGCGATGAGCACGGTGATGGCGTTTTCGAAAGCCTTCTTCGTCATGATATCGCGCGGCTTGATGCCAAGGTTGATGAGGTTCATCACCGCCGCGCCGGCGTCGAAGCAATCGCGCATCTTGTCATCGGAGATTGCGGCCTGCGAGGAACTGTGGGGCAGCGACATGCCGAGCGCCTCGATGGCGCAGGCCATGGTGTTCGCAGTGTACATGCCGCCGCAGGAGCCGGGGCCGGGGATGGCGCACTTTTCGACGGTTTCCAATTCCTCGTCGGAGAACTCGCCGTTCGCATGTTTGCCGACAGCTTCGAACACGGAAACCACGTCGAGGTCCTTTTCCTCGCCTTTCAGCTTCGCGCAGCCGGGCATGATCGTGCCGCCGTAAACGAACACCGCGGGGCGGTTCATGCGGCCCATGGCGATGAGGCAGCCGGGCATGTTCTTGTCGCAGCCGCCGATGGCGACGTAGCCGTCCATGCCCTCGCAACCGACGACCGTTTCGATGGAATCGGCGATCACCTCGCGGGAAACGAGCGAATATTTCATCCCCTCGGTACCCATGGAAATGCCGTCCGAAATGGTGATGGTGTTGAAAATCACGCCTTTTCCACCAGCGGCGTCGGCACCCTTGGACGACTCGATGGCGAGCTTATCGATGTGGATATTGCACGGCGTGACCTGGCTCCAGGTGGAGGCAATGCCGATCTGAGGCTTGGAGAAATCTTCTTTATTGAAACCGACGGCGTAAAGCATCGCGCGGCTGGGCGCGCGGTCGGGGCCATCAAGCATCGGGCTGGAAAACGGGCGTTTGGTGTCTTTCATCGCGGGCGGAGCATCTTGCTGTTCAGGGGCTGGCGTCAAGAACTGCGAATTTCGGGTTTCCGAATGGAGATTTTCCGGCATCGTCGCGCCGTGGAGTTGATCACGCAGGCAGCGCTGGGAGCGGCGATGGGAGAGATGATGATGGGGAGGCGTCTGGGAAAACAGGCGCTGGGCTGGGGCGCGCTGTTCGGCGTCCTGCCGTGCTGCGACGGGATTCTCTCGCTGTTTTTCGATACCGCGCACCAACTGGCGTTCCACCACGGGCTGAGTCATTCGCTTTGGTTTCTGGGGTTGGTTTCCTACGGTCTGGCCCACTGGCTGGAGAAAGTTTGGAAAAAGGAAAAGGTCACGAAGGCGCAAGCCGGCGGTTTCGTGTTCGCGATCTTCTGCGGCCACCTGCTGCTGGAGTGCCTGACCGTGGAGGCTGCCGCGGTGCTGTGGCCGTTTTCACCGGCTGACGTTGCTTTCAACTGCGTGTTCCCGCTCGATTTCCTGCTCAGCGGACCGCTGGTGGTGACCGCCGCCTGGTTGGCGCTACTTCCCGCAGAAGTCGTGAAAAAATCGCGCTCCAAAAAGCCGGCTCCCCCGTCAAAGCGGATTCGGATCTGCCGTTGGGGACTCGGCGTCAGCGCGGTCTATCTGCTGCTGACGGTGGGCATGAAATCCCTCGCTTCCGCCGGTTTCGAAGCGGACTTGAAACGCCGCGGCACGACCTGGCAGCGCCGGATGGAGGCTCCCACGATGGCCAACATTTTCCTCTGGCGTGCGGTGATCGATCGTGGCGATGAGTTCTGGGTTGGCTATCGGACGATTTTTGAAAAGCGCGACACCCCGGTGCGCTGGACCATCTATCCACAGGGAAAAGCCGCGCTCGCCGAAGTGGCGGACAGCCGTGAAATCAAAACGCTCGCCCGCGTCACCGACGGCTGGTGGCTCGCCCGCACCAATGCCAAGGGCGTCTGGCTCGGCGACCTCCGCCACGCCGAAGCGCGGAACTGGGGCGATAAAAAAGGCATGGTCGACAGCCGGCTCGCCGTTTCGTGGGCTTTCGATCTCGGAGCGAAAAGCGATCGCCTGCGGAAAATCGACGAGCAGTGGCGGAACACCGGCGACACGCTCAGCCGATTGTCCGGCCGGATGATCGGCCGCCGCGACCACTGGGAAGCCAATCCCCGTCTTGCGGGTGTCCCAGGCAGTCTGCCGGAATTTCTGGCGGTGGAGGAGTGAGGTCGCCTGCCATCATGGAGTGCGGTGGCATGACACCGCTTTGGCTCAAACGGGAAAGCCAAAGCGTAATGGAAACGCCAACCCGTGATCGGCCTCTTCCTGCGCAATCCCGCCGGACGTCTTTCCTGGCAACACAGTTTCTCATATTTAACCGCCTCCGGGATTAAGCCAAAGCGGTGTCATGCCACCGCACTCCAGAATCATGTCGACAGAACGAGGCTTGCCGCAGTTCTCAACGGCGGTTCTCGGGCGCGATTTCGGCTGGCGCGGGGACGATCCGCTCATTGCTGCCTCCAAGCTTCTTCACCAGCTCCACAAACTCCGCGCGGTCCTCGCTTACATCGTCTGCTAGGCCGGGCTTCGCGAGTTCCAGGACTTTCTCCCACGGCATCTCCCGCACTTCCTCCATGCCGCGGAGCTTCATGCCGAGGAGCGCGGCGGCGGTGGCGAATTGGAAATCGGTGTCGGCCTTTTCGATGGGAGAAACATCGCCTGTTAGCGGGAATTCGATCTTGCTGCTCTCGTCGCCTTCCGGGTGCTTGTGACGCAGTTTTACGGTGAGCCATTCTCCGGAAGCAGCAGGTTTTTCAGGAGCAGCCTGGTATTTCAACTCATTTCCAACAGCCACTTCCGGAGGCGTCAGCTCGTAGAAGGCGGTGACGGTGTGGCCCGCGCCGATGTCGCCGGCATCGACCTTGTCGTTGTTGAAATCCTCATTCTTCAGCACGCGGTTCGCGTAGCCGATGAGCCGGTAGCTGCCGACCTTCGCCGGATTGAACTCGACCTGGATCTTCAAGTCCTTCGCGATGGTGACGAGCGTGCCGGTCAGGTTTTTCAAAAACACCTTCCGCCCCTCGCGTTCGGAATCGATGTAAAAGTAGTTGCCGTTTCCGTCGCGGGTGATGGCGTCCATCATCGCGTCGTTGAGATTGCCGGTACCGAATCCGGAGACGGTTAGATACACCCCGCCTTTCGCGCGATCCTTCACAAGTTCCACCAGCGATTCCTGTCCTGTGACGCCGACGTTGAAATCGCCATCCGTCGCGAGGATCACGCGGTTCACGCCGCCTTCGATTTTCTGCTTCATGGCGAGTTCGTATGCCAACTTGATGCCAGCGCCGCCGTTGGTGGAACCGCCCGCATCCAACCGCGACAGCGCCTTGAGCACGGCGGCGCGTCCTTCCGCATCGAGCCGCGTGGACGGCAGCGCGACGCCTTCTTTTCCCGCATAGACAACGATCGCCACCCGGTCGCGCTCATCGAGTTGCTCGACGAGCATCGCCATCGATTGTTTGAGCAACGGTAGTTTGTCCGGGCTCTGCATCGATCCGGAAACGTCGATCAGGAAAACGAGGTTCGACGCCGGGCGCTTGTTCGCGTCGATCTCGCGCCCCTTGATCGCCACTCTAACGAGCTGATGGCCGGGTGCCCACGGGCACGCTGCGATGGTGGCTCCCACAGCGAACGGCCCCTCTCCTTTCGGCTGCGCGTAGTGATAGCTGAACGCATTGATGAATTCCTCGATGCGCACGGCATCTTTGGGAACCGCGCGGCCCTCACGGATCATCCGGCGGACGTTGCCGTAGGACGCGGTATCGACATCGATGGAAAATGTGGAAAGCGGATCGCGGGCGGGATTCTTCCACGGCTGTTCGATGAAGGTGCCGTAGCGGTCGCCGGAATTCTTATCAGCAAATGATTCCTGCGATGCCGCGGCATAATCGGCGCGACGTCTAAACGCTCCTTGGCCCCACAATGCGCCAGTCGCATCGCCTTTTCCGGCTCCCGTTCCAGTCCCAATACCCCTCCCGGAGCCTCCGCCGGCACCCGGTGAATTTCCTCCGGCGGTACTCGACACGATCGGAGGAAGCGCCTCGGCCCCATCCCCCAAAAGCGACGAATTGCTCTCAGGCAAGGTGAAAGCCGCACTGCCGGAGCTGCTCGCAATCCTTTTCGACGCAACTCCCGCGTCGACGTGACTTTTGACCGCCTTGTTGTTTGCAAACCCACCCGGAACGATTTCCTTCCTGTCCGACTGCCTGGCCCTCATCACCTGCAAGAGTTGCTGATCGATTTCAAAATCACGTTTCGCATTGACGTAGTCTTGAGCATCGAGACCGCGCTTTATCGCACTTTCTCGGATATCTCCCCGCAGGCTGCCAGCCGAATTCGCGGACAAGGCCGCAAGAGCGTCACCAGCGGGCACCGCACCCTTGCTGATGTCCACCGTTTTGCCGCCATCGACCATCTCAACGACAACGCCAGCCGGAGTGATCGATTTCAAAAGGTAATCCTTCTTCTCGCCGCCGGGAGGAAGCGAGAAGGCGGTGTTCTCCTCCACTTTGAATTCCGTTCCCTCCATGCCAGCTGCCTCGAGCGAGAACACCGCGGTCCGGTCAAATTGGAGAAACTCGTTCTTGCGCTGTTCAGCCAGCGGGGACGGAAATTCGTAGACCACCCCATTCTTGTTAGATTGCTGATCCTCGACTCGGACGACCGTGACATCAAACTCGATATTGGTCGCTTTGTTCATTTCCTCCCGGCGGACTTTCGAACCCAGAAGCTTGAAGCGGTTGGCCATAGGTCCGGTGAGAAAGAAGCTGTCACCTGGACCGATCAGTTTCGCCGGATCACTTTTGTTCGTCTGGCGCGAGGAGTCCTCATATATCATCGGGAATCTGCCGTCCACACCATAGCCCGGGCGAAGCACCCACGCGCGGCTCTCATCCTTCACATACATCAGCTTCCCGATAAGAGACGGGAGGACATCCATGTTTTCGCCGTTGGCCGACATCGCGGCGATGGTCGCCAACACCTTCCGACGTTCTTCAACCTTGTCCTCCTGATCGCGGATCGCCTTGCTGAGTTGCTGCACTTCCAGCGCCGCCTGCTCCTTGCGGGCCGCCGCTTCATTTCTGGCAGTGATCGCTTTTTGGGCATCCCTGCTTTGCAAATGAAAGAAAAACGTAACTCCGGCAGCCAGCCCGACGCCCGCCGCGATGGCGAGACTTCCGTAGCGGCGGCGAGCCGGAATTTTGACAACAGTCGCAGGCGCGGCATCCACCGCGGTTTCGATCTGTTGGAGAAACGCTTCGTCGGGACCGTGCGCCTGCTCGCGGAGCAGTTCATCGAGCAGGCGGTCTTCGGGAGAATCGGGAGATGGGGTGTTCATGATGAGAAAATGTTGAAGTTCAGATAGTGGTTTCAAGGCACTGGCGCAGCGCGGTGCGTGCGCGTTCGAGGCGTTTCCGGAAGGTGGCGGGCGGAATGCCGAGCGCTTCCGCCGCGCCGTCGCCGTCGCGGTTTTCGTCGTAGTAGGCGTGGACGGCGAGCGAGAGGTTTTCCGGCAGTTTCGAGCGGCAATCGGATAGCCGCTCCAACAGCCCCGCCTCGCCATCTCGGGTGCTCCAAGCGCGGACGGCTTCTTCCAGCCGGACCAGTTCAGGATCACCCATCACCACCTCGCGTTTGTTTTTCCGACAATCCTCGCGCCATTTGTTCCTCACGATGCCGCGCAGCCATGAGCCGAAATCGCGGGTGACATCAAAGCGCCCGATCGTCTGCCAGGCGGCGACGAACGCGTCCTGCACCAGTTCGCGCGCCCGCTCCGGATGGCCGGCCAGCACCCGGGCATAGGCGAGCAGCGGCTGGTGGTGGTCATGGATTAGTTCGGAAAATCGGGAGCGGTCCATGTCGGGTGAGGGATAGGCGATGGCGAGCGGTTTCATGGTCTTTCACCATCTATTGACCTGAGAGTGGCCGATTGTGACATCGCGTTGAAACTATTTTCACCAACCCCTCGAAAAATCCGCACTTTCGCCAGCGCGCGAATGAGTTATGATTTCCACCAGTGAAACTGATCCCCGTCCTGCTGGCCACCACCCTGTTCGCGCGCGGCGCTTCGAATGACCCGGGCAAGGAAGCCATCGACTTTCTCGAAAAAGTCAGGCTCGGCAAAATCGACCTCGCCCCCGGCGGCGACACCGCGCTTTCCCCGCAGACGGCGGATGAGAAAAAGCGCGAGATCGCCCGCCGCCTCGAACGCATCGCCCGCGATCTCGGCAGCGATCCGTTGGAACTCGGCGCGGTGAAAACCGATGACGATTTCGCCGCCGTGCTGGTCCGCAAGATCGGCGGATTCGATCCCAGCCGGCTGCAGGTTTTCGCCGTGGCCCTGGTGAAAAGCGGCACGGAATGGTCCGCAGCACCTCTACCGGCTTCGTTCGAAAACGCCGGAGCCGGATATGCCATCGCCCTGCGGAAGCGCCTCGATCTCCTCGAAAACTGGATGCTGCGCGAACAGGTGATCGATTTGGAAAATCTCCGCGAGCAGTCGGCCGCCCACATGCGGCAGAAAATCCAAGCCCGCCTCACAGCGGATGAACTCCGCAGTCTCGATGCCCGGCAAGTGGCCCAACGCTTCCTCACCGCCTGCGAACAGCGCGACCTGCCAGTCGTGCTCGGTCTGCTAGGCGGCCTTTCGACCACCCTGCCAGACGACTGGCCCTCCCGCCTGAAATCGGCGGATGCGGCTCTATCCGCCAGTTCCCAACAGAAACACCCGTGGAGTCTCCTGACCTCGCCGAACGTGCTGCGGGTCCTCGTTCACCACGAGGACGAGGAGGACAGCGGGCTCTTTTCTTTCGCCTGCCTCGATCCCTCGACCACCGACACCCGTTCGGAAATGCCGCGCATCGAGGTCGTTCATTTCGAACTCTCGAAAACTGACGACGGCTTCTGGCGGATCGATCCGTCCTCCGCTTTCCTTCAGGAAACCGACGACGCCGAAGAGGAACCCGACGAGGAGGCCGACGCCGAACTGCTGGACACGTTCCCTGAGAAATGGCTGCAAAGCCACGCGGCCGCGCCCCAATTGGGAGCAGCCCTGCTCTATCAGGCCATCACCACTGCACTCCAGTCCGGCAGTCTGCCATCGCTGCTCAAGCTCACCCAGCTCGATGACGAGCCGACGGCCGCCCGCAAGGCCTGCACGTTGGCGGCGCAGATCTGGTGGACCTTGCACGACCCCACCGTCGTCCAATACGCGATGCCCCTCGCCTTCCAGGAAAGCGATGGCTCTGCGGTCGCACTCTATCAGTTCTTCTCCGCCCGCGACCCCGACAGGACGGATCTCAAGACACTCTATTTTGAAAAGTCCGACACCGGCTGGCTTTGGACTCCTGATCCGGACACCTCCACTCGCGAAAAACTCAAGGACCGGATCGGTCCGGACATCCGGCGCTGGTCCGGCGGCTGGCAGCAAAGCCTGCTCGCCGATAGTGCGGAGCTAAAGAACATGCCCGGAAATCCCGCGCCGACGCAGGAGGAGGCCCGCAAGGTGGTCGAAGCCTGGCTCCAGGCCACCCGTTCCGGCGATGTGAAGGGTGCCCTCCTCCTCACCGCCCGTCTCAGTGATCCGAACGGCAGCGCTGCCCTGTTGCGGAACCTCGGTCACGAAATCATCAGCGCGCGGCGCACCAGCACCGCTTCGGAAATTGCCGGAATCTACCAAGGCGATGCCTGGACCGGAGTCGGCGTGGAAATCTCACAAGGCGGAAAAACCACCTACCCGCTCTACCCCGTCGTCCGCACCTCTGTAGGACTTCGGATTCTCATCGAGATCGATCTATTCGCATCCCGTGGCCGCGAATTCCTCAATAAAACCGCTCTGGAGCGCCTGCAGAAGTTTGGTACGCCCGCCGCAGCCGCCGATATGAGGTCGGTTTTCGCCGAGTTTCAGAAACAGGTCGAAAAACCGAAGCACTGAGGCAAATTGGAGAATCCAGTTCTGAAAAAGTTCTGAATTTTAAATTTTCAGGTCCTCATGGCCGCTTTTGAGAGTATATTATTAAAATTCTCGTTGAGTTTGTTGACTTTTTCAGGCTCTTAGAGGTTCAGCCAATTTGAAATTATGTTCCAGCCTTCCAACAAACCAATGTCAAGCCTCGCCGAGGACCGCCGTCCATCCAGACGGTGCGGCCGCTCCGGTATGACCTTGCTGGAGATGACCGTAGTCATCCTGGTCCTGCTGACGCTGATCACGGTCCTGTTTTTCGGAGCCCAGGCTTGGAAGCGTGGATCGGATCGGGCGCTCTGCATCATCAACATTCAGAACGTGCAGAAGGGCGTCCGCAGTTATGCGAATCTCTACGGCTATTCGGAAAGCGCCAACGCTCCGAACCTGCAATCCCAGGTGATCGGCCTCGGCCGGTTCATCGAGGCGACTCCCACCTGCCCCGGCAACGGAGCTTACAGCTTCGGCGCGACCTACGGGGTCGATACGATTCCTCCATTAGGCTCGCTTTACATGCAGTGCACGCTCTCCGGAACGGACCAGCATGAGCCGACGAATCACCCGGACTGGTGAGAAATACCGCGATCGCGTGGGTTGTTTATGTCCGGTTTTTGTGCTTTTCTACTCACATCGATTTCCCGCCCCCTTCCGTTGCTCTGAGGCCTCGGACCGTGGGGCTCCCCCCAGCATAGTGTGTGTAGCTGCCCCGATCGCCCCTCCGGTGGTCGGGGCAGTGGGAAGGGGAAATCCCCCCGCCGGCTATCTCTCCCAGATCAATTTGATCTCGCCGGGCGTCAGTTGACGCCACTCTCCCCGGCCGATTCCCGTGCCGGTCAGCTTGCCGATCGACCGCCGGACCAGCCGCAGGGTTGGAAATCCCACCGCCGCGGTCATCCGCCTCACCTGGCGGTTTTTTCCTTCCGTGAGCTGCATTTCCAGCCAGGACGTCGGGATCGACTGGCGGAACCGCACTGGCGGATCGCGTGGAAGCACCTCCGGCTCCGCATCCAACAGCCGCGCCCGGCACGGCAGCGTGCGATGGCCCTGGATGACCAGCCCGCCCCCCGCCAGCCGGCTAACAGCCTCCGGTGTGGGAATCCCCTCGACCTGCACCAGATAGGTCCGCGGGTGGGCCGTCTTCGGGTCCAGCAGCCGGTTGTTGAAGCCCGCCTCGTCGCTGAGCAGCAGCAGTCCTTCCGAATCCAGATCCAGCCGCCCCACCGGATAGACACCGGCGGGAAAGGAAAACTCCGCGAGCGTGCGCTGGCCCGGCTGGTCGGGCGTGAACTGGCACAGAACGCCATACGGCTTGTGGAATGCGATGACCATGAACTGTTATTTTCTGAAGATGAAAAACACCGCGCCCGCCAGGCAGACCGCCGCACCGGCATAGTTCCACGAGACCTTCTCCTTCATGAAAAACACCGCGAAGGGCAGGAAAACCGCTAGAGTGATGACCTCCTGGATGATCTTGAGCTGCGGCAGCGTGAACACCTGCGAGCCGATCCGGTTCGCAGGAACCTGCAGCATGTATTCGAAAAACGCGATGGCCCACGAGATCAGCGCGGCGATGAACCACATCTTGTCCTTCAGATCCCTCAAATGCGCATACCACGCGAAGGTCATGAAAACATTGGAGAGCGTCAGCAGGATGATGGTTTTAAGGCCGGTCATGGGCTTTCGTTAAACTTTGAGCCGCGGCCGGGCAAGCCCGCGTCGTGCCATTCCGGCTGAAATCACTGCCCGCTTGCGGATTGACAGGCGGTGGAGCGATCGTTAGAACCTGCGCTCATGTCAACGGGTTTCATGGGCTTTGGGGTTCTTTTGTTTTCACTGCCGGTTCTCATTGGCCAATGGGTGGGCATCCTGGGTCTGGGGAAAAACGAACGAAACCCGGCTTGGTGGTGCATGTTCGCAGGAATCTGCTGCACCACTCTGGGAACGATCGGCTCCGTGCTTTTCATCGGGCTGATGATGGCCGGGCTCTCGTCTCCGCCGAGCAGCATGTCCTATGGAGTTTTTTCCATGATGATATCCGGTGGATTGTCGGGGCTCGGCTCGCTGCTCTTCTCCATCGGATTCGCCATCCACGGCCAGCAGGCGTCCAAAGTCCGGCAGCGCATCACCGACCTCGAAGCCATCACCGCCGCCCAGGGCGAAGAGCTCAACCGCCAGCGCCCGAGTTACTGAGCCGTGAGGTGAAACGCCTTCCGCTCCCACTTGCAGCGGAACGGCGCGCCGGATTCGTTCGGTTTCCAGCCGTTCGCATTTCCGAAATCGATCGCCAGGGTGACCATGTCGTAGCTGACGATCCGCGGCAGCTCGGCGATCAGGTTCTGCCCGTTGACCGGCGCGCTGGCCTCGATCACCAGCTCGTTCACCCCGCGTCGGTTCTGCATGATCCAGCGGTATTGGACGTCGCGGTGGTTGATGGTCTTGTAGCCTTTGTTCGGAGGGGGCATTGGGAAAAGTTTCGGAAAATGGAGAAGTTGAGCGCTCCTTTTGCATGAAAACCCGGCCGACGGGAATGTTTATTCGCCTTTTTCAAAACAAGCTCTCCACCGCACGATCCTTGCAACCCGGCCCGCCATCTGCTCATCTGGACTCGATGGGAAATCTCACCACGCACGTTCTCGACACCGCGTCCGGAAATCCGGCCCAAGGCGTCCGCATCCGGCTTTACCTTGGCGGTGAGCTGATCAAGGAAACCACCACCAATCACGACGGTCGCTGTGACAACCCGTTAACCATCAATCCAGTCCCAGGCGAGTATGAGATCGTGTTCTCTATGGGTGACTACTTCCGCGCCCAGGGCGTCGTCTCGCCGTTTCTGAATGAGATTCCCGTCCGCTTCCTGATCGAGGACGGGCGGAGCTACCACGTCCCCCTCGCCTGCTCGCCCTTTGCCTACTCGACCTATCGTGGAAGCTGAATCCCGCTTGAAAATGCCCCCGCCTCTCCAAAAAGCCCTCGCCCGCCTCGACCAGCTCGGCCTCGTGTCCGACTCACCGGACCACCTCGTCCGCACTTTTCTATCACCCGCCAACCGCAAGGCCTCGGAGCTCGTTTTGGAGTGGATGAAGGAACTCGGCATGGAAACCTCCCACGCCGCCGACGGCACCGTCCGCGGCATCCTCGCCGGCTCCGATCCGAAGGCAAAGCCACTCTTGTTAGGCTCTCACATCGACACCGTCATCGATGCCGGCAAATACGACGGCCCGCTCGGCATCATCGCCGCGCTCGCCGCGCTCGAAACCCTCCATCAGGAAAAAACCACGCTCCCCTTCCCCATCCATCTGCTCGCCTTTTCCGACGAGGAAGGCACCCGTTTCCAAACCACCTACCTCGGCAGCCGCAGCATCACCGGCCCGCTCGACGCCGCCACACTCGCCACCAAGGACGCCGATGGCATCACCATCGCCGCGGCGATCGAGGATCACGGTTGGGACGAAGGATCGACCATCATCCGCTACGCAAAAGGCGAATGCCGCGGCTACGTCGAGCTCCACATCGAGCAGGGCCGCGTCCTGGAGGAAGCCCATGAAGCGTGTTGCGTCGTCTCCTCCATCGCCGGCCAATCCCGCCTCACCATCAAACTCACCGGCCGCGCCGACCACGCGGGCACCACGCCCATGCCGCTGCGCCGCGACTCCCTAACCGGTGCCGCCGAATGCATCCTCGCCGCCGAGTCGCTCGCGAAATCACAGCCGCCGCTCGTCATCACCGTCGGAAAAATCCAGATCCACCCCGGAGCGTCCAACTCCATCGCGCAGTCCACCACTTTCACCGTCGATCTCCGCCATTCCGACAACGCCGCACGCTGCCTCGCACTCGATGAACTCCATCAGAAATTCGCCGGCATCGCGGAGAAGCGCTCGCTCGGGCTCCACTGGCAGCCGGTCCAGGACAACGACGCCACGCCCTGCGACTCCGAACTAACAAACCAACTGATCGACTCACTATCCGCCATCACCGCCTCCCGCCGCAGCCTCACCAGCGGTGCCGGACACGACGGCGTGGCGGTTTCGAAAATCTGCCCGATCGCCATGCTCTTCATCCGCTGCCACGACGGCCTCAGCCACCACCCGAATGAACACGCGTCGCCCGAAGACATCGGCACCGGGATCACCGTCCTCACCCATTTCCTGAAGTCTCTGAAGCCATGAGCGACCACGACCTCATCGTCCGCAGCCTCCATCGCTCATTTTCTATCAGCGCTGGCGTCATCACCGCCGCCGGACCTGATATTTCGGGATCCGCGCGCGAGGAAATCGATTTCGGCGACGCGCTGATCCTCCCCGGCTGGATCGACGCCCACGTCCATTTCAACGAACCCGGCCGCGCTGATTGGGAAGGCATCAGCACCGGCTCGCGCGCCCTCGCGGCGGGTGGAGGCACCACGTTTTTCGACATGCCGCTGAACTCCAGCCCGCCGGTCATCACCCGCGCCGCCTTCGAGGAAAAGCGTCGCATCGGCGAGGAGAAATCCTGTCTCGACTTCGCACTCTGGGGCGGCCTCACGCCCGACTCGCTCGATCACATGGAAGCCATGGCCGACGTCGGTGCCATCGGTTTCAAAGCCTTCATGTGTCCCTCGGGCCTCGATGAATTCCAAGATGCGAATCCCTCCACCCTGCGCAAGGGCATGGCAATCGCCGCCCGCGTCGGCCTCCCCGTCGGAGTCCATGCGGAGGATCCGGAAGTCATCAAAAAGCACCAACTCGCCCATCCGCCCGCCGCCACCGACATGCGCGCGTGGCTCGATTCGCGGCCGATCGAGGCAGAACTCTCCGCCATCCGCATCGCCATCGATCTGGCGGCGGAAACCGGCTGCGAACTCCACATCGTCCACGTCACCTGCCCCGAAGGCATCGATCTTGTCACAGCCGCCAAAAAACGCGGCGTCCGCGTCACCGTCGAGACTTGCCCGCACTACCTTCTGTTGGATGACGAGGCGGCCATCACCATCGGCCCCGCCGCCAAGTGCGCTCCGCCCATCCGCTCGCGGGAAACCGTCGAGTCACTCTGGCAGAAATTGCTCTCCGGAGAAATCGATACGATCGGCTCCGACCACTCGCCCTCCCCACCCCACCTCAAGCAGGGCGACGACATTTTCGCCATGTGGGGCGGCATCGCCGGCATCCAGCACGCACTCCCCCTCCTGCTCAGCCGGAATCGCGGTTGCATTCCCCAGCTTTCCTCCAACGTCGCCCGCCGCTTCCGCCTTCCGCAAAAAGGCTCGCTCACCCCGGGCCACGATGCGGATTTCATCGTTCTTCAAAACCGGCCTCTCACCGCCACCCGCGAGCTGCTCCTCACCCGCCACCCGATCTCTCCTTACCTCGGCATGACCTCCGCCTACACCATCGCCACCTACCTCCGCGGCCAAAAAGTCACGGACGAAACCCGCGGCAAATTCCTATTTCCCTCCCGCTAACCAATTTCTCCACTTCCTCTTCCTTCGACGTCAATGTTGGACGTTCGATGTTCGATGTTCAAACTCTCCCAAAACCAATGTCCCTCTTCGGCCACACCCGCACCGTCGTTTCCTCACGCCACGCCCTGATCGCTCCCGACGGCCACGTTCCCTCCAGTTTCCCCGGTTGGAAAAACGCGACTGCCTTCGTCCTCGTTTCCCCGGCGATGGGCGCGGACTTCTCACAGATCCGCGTGGCCTTCGATCTCGCCGGTGGCAGCGCGGGTTTCCCTGCGGACGAACACGAGCACGTCGTCTATGTCGAATCCGGCGAGTGCGGGATCGAACTCGTCGACGAAACCATCTCGCTCACCGACGGCGGCT
>Ga0123337_10004734_pt1 | contig 13717 bp, 11 predicted proteins | sample frozenSSSSmetaG_FD_89792 | JGI IMG/M metagenome (GOLD analysis project Ga0123337, IMG submission 89792) | Glacier valley bacterial and archeal communities from Borup Fiord, Nunavut, Canada, to study Microbial Dark Matter (Phase II) -... | ecosystem: Environmental > Aquatic > Freshwater > Ice >... | reverse complement strand
GAATGCTCGAGGCCAGCAGGGAGAAGGACGGACGCATGGCGGACGGTCCGCCGTAAGCCGTCGCGAAGGCATCGCGGTTCGTCGCCATTGCGAGAGCCTGGCGCGCCTTCGCGTTGCCCATCGTGGGGCTGCGCGTGTTGGGGGCGAGGTACTCCATGCTGGCAGCCGCCGGGTTGGTCACGCGCGCGGCCAGAGCCGGGGTGGTCAGCAGCTGCCGCTGCAGGGCAGGTGGTGCGTCGGCGTAGGTCACGGCGTAGCGGTCGGGGCCCTGGTCGTCGATGATCCGCTGGACGGCGGTCGTCGTCTCGAGACCCTCACGGAGCTTGATGACGTCGGGGTAGGCGGTGCGGATGGGGTCGTGGGCCTCGACCCATGAGCGCGTGCGGACGAAACGCCCGCCGGTGCCGGGCACCCAGTCGCCCTCGAGCATGTAGGGACCGGCGGAGAAGACCGCGAAGTTGCCCGCCGCCCTGAGGTCGTGGTCCTTGCGCACCGGGGCGAAGGCGGCCAGGGCCACCGTCGAGGCGAAGTCGTAGGTCGGGGCCTTGAGTCGGAAGGTGATCGTGGTGCCGCTGCACGAGACCGCGCGGTCGAAGGCCGCCTGACCGGCGCCCGTGGCGGAGTAGGGCCCGGCGTAGGCCGACACCCGACGCCCCTTGGCGTCGGTCGCCAACGGGATGTCGAGCAACGAGACGGCGTACGGCGGGCCGCCCGTCAGCACTGCGCGCGCGAAGTTGCGCGAGACCCCGTACTTCACGTCCTCGCAGGTGATGGTGCGCCCGTCCTGCCACAGGGCGTCACCGACGAGGGTGAAGCGCCAGGTGCGTCCCCCGTCGAGGCGCTGACCGGTGGTGGTGGCGAGGTCGGGGACGAGGCCGGACGACACCCCGAGGCCCGCGGCGGGGAGGGGGGTGAGGGTGCGCAGGAACATCCGCACCGACAGGCTCGCCTCGGGCCCGGTGTAGATGCGCTGCGGATCCCAGTGCTGCACCGCGCTGTCGAGCAGCACCTCGAGGGTTCCGCCACGAGCCGCCGCTGAGGGCGACGGCGGGCGTGGAGGCGTCGTACAGGCTCCGAGCAGCACGGCGACCACGAGCAGCACGAGGCCGGCCGCACGAGCCAGAGGGGCCCCGCGCCGCGTCGGGCCGGCGCGAAAGGTGCCCACCCCTGAGCCCTAGGAGGCCTCGGACTTCGCGGCCGAGCGCGCCCGGGCGGCCGTGCGGGCCCGCTCACCGGCGTCGAGCACGACCTTGCGGATGCGCACCGCCTCGGGCGTGACCTCGACGCACTCGTCCTCACGACAGAACTCGAGGCACTGCTCGAGGCTCAGGGCGCGGGGCGGCACGATCTTCTCGAAGTTGTCCGAGGAGGAGGCGCGCACGTTGGTGAGCTTCTTCTCCTTGGTGATGTTGACGTCCATGTCGTCAGCCCGTGAGTTCTCGCCGACGATCATGCCCTCGTAGACCTCGGTCGTCGGCTCCTGGAAGAGCACGCCGCGCTCCTGGAGGTTGACCATGGCGTAGGACGTCACGACGCCCTTGCGGTCGGAGACCAGCGAGCCGCTGGTGCGGGTCGTGATGGTGCCGAACCACGGCTCGTAGTCCTCGAAGACGTGGTGGGCGATGCCGGTGCCCCGGGTCTCGGTGAGGAAGAGCGTGCGGAAGCCGATGAGCCCGCGCGACGGCACGAGGAACTCCATCCGGATCCAGCCGGTGCCGTGGTTGACCATCTGCTCCATGCGGCCCTTGCGGGTGGCGAGGATCTGCGTGATCGGGCCGAGGTACTCCTCGGGGGTGTCGATGGTCAGGCGCTCGACCGGCTCGTGCAGCTTGCCGTCGACCTCCCGGGTGACCACCTGAGGCTTGCCGACGGTCAGCTCGAAGCCCTCGCGGCGCATCTGCTCGACGAGGATGGCCAGGGCCAGCTCACCGCGGCCCTGCACCTCCCAGGCGTCGGGGCGCTCGGTGTTGAGGATCCGCAGCGACACGTTGCCGACGAGCTCCTTGTCCAGCCGGTCCTTGACCATGCGGGCGGTGACCTTGGAGGCGCGCACCCGACCGACCATCGGGCTGGTGTTCGTGCCGATGGTCATCGAGATCGCCGGCTCGTCGACGGTGATCAGCGGCAGCGGGCGCGGGTCGTCGGCGTCGGCGAGGGTCTCGCCGATGGTGATCTCGGGGATGCCGGCGACGGCGATGATGTCACCCGGGCCGGCGCTCTCGGCCGGCTTGCGCTCGAGAGCCTCGGTCATCAGCAGCTCGGTGATCTTGACGCGGGTCTGGGTGCCGTCGTGGCGGCACCACATGACCTGCTGGCCCTTGGAGATCGTGCCGTTGAAGACGCGCAACAGGGCCAGGCGGCCGAGGAAGTTGCTGGAGTCGAGGTTGGTCACGTGCGCCTGCAGCGGGGCCTCGTCGTCGTAGACCGGCGCGGGGATGGTGTCGAGGATGGTGCGGAAGAGCGGCTCGAGGTCTTCCTCGTCGGGCATGCCGCCGTCGACCGGGCGGGTCAGGGAGGCACGGCCGGCCCGGGCCGACGCGTAGACGATGGGAAAGTCGAGCAGCCCCTCGGCGTCGGCGGCGTTGTCCATCAGGTCCATGAACAGCTCGTAGGTCTCGTCGACGACCTCGGCGATGCGCGAGTCAGGGCGGTCGACCTTGTTGATGCACAGGATGACCGGCATCTTGGCCGCGAGCGCCTTGCGCAGCACGAAGCGGGTCTGGGGAAGCGGGCCCTCAGAGGCGTCGACGAGCAGCACGACACCGTCGACCATCGACAGCCCGCGCTCGACCTCGCCGCCGAAGTCGGCGTGACCGGGGGTGTCGATGATGTTGATCGTCACCCCGTCGGAGAGGCCCGCGTCGCTCGCGGACTTCCCGCGGTAGTGCACCGCGGTGTTCTTCGCGAGGATCGTGATCCCCTTCTCGCGCTCGAGGTCACCGGAGTCCATCGCGCGCTCGTCAATGTGCTGGTGCTCGCCGAAAGCGCCCGACTGCCACAGCATCTTGTCCACCAGAGTGGTCTTGCCGTGGTCGACGTGGGCGACGATGGCGACGTTACGGATGTCATCGCGGGTCTTTCTGGCCATGGCTCCAGTGTCTCAGGGTTTCTCCGGACCGCCGACCACGCGGGCCAGCACCCGTTTCAGCGCCCGGGCCACGGGGAGGTCGGCGGGCAGCCACGCCACCTCGTACAGGTCGGCTGCGGTGAGCCAGCGCAGCTCGTCGTGGTCCTGCAGGGCGGCGGGTGTGCCCGACGCCGCAGCCGCCACCCACACGTGCATCCGGTGCTGGCTGCCCAGCGGCCAGGTGCCGTCGGGGAGTGGGCCGGGCAGGGAGGGTCCCACCTCGAGGGTGACGCCGAGCTCCTCACGCAGCTCGCGGTGCAGGGCCTGCAGGGGCTCCTCCCCCGCGTCGACCTTGCCACCGGGCAGCTCCCAGCCACCGGCGAGGGCGCGCGGCGCCGTACGGCGAGCGGCGAGCAGCCGGGTGGGGCGGTCGAGGTCGTCGACGAGGGCAGCGGCGACGACGAGGCGGATGCGTGAGGTCATCGGGCAGACGCTAGACGAGCACACCCGCGTGCGGGGCCCCGTATGCAGCACCCACGTGCGGGCCCCGTATGCAGCACCGGACCCCGGGCACTCTGGTAAGCCTCACCTTCGGTGACAGGCGGGCGCGTCGCGGGAGAGCATGAGGGCATGTCCCGTGTCCTGACCGACGAGGAGATCACTCGTCAGCTCGCCGATCTCAGCGGGTGGCAGCGCGTCGAGGCCACCCTCGTGGCGGCCTACACCTCCCCCGACTTCCCGTCCGCCGTGCGGCTGGTCGACGAGGTGGCCGCCGTGGCCGAGCACATGCAGCACCACCCCGACATCGACATCCGGTGGACGAGGACGCGCTGGGTGCTGTCGACGCACTCGGCCGGCGGCATCACCCAGCTCGACGTCGAGCTGGCCCACCGCATCGCCGAGGCAGCGGCATCCGGACGAGCGACCGCCGAGGAGGCGTCATGACCACCGACCTGTCCCAGACCACCGAGGAGCCGATGCCGGTGGAGCCCCACGGCGACGCGGGGAGCACCCTCAACTGGCTGCGCGCCGCGGTCCTCGGGGCCAACGACGGCATCGTCTCCACCGCCGGGGTGATCGTCGGCGTCGCCGGGGCCACGACCGAGCGAGCCCCGATCACGACGGCCGGGGTGGCTGCCCTCGTGGCCGGCGCGCTGAGCATGGCCGTGGGTGAGTACGTCTCGGTCAGCACCCAGCGCGACACCGAGAAGGCGCTCATCGCCCAGGAGACCCGCGAGCTCGAGGAGACACCGGAGGAGGAGCTCGAGGAGCTCACCCGGATCTACCAGCACAAGGGGCTTGCCCGCGGTCTCGCGGAGGACGTCGCCGTCGCCCTCACCAAGCACGACGCGCTCGGCGCCCACGCCGAGGTCGAGCTGCAGATCGACCCCCACAACCTCACCAACCCCTGGCACGCGGCGTGGGCCTCCATGGCCGCCTTCACCGTCGGCGGTATCGTGCCCTTCCTCGCCGCGCTGCTGTCGTCGCCGTCGCTGCGGGTACCCCTGCTCATCGCCTTCGTCGTGGTGGCCCTCGCCATCACCGGCATCCTCAGCTCGCGGCTCGGCGGGATGCCGCCGGGCCGACAGGTGGCCCGTAACGTCGTCGGTGGGCTGCTCGCCATGATCGTCACCTACGGCATCGGCCATCTCGTCGGCAGAGCCATCTGACCGGTGCTCGTCGCGCTGCGGCTGTCTGTGCCGCCCGACCTGATGAGTCAGGTGGAACCGTTGCTACGACGTGATCCTGCCGTCTGCAACGTCGTCGTCCTGCCCGGGGCGGCGCACGACCCCGACGGTGACGCGGTGCTCGCCGACGTCGCCCGCGAGCGCGCAGGAGCCCTGCTCGCCGCCCTCGAGGACCTCGGTCTGGGTGAACGAGGAGCGATCAGCGTCTCCGAGCTCACCGCGACGCCGTATGCCGCCGCCCGCGCCGCCGAGCGGGCAGCGCCGGGAAGCCCGGACGACGGTGTCATCTGGCGGGTGGTGGAGGAGCAGGGCTGGGAGGCCGTGCGGCCGAGCGTGTCGTTCCACGCCTTCCTCTGGCTCGCCGTGGCACTGGCCTCCGTCGCGGTGGTGACGGACTCGGCGGTGCTCGTCGTGGGTGCGATGGTGGTGGGCCCGGAGTTCGGCCTCGTTGCCGCCGTCTGCATCGGTCTGGTGCTGCGTCGGCCTCGCATCGTCGGCCGGTCGGTGCTCGTGCTGCTGGCCAGCTTCGCCGGCGCCCTCGCGGCTGTCACCGTGCTCGCCCTGCTGGCCCGCTGGGTCGGGTGGCTCACGCCGGCGCTCGTGACCGCGCCCCGCCCCCTGACGGGCTTCATCTGGCGACCCGACCACTGGTCGCTGGTCGTGGCCCTGCTCGCCGGGGTCGCGGGCGTGCTCGGCACGACGACCGGCAAGTCGTCGTCGCTGGTGGGCGTCTTCATCTCGGTCACGACGGTGCCCGCAGCCGGCAACCTCGCCCTCGGGATCGCGGTCTGGTCGCCCGAGGAGATGACCGGTTCGCTGCTGCAGCTCGGCCTCAACCTCGCGGGTCTGGTGGTCGCCGGGACGGCGACCCTGCTGGTGCAGCGCGTGCTGTGGCACCGGGTCACCCTGCCCTCGCACCGGGCGGCGACCCGGCCGGGCCGGGTCGGGCAGGGGTCGGTCAGGTCAGGGTCGCCACCAGCACAGCCTTGATCGAGTGCAGGCGGTTCTCCGCCTGGTCGAAGACGATCGACGCCTCCGACTCGAAGACCTCGTTCGTGACCTCGAGCTCGGTGAGGCCGTGGGCTTCGTACACCTCGGCCGCGACCTGGGTCTCGAGGTCGTGGTAGGCCGGGAGGCAGTGCATGAAGCGCACGGCGGGGTTGCCCGTGGCCCGCAGTAGCCTGGCGTCGACCCGGTAGGGGATGAGCAGGGCGACCCGCTCGGCCCAGACCTGCTTCGGCTCCCCCATCGACACCCAGACGTCGGTGTGGACGAAGTCCACCCCGGCGACCCCCGCGGCGACGTCGTCGGTGACCGTCACCCGGGCCCCGGTCGTGGCTGCGAGGGCTCTCACCTGCTCCTGCACCCCCGCCGACGGCTGGAGCTCGGCGGGGGCGACGATCCGCACGTCCATACCCATCAGCGCCCCGAGGGCCAGCAGGCTGTTGCCCATGTTGTAGCGGGCGTCGCCGAGGTAGGCGAAGGAGATCTGGTCGGCGGGCTTCCCCGCGTGCTCGAGCATCGTCACCGCGTCGCACAGGGCCTGGGTCGGGTGCCACCGGTCCGTGAGGCCGTTCCAAACCGGCACCCCCGCATGCCGAGCCAGGGTCTCCACGGTCTCCTGGCGGTCGCCGCGGTACTCGATGCCGTCGTAGAGGCGGCCGAGCACCCTGGCGGTGTCCTTGGCCGACTCCTTGTGGCCGATCTGGCTCCCCGAGGGGTCGAGGTAGGTGACGTGCGCCCCCTGCTCGTAGGCCGCGACCTCGAAGGCGCACCGGGTGCGCGTCGAGGTCTTCTCGAAGACCAGGGCGATGACGCGGCCGGTCAGCCGGGGCTGCTCGCGTCGCTCCCGGCGCTCTGCCTTGAGCTCAAGCGCCAGGTCGACCAGTGACTGCCACTCGGCGGGGGTGAAGTCCAGCTCCCGTATGAACGAACGCCCGGTGAGGCCAGGGGGGTGAATTCCGGGAGTGGTCACCCGCTCATCGTAGGCAGTGGCCCGATCGGGTGAGCCGGTCTGGTCCCAGCGGGTCATCTTGGGCATGTATCTACCGAAGGTCCCGTCTCTCCTAGGGTTTGAGTGCAAGCCTTGAGGAAGAGGCAAGCCGAGAGGCCCTCACGAAGACTTTGATGGTTGGCCCGTTGTGGTACGTAACCGTCACCAGCCCGGTCCCGGTGGGACCGGGCATCTTCGTGTCCGGACCCAGTCGCGAGCAGTCGCGAGCCGTCCGTCTCGGCCGGAGTGGACGCGAGGCCCCCCGGGTCAGCCTCACGCAACCATCTGCGGCCCGCCCCTACGTGGCGCCCGGCGTGGTCGTGTCCGTTTGGTGCCACTGGCCACTTAGGCGAATTGACGCGCTTTACCCTTCCTTTACCATATGCTGAGGTTTGTCAGGGCAGCGCACGGCGGGGGAGCCGAGCAGGTGCTGACCTGGCAGGGGGGAAGGGTCGGACCACGTCTGCGGCACCCGTGGGGGGTGACGGACGACAGCTGGCACGACCCGGGCAGGAAGTCGAGGGGCGTCTACCACCGTGGGGGTGGTCAGGCGCCCTTCTTCCGTTGCCCTGGCGACCCGAGAAGCGGAGAACGGCAAACCATCGATGGCCCACTCTGGATGTCCGTTTGGTGCCAATGGCATATATGGGCATTTACGCTTCTTTACTCATACTTTACCCTAGAGTTGAAGATGTCGGGAAGCGGAGGCCCTGGGGAGGTCCGAGACCGCACCTGACAGGCATAACCCGTCAGGGGAGCACGAAGAGGGGCGTCGGTCACCTGGGGGGTGACCAGACGCCCCTCGTTCGTGGTGCGCCGTGGGGCTGCTCCAGGCAGGAGCCAGGGCCCCCCCCGTCGGGTCGACGAGGTGACCGACGAGGGACGGGACGCTCTGACCCGGGTTCGCTGCCGTCCGGGCCGACTCCGCGCGCAGCTTGAACATCACCAGCCGGCCTGAGCCACCACCTCGTCGAACCTGGGTCGCCGCCGCATCGGCGCGCGGAGGGAGCGACTCCGCGAGCCGGGCCTGAGCCTGGCGCGACAACGGGGGTTGCGTACGACAACATTTCCCGTACCCGACGACGGCGGCGACCCTCAGCGCCGTGGACCACAATGGGACCATGAATGTTCCGGTTCGTAGCGCCCGCCGTCCGGCCCGAAGCCCCGACCCCTCGAGCAGGCGGGAGCGCCGCGACTACCCCCGCCGCGACGCGGAGCTGGTCGGGGAGGACGTCCGCCTGCGCAACTGGGCGCGCAACGCCACGCTCGGGCAGCCCGGGTCGGTCACCGCCCCCACGACCGAGAGCGAGCTACGGACCTTCCTGGGCACGACCTCCGGCCGGGTGCGCATGATCGGCAGCCGGATGTCGCCCGGCCGCCTCCTCAAGGGGTCCGGGCAGGAGGGCTCCCTGCTGGACCTCAGCCACCTGAGCGGCGAGCTCCCCAGCGCCCACGACACCCACGACACCCACGACACCCACGACACCCACGACACCCACGACACCCATGACACCGCGACCTTTGCCGGCGCCACCCCCCTTGCTGACATCTACGCAGCCCTGTCCGCGCGGGGCCGGATGCTGCCCTCCTCCCCCGGAGTCATCGCCTCGCAGACGCTCGCCGGGGCCCTGTCCACCGGCACCCATGGCCAGGGCCTGCAGCAAAGCTCCATCGCCGACTCCGTGACGTCCATCCGCATGGTGCTGGCCGACGGCTCCGTAGCGGACTTCGGTCGCGAGCACCCCTGGTTCTCGGCCGTCCAGCTGGGCCTGGGCTCGTTGGGTGTCATCACCTCGGTCACGCTGCGGACCGTGCCCTCGCCCGTCTACACCTGCCGCAAGGACGCAGTCAGCGCCGACACCCTCGAGGACGACCTGCCGCGGTGGAACCGTGACGACCTCCTGGTCAAGGCCTGGTGGTTCCCGCAGGAGGGGCAGGTGCAGGTATGGAGGGCCTCCGAGGCGTCCGAGGACGAGGTCCGCCGCTACTGCGAGGGCGGCCGCGAGCTGCTGGAGCACGCGACCACCAGCGACGCGATGAACGACACCGTCGACCAGACGCTGCGCCAGATGCGCGACGACACCAAGATCGTCGACGAGCACGGCAAGCCGTTCCGTACGGTGACCCGCTTCCGGGACTTCACCGATGTCACCGGCGACGTCTACCAGGTGTTCTGCCGCGGGATCGCCACCCCCCAGATCAACGTCGAGATCGGGGTTCCCCTGGCTCGGGCCGGAGAGGTGGTCACCGCCATCAAGCAGTGGCACGCCGAGACCCGGCCCCGCATGCACTACCCCGTCATCCTGCGGTGCACCGGCCCCTCGGAGGCCTGGCTCAGCCCGTCGCACGGCGAGGAGACCTGCTACTTCGGGTTCGTCGTCTACTACTCGCAGGACGGTTCGCTCTCCGAGGAAGGCCAGAGCTTCCTGCACGCCGTCGAGGCCGTGCTGGCCAGGCAGGGTGGTCGGCCGCACTGGGGAAAGTACTTCGACGAGTCGCTCTACGACTGGCCCGCGCTCTACCCGCGGTGGGACGAGTTCCGGGCCGTGAGGGAGGAGCTCGACCCGCAGCACCGGTTCGCCAACGCGTTCACCGCTGCCCTGTTCGACTGACCCGTTCGACTAACCTGTCCGACCGATCGGAGGAGATCATCGATGAATGCCTGGGTCACCCTGCTGACGGCACCGAGCTACGTGGTGGGCGTGCGCACGCTGCGGGCCTCGCTCGAGCGTGCCGGCACTCCATACCCTCTCGTCGTGCTCGTCACCGACGACATCGACACGGCAGACCGGCAGACGCTGGAGGACGACGGGTGCCTCCTGCGCCCCGTGGAGCCCCTGCGGCCAGCGAGCGGGCTGCAGGACAGCTACGCCAACGCCCGGTTCGCGCAGGTCTGGACCAAGCTCAGGGCCTGGCAGCTCACCGACTACGAGCGGGTCGTCGTCCTCGACGCCGACATGCTGGTCACGCAGAACATGGACGAGCTGTTCTCGCTCGAGCTGCCGGCGGGCGCCATCGCCGCCTGCCACGCCTGCCGCTGCAACCCCAACCGGATCGCGAGCTACCCCGCGAGCTGGACGCCGCAGAACTGCTTCTACACCCACTGCCGCGGCGTCGACCACACCAGTGAGCCTGAGGCCGTGGACAGCTACCTCAACGGTGGCTTCCTCGTCCTGGACCCCGACGACGCGATGTTCGACGCCATGGTGGAGCGGTTGGCTCAGGTCGACGACCTGGCGCGCTACCCGTTCGCGGAGCAGGACTTCCTCAACGAGTTCTACGACGGGCGGTGGCTGCCGCTGCCCTATGTCTACAACGCCCTCAAGACCCTCGCCTTCCAGCACCCGTCGGTGTGGGACCTCGACGACGTCAAGAACATCCACTACATCATCGACAAGCCGTGGCAGGCGCCGCTCGACGAGGTCGACCGGTACTTCTTCGTGAACCGGCTGTGGTGGGACGTCGCCAGCCAGCTGCCCCAGCCGGATGGAGTCGCGCCAGGCCGGAGCTGATGACGGTGGACGGCGTCCCCAGAGCAGAGGACCGTGTCGTATTCGCCGCTCGCCGTTCGTGGGGCCTCGGGTGTCCGGCCCTCCCCGATCGAACCTGCCGGGATCGACCGCCGACCGCGGGTCGCAGCCAGGTCTTGCCCATTCGTCGTCGCGTCGTGACACTGGGACGCATCCGTGCATTGCCCCTCCCGTCGCTGAGGGGGTGACAAACGGGAGCAGTGCAGGAAGGAGCAACGAAGGAAAGGGCGCCCCCAATGTCCGACGCAGCCATCCACCTGCTGGTAGGGACCACCAAGGGCGCGTTCGTCCTCGACGGTGACGCCGACCGCGCCCACTGGACGGTCCGTGGACCGTACTGCGACGGGTGGCCGGTCAACCACGTCATCGGCGACCGCGCCACCGGGACGATGTGGGCCGGTGGTGGTGGCGACTGGTCCGGAGCCGGGGTCTGGCGCTCGAGGGACGGCGGCCGGGCTTGGGAGCTGACGAAGCTCACGACCGGTCAGGTCGACACGTGGGCCAAGGACGACCAGGGATTCGCCGCGTCCGTCGGCTGGACCGAGGCGCCCGCCCCGTTCGGTGACCGCTTCTCCCAGGTGTGGTCCCTGGGACGGGCGGGCGGGCGGCTCTACGCCGGGACGAAGCCGGCGACCCTGCTCGTCAGCGACGACGACGGAGTGACGTGGGAGGCGGTGAAGGGGCTGAGCGACCACCCCTCGGCGTCCGAGTGGGGGCCCGGCGCCGCCGGGCTCGTGCTGCACACGATCGTTGCCGACCCCGAGGACCCCGAGAAGATGTGGGTAGGGATATCCGCCGCAGGGGTCTTCGCGACCCAGGACGGTGGGGTGACGTGGGAGCGGCGCAACGACCTCGCGGACCTCGCAGACGGTGAGGGCCACGCCCACCCCGCGGCGGCGTCCGACGGGCACACCGGGTTCTGTGTGCACCACATCGAACGGGCCACCGGGGACGGCGACGCGCTCTACCAACAGAACCACCACGGGGTCTGGCGCTCGCAGGACGGGGGCCACAGCTGGCACGACATCACTGCGGGGCTGCCGTCGACGTTCGGCTTTCCCCTGTGGACCCACCCACGCGACGGACGCACGATCTGGACCGTGCCGCTCAACGGCGACACCGAAGGCCGCTACCCGCCGGACGCCGCCGCCGCGGTCTGGCGCTCGCGCGACGCCGGTGCATCGTGGGAGCCCCAGCGGGCAGGGCTACCGCAGGAGGCGTGCTTCTTCACCGTGCTGCGGCAGGGGATGAGCGGCGACCGGCGCGACCCCGCCGGCGTGTACTTCGGGACGAACACGGGCTCGGTGTTCGCCAGCCGCGACGAGGGCGAGACCTGGGAGGAGATCGCCCGGCACCTCCCGACCGTCCTGGCCGTCGAGGTCCTCGAGCCGGTCGGGTCGTTCGACGCCGCCGGGTCTGAGCGGGTCTGAGCGAACGACCCGGACGGGAGTCGAGCGAGCCGGCGCGCTTCGTGGTCAGCTCAGGTGGGCCCGGACGGCGTCGGCGACCGCCCGAGGGTCGGCGACGGGGATCCCGTGGCCGACGCCCTCCAGTGCGACCTCACGGGTCGTTCCCCCGGCTGCGGCGTACCGGCGCAGAAGTGCGCGCGTCTGTGCAGCCATCGGCTGGGGCGGCATGGCCTTCGCCCCGGGCCAGCCCGGTACGGCGCCGAGCTGGCCGAGCATCGCGAGGTCGAACATCGACGCGTCCGAGACAACCTGGTCAGCGGTGCCGTGCACCCAGGTCAGCGCAGGCTTGGTCTCCAGCTCGGGCAGCGCCGAGACGTCGTACCAGGTCGGGGCCATGGCGTTGAGCACTCCACGCCGGCCGGGCGCGAAGCCGGGCCAGTGCTCCGACACACGCGAGTCCCCGGGGTAGGAGTCGTCACCGACGGCGGTGAGGAGCATCTCGTCGACGAGGAAGTCCTCGTCGACCTCGTTGACGCGGGCACCGGCGCCGAAGAACGCGCGGTAGACCGACCGGGCAGTGCTGGGATCGTCGGCCGTGCGGTCACCGGCCCGGAGCCGCTCGAGGAAGGGCGGTGCCGCTCCCCCGCCGCCCGTGCCGGCGTCGTCGTCGGTGCAGTGCGCACCGTCGTCGCCGCGGGTGCCGCCGAAGCCATAGGGCGACAGGGGCGCGACGAGGACGACGGCCGCGAGGTCGCCCGGGTGGGCGAGGAGGTGCTGTTGGAGCACCCCGCCGCCCATGGACCAGCCAGCCGCGACGACGTCGTCGCGGCCGGTGAACCCCAGCACCTCGAGCAGGCCGTGGAGGTCGTCGCTCATGTCGCCGAGGCCGCGCGTGGCGTCGACGGGCTTCGGCTCGGTGCGTCCGAAGCCGCGCAGGTCGGGGGCGACGACGCGGACGTCGTCGGGCAGCAGCGCCGCCACGTCGCGCCACCACCCGCCGGTGACGAGGTTGCCGTGCACCAGCAGTACGGGCCGGCCGTCCGGCGGCCCGCCGGCCCAGACGTTGACGGCGAGGCGGGGCGTCCGGACGAGGATGGGGCTGAGCTCGGGCACGGGGGTCCTCCACGGTGAGGGGTCAAGCGGTGGCTGGTGATCTGTCCAGCTGGTGGCGACTCTTGGGGGTGTCGTCGCCCGTCTTGGCGCACGGCACACGCGCAGACGATGAGTCCTGGTCGTCAGCAGCCACGTTGTCGGCCGCCGGCAGCCGCTCGACCATTTTCTAGGAGTAGCGGTGGCTCTTCGCCGCGTGCGCCTGTTCTCGGGTGCACGTGCGGCCGCTGATGGCCCGATGACCACACAGCCCGTCCGGGGCCGGCTCGACTATGCCCTCGTCCTTGGCCTCCCGGGGGGTGATTTTCTTTGCTTTAGGCTCGGACTTCGCCGTGGGTGGGGTCGCTGTGGGGGGGGTCGCCCGCGCCCTGGCGGCGTCGTGGCGGGCCTCACGCAGAGCACGCATATCGTCCGTCTTGCTCATCGTTGGATCACCCGGACGACTCTAGTGCGGCCTACGCACCGTTCGCTGTCGCACCGCCCGGCGGAGCTTTACGCGCTGCCGCTCTTGTCAGGCTCGGTGGCCTTTCGGCCTGTCCGGGCTCGTGGCTGCTCGCGCCCCGGACCGAGCCGGGGTCGCCTGCCGTGTCCTCGAGGCCGCACTTCGTGCCGGCGGCGCGTCGAGACCGCCACCTTCGTGGATGGTCGCACCGCCGAGTCGCACATTGAGGGAGTACTTGGTCCGGCAGCCCGGCCTACCCGCCCCCGCACGACCTGGATCGGCTGCAACGACCACAAGCGTGCCGAAGCCGGGTGCGCGCGGCAAGGCGCTCGAGCTGCGCCGTGTCGTTCGCAGCCGCGAGACGGAGGCGGGCGGCGAGCGCCTGGCGTTGACGTTCGATTACCAGGTCTTCCTGTCGCCCGCTCAGACCCGCACGTTAGAGACGCCGACCTTGAACTTGCGCTTCATCGGCCAGCCG
>Ga0123337_10004733_pt1 | contig 13718 bp, 11 predicted proteins | sample frozenSSSSmetaG_FD_89792 | JGI IMG/M metagenome (GOLD analysis project Ga0123337, IMG submission 89792) | Glacier valley bacterial and archeal communities from Borup Fiord, Nunavut, Canada, to study Microbial Dark Matter (Phase II) -... | ecosystem: Environmental > Aquatic > Freshwater > Ice >... | reverse complement strand
TGAACACCACGGGCTTGCGTTTGGCGTAGACCGTCGTGCGCGACACGCCGGCCAGCACGCACTGGCGTTTTTGCGTCAGTTCGGCATGAACGCCAATCCAGCCGTGCCGGATCATGGCAGGCTGATCCCGGACTTTTTTTTGAGCCAGTCGAGTTCCATCTTCAAACGTCCGATCTCACCGTAAAGCCTATCGGGCGCAGTCTCAGCTGAAACCGGTTGTGGGCCTCGTTTGCCTTCAAACAGACTCTTGGCCTGGGCTTGGATCTCCCGCTTCCATTGCCCAACCTGCAGCGGATGAACCCCATATTCCTGCGCTATCTGATTGATGGTCTTCATCCCACCGAGCGCCTCCAGTCCAACCTTGGCCTTGAACTCCGGCGGATGAAATTTGCGCTTCTTTGATTCAGTCATTCATTACCCACTTCTTCAGACAGTGTCCCACCTAAACACCTGTCCCAAATTCCGGGTCCACTTCACGCATGCCGGGGCTGGCGCGCCGCAAGCCAAGCCATCTGCAGTTGCACAATACCTACTACGACACCCCTGAGCAAACACTGCGCCACAAGCGCATGGCCTTGCGGCTCAGGCGCGTGGGCAGTGATGCAAAACCCGAATGGCTGCAGACCCTCAAGATGGGCGGCAGCGGTAACTCGGCCTTGAGCCAGCGCGGCGAATGGGAAACCTGCGTGCCCAGTGCCGAACTGGCCTTGCCTGCGCTTGAAGCCACGCCTTGGTCGGACATCGATCCTGACGGCGATCTGTTTCGCAAGCTCGCTCCATGCTTTGTGACAATCTTTGACCGGACCAGCTGGACCGTGCGCAAGCCGGGCGGCAGTGTCGTGGAGGTGTCGCTGGACGTCGGACAGATAGTGGTTCAAGGCAAGAGTGTCCCTCTTTTCGAGCTAGAACTCGAACTGCTGGCAGGCCAGCCATCAGCGCTGTTCGGTCTTGCCCAGCAGATCGCACGCAGTATCTCGGTGATGCCGGAAACCCGGAGCAAGGCGGAGCGCGGTTATGCACTGGCCGAGGATTCGCTGAATCGCCCACTGCGAGCGCAGCCGCCACCGTTGACCGCCAAAATGGCACCTGCCGAGGCGGCGCAGTGCGTGCTCCGGGAAATGCTCTGTCAGTTCACGGCCAACCTCAACACCCTGCGTCATTCAAATGATCCTGAGGTGCTACACCAGGCGCGGGTCGGCTGGCGACGCTTCAGAAGTGCCTACCGGCTTTTCAAGCCCGTCCTTAATGAGGATACGGTGCCCTCCAGGGAACCACTGGAAACGCTTCTGACGCTGGTGGGTGAACTGCGGGACCTGGATGTGGCCCGGACTGAAACCCTCCCGAAGTTCTCGGACGCCTACATCGCAGGCAATGCCCGTCGGGAAGAAAAGTGGAAGGCATTGATCCAGGCCTTGACGCAGTCGGCTGACGTTCAGCGCAAAGCCGTTTGCTACGCACTTGCAGTTCCATCGGTCGGCGTGACCTTGCTTGCCATCACGCAATGGCTGGAAGAGCTGCCCCATAAGAAGGAATCTGGGGAAGCTCGGGATGCTCTCAAAATTTCACTTCACCGGTGGGCCAAGCGTCGCATTGCCCGCCTGCACAAGCAGCTTACAGACGCGCTGCAGGATACCAACACGCTCGAAGGTCAACACCGTGCCCGCATTTTGGCCAAGCGAACTCGCTACGGCATCGAAGCATTGAAGCCCCTCCTGAACCGGCAGCGCACCAAACGCTGGTATCGGCAGGCCACGGATTTGCAGACGAACATCGGCATGGCGCGTGATCTCGTGCAGGCGAATGTACTGGTTGCAAAACTGGAGGCGGACCCTGAACTGGCGGAGTTCTTGCGTGGCGTCGCGGTGGGGCAGGAACGTTCGGGCTGACTTCCAAGTGTGGTGGCTCAATGGGGGTTGTCATAGATCGCGATGTCCAAGATGCTCCGCCCTTCCCCCCTTAGCTCAGCCGAAGGGCGAGCGCCGCCAGCGTGATCAACAAAACAGGCAGCGTCAGCACAATGCCAACGCGAAAGTAGTATGCCCACGAAATTTTGATGCGCTCGATGGCCAGCACATGCAGCCAGAGCAGGGTTGCCAGGCTGCCGATGGGCGTGATCTTCGGCCCCAGGTCACTGCCGATCACGTTGGCATAGATCATCGCTTCACGCACGGCACCCTGGGCGGAAGAAGCATCGATGGACAAGGCCCCGATCAGCACGGTCGGCATGTTGTTCATCACCGATGACAAAAAGGCCGTGAGCAAGCCAGTGCCCATCGCTGCGCCCCATACCCCGTACTGGGCGAATTGATTGAGCACTCCGGTCAGGTAGCCTGTGAGTCCGGCATTGCGCAGACCATAGACCACGAGGTACATGCCCAGTGAAAACCAGACAATCTGCCAGGGTGCGGTTTTGATGACCTCGCCCGTGGGTATGACGTCCCCTTTCGCAGCGACCCCGAGCAGAACGGCAGCGCCGACGGCAGCCACCGCGCTGATGGGCACACCCAGCGGTTCGAGCCCGAAAAAGCCGACCAGCAGCAAGCCCAGCACCCACCAGCCGGTGATGAATGTGGCGCGGTCACGAATGGCGGACCCAGGCAACTGGAGCTGCGACATGTCGTAGTCTTTTGGAATGTCTTCCCGAAAAAACCACATCAGCGCCAACAGCGTTGCAGCGACCGACACCAAATTGACCGGCACCATGACCGCGGCGTAACGGCCGAAACCAATGTCAAAGTAGTCGGCTGAAACAATGTTGACCAGATTTGACACTACCAGCGGCAAGCTGGCGGTGTCCGCAATAAAGCCTGCAGCCATGACAAACGCCAGCGTCGACTTGGCCGAGAAACGCAACTCAAGCAGCATGGCAATGACGATCGGCGTGAGGATGAGCGCGGCGCCATCGTTCGCAAACAGGGCCGCGACGGCGGCGCCCAGCAGGATCAAGAGGACAAATAGCTTGCGTCCGCTGCCACCGCCCCAGCGCGCCACATGCAGGGCGGCCCACTTGAAAAAACCGGCCTTGTCCAGCAGCAAGCTGATGATGATCACCGCAATGAAGGTGCCCGTTGCGTTCCAGACAATGTTCCAGACGACCGGAATATCCGTCCACTGAATCACGCCGGCCAGTAATGCGACCCCCGCGCCCATGACGGCACTCCAGCCAATCCCGAGGCCGCGCGGCTGCCAGATCACGAGAATCAAGGTGGCCAGGAAAATAGTGAAGGCGAGAAGCACTTGGTAATCTTTCTATTTTTTTATGGCAACGAAACGGCCTGGGATGTGGTGCAGCTAAAGCGCCGGCGCAATGCATTGAAAGACCTGATTGAGCTCAGCGTGTCAGTTCGATCCACGGCGGTCTTGATCTGCGCAAGGAAGACCAGGAAGGCTTTAACCCGCCTGCCCGGCGCTCACTTCACAGGCGAAAACGCTTCTAGCTACGCTTTGGACAGGTCTCGGGCCGTGGTTTGCAGCAGGGTCTTTTCCAGTTTCTCGGGCGGCAGGCTGATCAGCAAATCAAGCCGGCGCTTGAGCGCGAGCATCGTCTGGCGAAAGGCTTCGAGCTTCTGCGTGTCCGTGCCATCGCCCACGGAAGGATCGGGGTAGCCCCAGTGCGCGGTGGCCGGCTGGCCGGGCCAGAAAGGGCAGACCTCGCCTGCCGCGTTGTCGCAGACAGTGATCACCAGATCCATGTGCGGCGCTTGCTCGCTCTCAAATTCGTCCCAGCTCTTGCTGCGCAGACCGTCGGTGGAAATGCCCGCGCTTTTCAGAACCTGCAAGCCCAGGGGGTTGGGCTGCTGGTTTTCGCGCGGGTGGCTGCCCGCCGAGTAGGCCTTGAAACGGCCTTTTCCGATGTGGTTGAGGAGTGCTTCGGCCAGGATGCTGCGCGCCGAATTGTGGGTGCACAAAAACAGCACGTTCAGGACTTTGTTGGTCATCTCAAGGTTCTCTTTTTTCAGGTCAATGCCGGAACCGGCGCGTTGGCGGCAAGTTGCATGAGCCGGTCCACGCCGACAGGTTCGTCTTTGAGCAAGGGCACCAGGGCATAACGTCTGGCGTGCCGGTTGGCGACCGCCTTGATCTCCCGCATCTCGTTCAGGGCGCGCTGGCGCAAGAGCGAGGACGTGATCGGCGCGCTCAGCGACGCGGCGGCCACGCTGTTGTTGATGACCCAGGCCCAGGGCTCGATGCCGGCGCGGCGCAGGTCGTCCTGCAAGTTGGCCGCCTCCAGCACCGGCGTGGTTTCGGCCAGTGCCACGAGCAGCACCTTGGTCTGCTTGGGGTCTTGCAGCTGCATCATGGGCGTCGTGTAATGCAGCCCGGTGCCGCTCATTTGCCGCGTGATGTCTCGGTGGTAGGCGCCTGTGGCGTCCAGCAGCAGCAAGGTGTGGCCGGTGGGGGCGGTGTCCATCACCACGAACTGGCTGCCCGCCTGGCGAATGACTCTGGAAAATGCCTGGAATACCGCGATTTCCTCGGTGCAGGGCGAGCGCAGGTCTTCTTCGAGCAAGGCCCGGCCAGCGGCATCGAGCTTGGCCCCCTTGGAGGCCATCACACTTTGGCGGTAGCGTTCAGTTTCGGCCTGCGGGTCGATACGGCTGACGCTCAAGTTGGGCAGCGTGCCGTTCAGGGTCTCGCCCAGATGGGCGGCCGGATCGGAGGTGGTGAGGTGGACCGGCAGCCCACGATGGGCGAGTTCGACGGCAACGGCCGCCGCCAGGGTGGTCTTGCCGACCCCGCCCTTGCCCATCAGCATCACGAGGCCATGGCCATCGGCGGCAATGTCGTCGACCAGCGATGCCAGGTTCGGCGCGTCCAGCGTTTCCGGCAGCTCGATACTTTGCGCGGTAGTCATGGCCGGGGAGTTGTCCAGCAACTGCTTCAATGCCTCGAGTCCGACCAGGTTGAAGGCCTTGAGAGCGACTTGGTCGCGCGGCAGGGATTCGAGCACTGCCGGAATCGACGCCAACGCGCGCTGTTCACGCCGACAGATGGCCGCAGCCAGGGGATCCTGCGCCGCTTCACTTTGCGGCAGCACGCCGTTGATGACGAGGTATTGCTGCTTCAAGCCGATCGCTGCCAGTTCCTCATGGGTGCGGGCCACCTCGCGCAGCGTAGCGTCCTGGGCGCGGGCCACCAGCACCAAGCGGGTGCGCAAAGGGTCGGCCAGCGCATCGACGGCCGCCTTGTACTGGGTGCGCTGCTTGTCCAGCCCGGCCAGGGGGCCCAGGCAGGAGGCATCGCCCTTGCCTTCTTCCAGGAAGCCGCTCCAGGCACCGGGCAGTTGCAGCATCCGGATCGTGTGTCCGGTCGGGGCCGTGTCGAAAATGATGTGATCGTAGTCAGCCGTCAGCGCCGAGTCGATCAGCAGTGCGGTGAACTCATCGAAGGCGGCGATTTCCGTGGTGCAGGCGCCCGAGAGTTGCTCCTCGATGCTCTTGACGACCGCTTCAGGCAATACGCCGCGCACGGGGCCGACAATACGGTCCCGGTACGCTTGCGCCGCAGCCTGGGGGTCGATTTCCAGCGCGAACAGCCCGGGCACGGCGGCCATCGCCGTGATCTGGTTGCCAATGGTCAGCCCAAACACCTGGCCGACGTTGGAAGCCGGATCGGTGCTCACCAACAGCACCCGCTTGCCTTGTTCGGCAAGCTGGATGGCGGCAGCGCAAGACAGGGAGGTTTTGCCCACGCCGCCCTTGCCGGTAAAAAAGAGGAACCGCGGCGGTTGTTCGAGGAACTGCATTTGTTGCTCCATGGCTTTGTTGTTTAGCAGCAGCGGTTGCCAGCGCAGCAGCCACCGGCAGCGTTGGGGGCAACGTTAGGCTCAGCCGCCACTGGCGCTGCCACCCCGGACCAGCGCACCAAATCGGCACGCGACGGGTAGCGCCCTGCCAAAGCGACCTGACCATCGACCAGCGTCAAGGGCAAGGCTTCCTGGCCCGCGCGCTCCAGAAAACCCTTGACCAGATCATTGCCTGCAAAGGCCATCGGTTGCTGCGCCAGATTGAAACGATCGATCTGCGCGCCATGCTGCCTGGCCCAGTCCACGTCGGCCGAGAAGCTGACCAACGCCTGGTCCACCTCGACACCACAGACGCCACTGCTGCAGCACAGGGCGGGATCAAACACTTGGATGGATTTCATTTTGAGACTCCTTGATGTATTGAAATAAAGGGCGAAATTTGACGTTGGCGATGCGGTGGATGACTAGCTTGTCAACGTGGGATCGAGCAGCCGGCTGGCGGCAGTCAAGCCGGCGCGCACCAGCAACTCCTCGGGGATAACCTCGTAGGTCGTTCCCCCAACCTCAACGGTTCGGCAGTCCTGGTCGCCGCATTCCTCGCAGCACCGGCTGCTGCCCACCCGGCCTTGGATCCAATCTTCCATGGGTTGGCCGGCAATCCAGATACGGTTCGAGTCAAGGGGCTGACTCAGGAATACAGCTTGGTCGAGTTCACGGATTTCCAGAACGGGCGTGATGCCCAGCGGTTCTACCGCCCTTTTGAGCCGCTCGACGGCGCGCTGCACCTCTTCATGGGTGCCCTGGCAGCGCGGACAGGTCGTCCCTGCCGCACTCACGAGTCGCTGCCAGACGATAGGGAGGGTTTTCATTTCAGAGGACTCCTGCAACGGTCTCACATTGAGGACAGATGGCCTGGGCACTGAGTTCGGCGCACTGCTGCGGGTTGCCGCCGCAACACTCTTCGGTCAGGTAGGTGATCAGGTCCAGCATCAACGAGAGATTGGCGCGGTAACGCTGAAAACGTCCTTCCTGCACCACCGTGACCAGTCTGGCCTGTGTCAGCGCCTTCAGGTGAAAGGACAGATTTGTCGGCGGGATCTCCAGAATCGTGGCAATTTCACCAGCCACCATGCCTTCAGGCCCTTTTTTCACCAGCAGCCGGAATACGTCCAGTCGCACCCCTGATGAGAGGGATTCAAACACCGTAGTGGCCATCAACTTTTCCATGTTTTAATTGTACAACTAAGATTGAAATAATAAAACGAAGTCGAAATTCTAGTATTCATTTGGACTTCCCCTTTCGCAAATTCAGATTGAACGTCAGAAATTCAATCTTGGCACTTCGACGCCGATCCCGAAAGGCCACAGGCGGAAGTGGGAAGTCCATTGTCGGCAGACAATGGACGCTGGTGCAATGGAAACACACCCTCGCCCATGACATTACGTTGACAGGGCAGACTGCCAACGATAGGAAGTGGCTCTGTGGTTTGATTGTATTTGTGTGATCTTGCCTTCAATTTTTAGGCGAGCGCGGTACGTTACCAACTCGGCAATCATTACAACGCGCTCGATCACGGCCGGTAAACCCCCTTTGGTTCAAGCTCCGGAAAAATTGGGCGTCCCTCATACCGTTCTGCGAGCTCTTGCTTGTCACGTCGGCGTTGGCTGGTACGACTTTGCTCGGCATGCCGTTCCTTACGCTCAGATCGTTCTTTACGGTTTTCGCTCATTTGATACCTTTCATGGTCAGCAAAAAAGTAGGTTCCGAGAAAAAAGATTACCAGAATTGCGTATACGAACCATGACAAGGACGCGGATGGAGAAGGCGTATTGAGACGAAAGCGAGTCAGATTCAGAGTGAATTCACGCCTTCATGGATGACTGTCACCCAAGCATGGTCAGTGACCTGATGTGAACCGAATGAAATCATTCTGATCATCAGCAAAGTCTTATTTAATTCAAGATGTAAGGATTTGAAAGCAGAAAGGCTGTCGTTGTCATCCATTCGACACATCCAACTTTTAGTATTGCCTGTGAATTTCACTCCAGATCGAGAGTTCACATGCTTAAAGAAAAAGCGGTCGCATCCCTGGGACAGTCATCCCTGCTGATGCCCGCCTGGGTCAAGGCGGCGCTGCTGGCGAATGATCGCCTGAAGTTGTACCTGTCAATGATTCAGTCCGCTGCCCAGCATGCCGCTTCGCCGGACAACCCTCCAGCTGACTGGGAACGGGAGCTTGCGCAGTGCGGCCTGCATGGCGCGGCCTGGCTCCAGGAACTGGTCAAGACGGCTTACCTTGATGACCGGACGCTGGTCATTCCCCAACTGGAGCAGTTGCTTAATGCGATGGCGTCGGATTTATCCCTGATGGCCCGTCCTCTTGCAGAAGGAGGGCGTGAACGTAATCCGGAGCTGATGGCCCGACGAGACCTTTGGTTGCAGAAACTTCATGACATGGATGACGAGGAAGGGCTTGGGCCTCAGGCACTGGCTGACCTGACCCGTGGAGACCGAAAGCATGGCGACAGTTTCCATATCCTGGTGATGGATTTGCACAAGCAACTCAACGCCATGGCCAGCGAGATCGCCACCGAAGACATTGATGGTGCCCACGTCTGGCAGATCGACGAAGCCGACCGCCCGCTGATCAAGGCCTTCATGCGGGGCCTGCATCGAACGGCGCCGCTAAAGTTTTCCCACCCCGGCCTGGACACCGCCGTGACCCGTAATGGCGCGCAACTCCTGATCCAGAACGACATTGGCACCAACGATGTGCATGTCCTGGTGATCGAGGTGGAGCAGCGCGCCATCAACCTGACCTATTCCGATCTTCATGCCGGGCGCTTTGAATTTTTTCGCCAGATGCTGGAGGCCGCAGGTTTCGAATGGACGGTGTACGACCCTGTAACCTCCGACGGTCTCAATGCAGGCAAGCCGTACCAGGTGGGAAAGGCCCAACTCAAAGCCGATGACGACGAGATACTCATGGACGGACTCGAGGCCGTCGCATCGCGCATCGTGTTCGTCATTGACTGGAACCGCGCCCGCAAGCGCCTGCAGAACTTCGTTCGAAAGCCTCAGGCGCAGACGCTCCTGCGCCGTGCCGCAGATGAGGAATTGGGGCACATGGCATGGCTTCTGGCGGGCGGGGAAAGGCTGGTTTTTAGCGCCATGCAGGCGGTGGACAGCGAGGCTTTTCGCGTCGGGGATCGTCTCGATGACGTTCTGGGGGAGGCTTCGGCAAGCGACTTTTTGCTGGAGCTCATGCGCATGTCCAGCGTCATGCTGCGTCAGCAACAGCCTGTAGCACTGGTGGCTGACGAGGCGCAAATGCTGCTCGCTCGCGTATTGCGCCAGCGCACTTTCGAGTTCGATTTGCTGGCCGAGCATGCGGCCTACTGTCATGCAATTGCGCTGGCACTTTGCGAGGCGCTCGAAAACGGAACTGCCGTAGATGAAACCCAAAATTCCAACCTTGTATTGCGCGCCAAGACCTGGGAGCGACAGGCCGACCACCTGCTGATAGACGCCCGCCAACGCGCAGAGAGACAAAGCCGCTGGCGCCCGGTGGTGGAACTTCTGGAAAAGTCAGATGATGTGGCCGATGCCTTGGAAGAAGCCTTCTTCATCCACTCCATGACGCTGGGCGAGCCACTTCAGGGGCTTCCGGCACCGGTCACTGAAGTGCTGCGCCGGCTGGCGGACACGACATTGACGGCTATTCAAGATCAGGTCAAGGCCATTGAGATCGCGCGCCAGGTCAGTGAGTACGGCGACGCGGCCGACAGCGACCTGTTTCTGCAGACACTCTGGCGCATGTTGCGCGCGGAGCGGCTGTGCGATGAATTGTCGCGTCAAGCCCGCAAGAGCATTGTCATCTCGCTCCATGCCTCGCCTGCCGGCATGCTCCTGGCCACCGACCTTGCCACCACGATCGAAAAAGCATCTGACGGGCTGCTCGCAGCCGGTTATGCGTTGCGCAAGATGGTCCTCACTAAAACAGGTATGACTGCATGAACTCAGTAAGCCTCTGGCCCAAACATCTGTATCTGATTGCCGAAGGCAACACGCCCTCCCATCACAAGCCGAACCGGGAGACCATGGGGTCCAAGGCCTACAACCTTCTGCGCATGGCGAGCATAGGACTCCCCGTTCCGCCAGCGCTGGTGATCGGAACGCACTATGCAAAATCACCCGAAGAGTGCATGCTGCCCGTGTTCACCATCGGGCTGCCGGCCCTGCAAGAAGCAACGGGACGCGTACTTGGCGATGTGCGCAGGCCATTGATCGTTTCAGTCCGCTCCGGAGCACCCGTGTCCATGCCGGGCATGATGGAGACGCTGCTCAACATCGGGCTGTGTGACCTGACCCTGCCCGGCCTGCTGCGCCAGACCGGCAATCCCAGACTGGTCTGGGATGCTTACCGGCGGCTTATTGCCAGCTATGGCGAAGTAGTTGCAGGCTTGCCGGGCTCCCTGTTTGAAGACGAGATCGAGCGCGTCACCCAAGGGCGCGACGAGCGGCAGTTGGACTTCGCTGAATTACGCAGCCTGACGCGCCAGTTTCTGGCGCTGTACCAGTTGCACACCGGGCAGCCGTTCCCGCAGGATGCCAATGCACAGCTGTCCGGGGCTATTCGGGGGGTTTTCATGTCATGGCACGCCGAAAAGGCACAGGCCTACCGCGAGATCAATCAGATCGACTCTGCCATGGGGACGGCCGTGACGATTCAACGCATGGTGTTTGGCAACAGCGGTGGACATTCGGGTGCCGGCGTTGGCTTCACCCGCAACCCCACGACCGGCGAGCGCCAGCCGTGGGTGGATTTTCTGGCCAATGCCCAGGGTGAAGACGTTGTTTCGGGTCGCAGGAATGCCCATGGACACGAGGCGCTGGCCAGCGTAGCGCCGGACGCCTGGCGCAAGCTGCAGGATGCTGTGCAGACCCTGGAGCGGGAGTTCTCGGATATGCAGGATTTCGAATTCACGGTACAGGACGGCGTGCTTCACATGCTGCAAACACGGTCTGGAAAACGTACCCCCCTGGCGGCCGCCCGCATCGCACTCGACCTCCTGGATGAGGGCCTGATAGACGCTGCCACCGCCCTGGAGCGCACGAAGGACTTTAGCGAGGAAGACCTTGGCACGGTGCAACTGGCGTCGCAAGGCGACCCGGATTCACAGGCCAGCCCGATAGGCAGGGCCATGTCGGCCTGCTCCGGCGTGGTGTCCGGTGAAATTGTCCTGGACAGCGCACGCGCCGCATCCCGTGCCGCTGAAGGTGCCAGCCTGGTTCTGGTCCGCCAGGACGCCGAGACCAGTGACATCGCTGCGCTGGAATTTGCAGCCGGCTTGCTGACGCAGCGGGGCGCGCGCACTTCCCACGCTGCTGTGGTGGCCCGACAGCTGGGCAAAGTCTGTCTGGTCGGGTGTGAATCACTGCGAATCGACCTGAGCGCACGGACCATCCGCCTGGGGGACCTGCTGCTTAAGGAGGGCGATGTCATCAGCCTGGACGGCAACGAAGGCAACGTTTACCCCGGCGAGGTTGCCGCCGTGCTGGTACCCGATGTCGCCCTGATCGAGCAGCTCAGGGCACTTCGAGCGGCGCAGGCCTCCACCCGTCATCACCACAAACACAGCACTTCATGAGTGCTGCCATCACATCGTTGTCCCTGGCTGGCAAGAGGGGACTGATTCTGGGGTTGGCCAATGAGCACAGCATTGCTTACGGATGCGCCCGCGATGCAATCTTGAATGGGGCGGAGCTGGTGACATCCTGTCTGAACGAAAAAGCCCTCAGATTCGTAAAGCCGCTGGCAATATCCCTCGGTGTGCCGCTTTACGCCTGTGACGTGGAAAAGCCCGGTGAACTCCAAGCACTGGTCGAGCGTGCCGTCAAGGACCTTGGTCACCTTGATTTCGTGGTGCATTCGATTGCCTGGGCGCCCCTGGAGGATCTTCAAGGCTCCGTGATCGAAACATCTGGACCGGGTTTTGGCCGGGCTATGGAGGTATCTTGCCACTCCTTTGCCGAACTCGCCAAGCTCTGCGTGCCTCACATGCCGGGTGGCGGCAGCTTCGTCACCATGAGCTACTTGGGTGCGACGCAAACTGTTCCCCACTACGGTCTGATGGGGCCTGTCAAGGCAGCCCTGGAATCCATGGTCCGCTACATGGCTGTGGATCTTGGCTCCAAGGGAATTCGGGTACATGCGGTTTCGCCTGGACCGATTCTTACCCGAGCCGCCTCAGGTATCACCTCTTTCGATGAATTGATGGCGCATGCCCAGCGCAAGGCCCCGTTGGGACGACTTGTCACGCTGGAGGAAATCGCCCGTCTCTGCACATTCCTGTGCGGTGATGGCTCTTCCGGCATGACCGGCCAGACGATTTACGTCGATGGAGGTTGCCACGCCGTTGCCTGATTCTTCAACCCATTTGCAGGAGAACATATGGATCAATCCATTCCTCCGGTGATGACATTCAAACCGTCACATCCGGTCGCGACATCGATTGACAGGGCGCTACATTTGCAGCTTTCCAAGTCCAGTATGGGTCTGTCACCGATCTCGCTCAGTTTGGCATTTGCGGATTGGGCCATGCACCTTGCCGTCTCTCCGCGCCGGCAAGCGCGCTTGGGAAGTTTAGGCATATCGCTTTCCTGGGAGGCCTGGGTCAATACCTTGCAAACAGAAACTGGCGTCGATGCGCATGAGACACCGGTCCAGGAAAATGAGCACCGCTTTAATGATGAAGCATGGAAATCATGGCCTTTCAAGGCACTGAAAGAAGGCTTCAAGGCCAGTGACTCTTGGCGGCAGGAATCCGCCAGAGTGGATGGCGTGGCCAAACATCACCAGCATGTCGTGGACTTTTTCAGCCGCCAATGGCTCGATGCGCTGTCGCCGTCCAACTGGCCGCTGACCAACCCCGAAGTGCTCAAGAAGAGCCAGGTGTCCATGGGGCAGAGCTTGCTCCAGGGGCAAAAAAACTACCTTCGGGACCTGAAGGAGGATTACAAGGCCCGAACCGTCGTCGGTCCCGGATCGCTCAAACCACTGGATTTCGAAGTTGGCAAGGACGTGGCAGTGACCCCGGGCAAGGTGGTGTTCCGCAATCACCTGGTGGAACTGATTCAGTACGCCCCTGCCACTGACAAGGTGGTGCCGGAGCCTTTGCTGATCGTGCCCTCATGCATCATGAAGTATTACATTCTTGACTTGTCGCCTGCCAATTCCATGGTGCGCTACCTGGTCAGCCAAGGGTATACGGTGTTCATGATCTCGTGGCGCAACCCCGATGCCCGCGATCGCGATCTGGGCATGCAGGACTACCTGCATATGGGCGTGATGGAAGCCATGGCCGCAGTCAAGTCGCTTACGGGTTCCCCCCGCATACACGCGATGGGCTACTGCCTGGGCGGCACGTTCCTGTCCATCGTGGCCGCCGCGCTGGGCCTGCAGGAAAATGCCGCCCGATGGGGCTATCTGCCCGAGTTGGCCACGGTCACCCTGCTCGCGTCGTTGACCGACTTCAGTGAACCCGGCGAACTTGGTGTTTTTATTGACGAAGACCAGATCCAGACCTTGCGCGAGATCATGGCACGCACCGGCTACATGTCGGGGCGGCAGATGGGCGGCGCCTTCCAGTTTCTAAATTCCCGCGACTTGATCTGGTCTCGCCAGACGCATCGTTACCTGCTGGGCGAGGACGACGTGGGTAACGACATGATGAGCTGGAACACAGACGTGACGCGCCTGACCGAGCGCATGCATTCAGAATACCTGTCTTCGCTTTATCTGGACAACGCGCTGGCCTCCGGGCATTACCGTTTGGGGGGCACGGGCGTGTCCCTGATGGACATCAAGGCGCCCATGCTGGTAGTGGGCACCGTGCGGGATCACGTCTCGCCTTGGCGCTCTGTCTACAAGATTCACCTTCACACTGATACCCACACCACGTTCATCCT
>Ga0123337_10004730_pt1 | contig 13723 bp, 11 predicted proteins | sample frozenSSSSmetaG_FD_89792 | JGI IMG/M metagenome (GOLD analysis project Ga0123337, IMG submission 89792) | Glacier valley bacterial and archeal communities from Borup Fiord, Nunavut, Canada, to study Microbial Dark Matter (Phase II) -... | ecosystem: Environmental > Aquatic > Freshwater > Ice >... | reverse complement strand
CGCCATCGCGTTGATATTGCTCGATCTGCTCGCCGATGGTGCGCGCCTCTTCCTCGCTGTCCCAGACCTGGGTGACCGCGACCAGCTCGCCCTGTTCGGCGACATCGGTCTGCAGCGTCTTGCCGAGGCGGCTTTCATTGAAGGCGATGATATTGCTGGCAGCCTTGAGGATATTGGCGGTGGAGCGGTAATTGCGCTCGAGCTTGATCACCTTGGCGCCGGGAAAGTCCTTTTCAAAGCGCAGGATGTTGTCGACCTCGGCGCCGCGCCAGCCATAGATGGACTGGTCGTCATCGCCGACGACGCAGATATTGGCCTCGCTGGCGGGCTTGCCTTGGGCCAGGAGCCGCAGCCAGAGATATTGGGCGACATTGCTGTCCTGGTATTCGTCCACCAGCATGTATTTGAACTTGCGATGGTAGTCGGCCAGCACGTCGGGATTTTCGCGGAACAGGCGGATACATTCGAGCAGCAGGTCGCCAAAATCGGCGGCGTTGAGCGATTTGAGCCGCGCCTGGTAGGCGTAGTAGAGCTTGCCGCCCAGGCCATTGGCGTAAGTGCCGCTATCGGCCACCGAGACGTCCTTGGGCAACAGGCCCTTGTTCTTCCACCCATCCATCATCGAGGCGAAGAGTTTGGCAGGCCAGCGCTTTTCGTCGATGTTTTCGGCGTCGAGCAATTGCTTGATCAGCCGGATCTGGTCGTCGGTATCGAGAATGGTGAAGGAGCTGGTCAGCCCCACCAGCCCGGCATGGGCGCGCAGGATGCGGGCGCCGATGGAGTGGAAGGTGCCCATCCAGGGCATGGATTCAAGGCGCGGCACCAGCTTTTCGATGCGCTCCTTCATTTCCCGCGCGGCCTTGTTGGTGAAGGTCACCGACAGGATCTGGCTGGGCCAGGCGCGGTTGGTATTGATCATGTGCGCGATACGGGTGGTCAGCACGCGCGTCTTGCCGGTGCCGGCGCCGGCCAGCACCAGCAGCGGTCCGTCAATGCTTTCCACGGCCTCGCGCTGCTCCGCGTTCAGGCCCTGCAGATAGTCGGGCGCGGGCGGCCGCTTGAACTGGCCGGTTATGGCGCCGGCTGTCGGGCGGGCGGGGGGGTGAGAGTCACCGGACATAGAAGGCCTTTCCATCGCTGCGCGCCGGTCCAGGCGCATCAGCGCGGCGATTGACGAATCTTGATTTGTTCTTTTGCGAATATAGGGACGGGCAGGGGGATTGTATAGAACGGGGGACCGTCACCGATCTGTCATAGTGGCGTCATGGAAGTGTAGCCGGGCCGGCTTATGGCACCCCTTGAACTCAAAGGGGGATATCCATGTCGCAGACAAAACTTCTCGTCGCGCTCACGGCCACGCTGCTGGCCACGACCGCCAATGCCGGTGCTGCTGAATTTTTCAACCGCATTTCCAGCTTTCCGGTGGCGCTGAACAATCCGGATGCCGAAGAGACCTCTGCAGAGATCATCACGGTTTCGGAAGACGGCATGACGCTGATCTATTCGGACAGCCCGGCTGGCGGCATCGGCTTTATCGATATCACCGATCCCAAGGCGCCAGCTGCCAAGGGCTTCCTGTCGCTGAATGGCGAACCCACCACGGTCGTGGTCATCGGCGACAAGGTATTTTCCGGCGTCAACACATCGGAGAGCTTCACCGTCCCCTCGGGCAATCTTTCGACCATCGATCTGGCCAGCCAGACCATCGAGGCCAGCTGCGATATTGGCGGGCAGCCCGACTCCGTGGCGCGCAATGGTGACGGCAGCCTGATCGCCATCGCCATCGAGAATGAGCGCGATGAAGACGTCAATGACGGCGAAATTCCGCAAATGCCGGCCGGTTCGCTGGCGCTGCTGAACGTGGTCGATGGCGTCGTCGACTGCGACAGCCTCAAGATCGTTGATCTGACCGGCCTGGCCGAGGTCGCCGGCGATGATCCAGAGCCGGAATATGTTTCGATCAACAGCCTCAACGAGGTCGTGGTCTCGCTGCAGGAAAACAACCACTTCGCCATCATCGATGGCAATACCGGCGAGGTCAAAAACCACTTCAGCGCCGGCGCCGTGGACCTGGTCAATATCGATACGCTCGACAACGGTTCGCTCGATTTCACCGGTTCGCAGGACGGCGTGCTGCGCGAACCCGACTCGGTCAAGTGGATCGATGACGAACGTTTCGCCGTCGCCAATGAGGGCGACTATAATGGCGGATCGCGCAGCTTCTCGATCTTCTCCAAGACCGGGGAAGTGCTCCATGAGAGCGGCGCCGATCTCGAAATGATCGCGGCGCAGATGGGCCATTATCCGGACAAGCGCTCCGATGCCAAGGGTGCCGAGCCCGAGGGCATGGACGTCGCCACCTTTGGCGAGAACACCTATATCTTTGTCGGCCTCGAGCGCGCCTCGCTGGTCGGGGTCTATAAGGATACCGGGGCCGAGCCCGAGTTCATGCAGGCGCTGCCGTCGGGCGTTGGTCCGGAAGGGGCGGTCGCCATTCCGTCGCGCAACCTCTTCATCACCGCCAATGAAAACGATCTGGGTGCCGATGGTCTGGCCCGCAGCCATGTCAATATCTTCGAACTGGCCGAAGCCGAAGCCCCGACCTATCCCCACATCATCAGCGAACTCGACGCCGATGGCCGCCCGCTGGGCTGGGTCGCCCTGTCAGGCCTGGTTGCCGACGCCGAAAAGCCCGGCATGCTGTTCGGCGTGTCCGACAGCTTCCTGGGCAACCAGCCTTCCATCTACACCATCGACGCAACCAGCCAGCCGGCCCGGATCACCGCCAAGACGGTGGTAACCCGCAATGGCCATCCGGCGCAGAAGCTCGATATCGAGGGCATCGCCCTTGATGGCGAAGGCGGGTTCTGGCTGGCCTCGGAAGGCCGCAGCGACCGGCTGATCCCGCACGCGCTCTACCGCGTCGGCGCGGATGGCGCGATCGAGGAAGAAGTGCCGTTCCCGGCCGAACTGCTGGCCGAGGAAATCCGCTTTGGCGCCGAAGGCGTCACCGTGGTCGGCACGGGCGACGACACCACGCTGTGGATCGCCATGCAGCGCGAGTGGAAGAATGACGCCAAGGGCGTCGTCAAGCTGGTGTCCTACAATCCCGCTTCGGGCGAATGGGGCGCCGTCAACTATCCACTGGAAGCCCCGGCTGAAGGTGCCTGGGTCGGCCTCAGCGAAATCACCGCGCATGGCGAGCTGGTCTATATCGTCGAGCGTGACAACCAGATCGGCAGCAAGGCCGTGCTCAAGGCGCTCTACAGCGTGCCCGTCGCCGAGCTGGTGCCCGGTGCCCTGGGTGGCGAGCTGACCACGGTCACCAAGACGCTGGTGCGTGATTTCATGCCGGACCTGACCTCGACGGGCGGCTATGTGCTCGACAAGGTCGAAGGCTTTGCCATCGATGCCAGCGGCGAAGGCTTTGCCGTGACCGACAATGACGGCGTGGATGACAGCTCGGGCGAGACCATGTTCTGGTCGATCGGCGCGCTGTAAGTCACCTGCTACGGCATGATCTGGCGGCCGGTCCCAACGGGGCTGGCCGCCATCTCTTTTCTGGCGGGCCCGTCGGCGCGCATGTCTGCGCCGACGATCGTGAAATGGTTACGTGTATTCAAGGCAATGGCGGGGTTGCGCCGGGGCCGCTCTTGCCTACACTCTGACCCATCAATCCGGATGATCCACGTGCTGTGCTGAACCGCATCTACATCGTTGTTGGCCTGCTGGCGATCATCGTGCTCGGTGGGGCGTTCGTTGCCCCATACCTGATCCAGTGGGGCGACTATCGCAGCCGCATGGAGACGCTTGCCAGCCAGGTGCTGGGCACGCCGGTGACCATTCGCGGCGACATTGCCTTTGCCCTGCTGCCGCAGCCGCGGCTCAATTTTTCCGACGTGCTGGTCGGCTCGCCGGAAGAGCCGGCCGCCACGGTGGACAGCGTCGACGCCGAATTCTCGCTGATGGATTTCCTGCGCGACAATTATGACGTGACCAAGCTGGTGCTGCGCGGGCCGGTCATCGATTTCAGCATCGACGAAAGCGGGCTGTTCGGCAGCGGCGTCAGCCTGGCCGGCGCCGGGGGCGGGGTAGCGCTGGGCCAGGCCAGCATTGTCGATGGCACGATCCGGCTGTTGGACCGGCGCGTCGGCCAGACCATGCAGGCAACCAAGGTCGAGGGCGAATTGAAGCTGTCGAGCTTCAGCGGGCCGTTCCAGCTGCAGGGGTCGGCGGAATACCAGGGTGCCCGCTACGGCTTGCGGGTGAATGCCGCGGCGCTCGATGCGGCCGGTTCGATGCAGCTATCGAGCTTCGTCCAGGCCGAGGGCGGGGCGTTTTCTCTTGCCGCCGAAGGGCTGTTCACGCCGGGCATCGCGCCCAAATTCGATGGCACGATGACCTATCGGCAGACGCCGCCGGTGGCCGCGCGGGCCGATGATATCCGCGGCGATCTGGTGCTGGAAAGCAAGCTGGTGGCCTCGACCGACCGCATCGTGCTGTCGGGCTATACGCTGCAGCCGGACCAGAACCGCGCCGGCACGCGGCTGACCGGGGCGGCAAGCATCCAGCTGGGCGCCCGACGCAGCTTTGATGCGGTGGTTTCGGGCGGGGTGTTTTCGCTGCCGCCGCGCGACGCCAAGGAAGATGCCACCGCCTTGCCCTATGAGGCGGTGCGGCTGCTGACCGAATTGCCGGCGCCACTGATCCCGCCCCTGCCGGGGCGCATCGGCATCGACCTGGCCGAAGTGGGGTTGCGCGGCTTTGCGCTGCGCGATGTGCGGCTGGATGCCAGCAGCGACGGGCAGAGCTGGACCGTCGAGCAGTTTCTCGCGCAACTGCCGGGTGATACCAGCGTCCAAGCCAGCGGGCAGCTGGACCGGGAAGGCGATCAGCCGGCATTTCGCGGGACCTTCGCCATCAACAGCGGACGGCTCGATGGCCTGGCCCAGCTCTGGCGCAAGCCGGAAGACGACACGGCGCTGTTCAATCAAGGCGGGACGCTGGCGGGCAATGTGATGCTGACCGGCGATGCGCTGCGTGTCAGCGAGGCGCAGCTGACGCTGGCCGAGGCGCCGCATGCGGTGGAACTGCGGATCGGCTTTGGCGAGGAACAGCGGCTCGACGTGGTCGGGCATTTTGCCGATCTCGGTCGGCAGGGCAGTGCGGTGCTGGGCGCGCTGCTGCCTGACTGGGTTGCCGAACCGCGCTTTGGCATCAGCTTCCCGGAGGGCAGCTTTTCGCTGACCGGGCAGGCGGCCCGGGTGCTGGGCCAGGATGGCACGGCGCTGGTTGCTGAGGGGCAGTGGACGCAGAACGCCATGAGCTTTTCCCGGCTCTCGGCCGGCGAGTGGGGCGGGTTGGGCTTCGATGCGGCCTTCACCGCGTCGGGAAATCTCGTGGCGCCGCGGCTGGCCGGATCGGGCCGGATTGCGGTGTCGGCGGCGACGGCGCCGGCATTGGCCGGGCTCTATGACCTGCTGGGCACGCCGCCGGCCTGGCGCGACTTCATGGCGCGTTCGGCCCCGGCCGAGGTGCTGGTCGATCTCGAGCCCGGCGATGGCGACGGGCAGATCCTGACGCTGGGCGGCAAGCTGGGCGTCGCCCGGTTCGACCTGCGGGCGGAACTGGACGGCGGGATCTCTGCGCTGCGGACGGCGCCGTTGCAGCTGACGGCAACGCTGGAGGCCGAGGATTCGGCGGCGCTGGGCGAGCAGATCGGGCTGGGCCAGACGGCCATGTTCGAGAGTGACGACATGATGGTCAGCCTGCGGCTCGACGGCACGCCGAGCAACAGCCTCGACAGCCGGATCAATATCAGCGCAGGCGAGGAATATCTGGGCTTTGCCGGGTTCCTGGTGAGCACCGATGCCGGCGAGGTGCAGGGCACCGGGTCGCTGGACATGGCCCTGGGCGATGCGGGTGGGCTGGCGCGGATCATCGGCGCGCCGGGGATCAGCCTGCCAGAGGCCAGTGGCAGCGCGCTGCTGCACTTTGAAGGCGACCGGCTGGCGCGACTGAGCGAGATTGAGGGCATGTCCGGCGCGGCCGGCTTTTCCGGCACGCTGGGCCTGACGCGGACGCGCGATGGCGGCGTCGTGGCCGGCGACATTGCTGTCGATTCAGCATCGGTTGAGGGCCTGGCAGCGACGCTGTTTGGCCGGGCGGCGATGGTCGGCGGCGATGGCGGCTGGCCCGAGGGGCCGATCAGCATTGGTGGGCAGGCGCGGACGGTGCGGGGCAGTGTCGGCGTGACGGCCGGGGGTGTCACGGCTGGGGGCAATGAGCGGCTGGGGGTAACAAGCTTTGAGCTGGTCTGGGATGAGACGCGGCTGCGGCTGGCGCGGTTCGAAGCGGTGCTGGGCGCCGGCACGGCCAGCCTCGATCTGGCGGTGTGCTGCGCCGGGCCGCTGGCGGACAAGACGGTCAGCGGGCGGCTGAGTCTGAGCGGCGCAGCCATAGCCGGCATCGCCCCACCGGCGCTGGTCGAGGCGCTGACCGGAACGCTGGAGGGCGGTGTGCAGGTCGACGGCACCGGCGCCAGCATTGCCGAAGTGCTGGGCGCGCTGGCCGGCGAGGGCAATTTTACCATCACCGATTTTGCCGCATCGCAGCTGTCGCCGCAGGTGTTTCCGGCACTGGCTGGGCTTAGTGACGTGCTGAACATGGATGGCGATGCGCTGCGCACCATCATTGCCCAGAGCCTCGAACAGGGGCCGTTTGCGGCGCCGTCGGCGGCCGGCGCCTTCACCATTGCCGGGGGCGTGCTACGGCTGACCAATTTCCTCGTCGATGGCGCCGGAGCGCGGCTGGCCGGGGATCTGACCCTTGGGCTGGAAAGCCTGGGCCTGGGGGGCGAATTCGCCCTGACGCCCAATGGCTTTGAGGATGCCGGCGGGCTGATCGGCGCCGATACGGCCCGCATCTTCAGCCGGATCGGCGGCACGCTGCTGGCCCCCATGGCGCAGCTTGACCTCGATGAAATGGTGGCCGCCATCCAGGTGCGGGCCAATGAGCTGGAAGTCGATCGCCTCGAGGCCTTGCGGGCAGCCGATGCCGAACGGCAGCGCGCGGCGGCTGAGGAGCGCAACCGGCTGATTGCCGAGCAGCGGCGGCGTGCGGCAGAAGAGGCAGCGGCGCGAGCCGCGGCCGAAGAGGCGGCGCGGCTGGCCGAGGAAGCCGCGGCACAGCAGGCGCCCGAGGCGCCACCGCCCGCTTCCGCGCCGGCACAAGCCAATCCTGCGCCGTCAGGGCCGCTTTATCTGGGTCTGCCGCCGCCGCAGCTGCCGCCCTCGACAGGCCTGCCCGGTACCTAGAGCGCCGTGCTGCCTGCAGCCGGTGTCTCCGCCTTGCGGCGATACCAGTCGAGCACGGCCAAGCGCGCCGCCGATGACAGATTGGTGGTCTGCCGGTCGGCGTCGATGCTGGCGATCAGGGCGGTCATGGTTTGTCCGGCCTCATGGGCCATCAGTTCCAGCGCCGCCCAGAATTCGGGCTCGAGCGCAATGGACGTGCGGTGGCCGGCGATGGACAGGGAGCGCTTGTCCATCGGTTAGCGCCTTTTTGAGGTCGCGTTTTCGAACCGCAAAACCGGATCCACTTTTGCTGAAAACGCTCCGGTGTTCAGGGCTTCTTGCGGAAAGCGTCGAGGCTGACGACCTTTTCACCGGGCTTTTCGCCTTCGGTGCCGGCTGCGCCGGCTTCTGCCTCGACGGCGTCATCCTCGGCAGCTTCGACCATTTCGGCGCCCGGCGCGGTCTGCGGATCAAACTGCAGGCCGAACTGGACCGACGGATCAAAGAAGCCCTTGACCGCCGAAAACGGGATGACGAGGGTTTCGGGAATGCCGTCAAAGGACAGGCCGACTTCAAAACCGGTCTCGGAAACCTTGAGGTCCCAATACTGGTTCTGGATGACGATGGTCATTTCCTTGTCATACTGGCCGAGCAGTTTTTCGCTCAGGCGCACGCCAGGGGCGCGGGTCAGGAAGGAAATGAAGAAGTGGTGTTCGCCCGGCAGGCCGGTCCTGGCGACTTCCGCCAATACCTTGCGCACGACGCCGCGCAGGGCTTCCTGAGCGAGAATATCGTAGCGCATGTGGTCTTCGGCCATGGTCACCCTTCCGGTGCTGAGAGATAGAATCCCGAACGGCCCATATCAGCCCTACGTTCCGTGCGATTTCAAGAACTAAAGCTTGTCGGCTGCCCGGCACCTGAAAATGAAAGTGCAGGCTTCTGTTGCCAGGTGCCTGCGAACCCCGCCTGTCACCCGGCTAGGGGTGGAGGACTTAATTTCCCAATGCTAGCACTGCTTACGCAGCGAGAGCGACTGGAGCCTTATTGTTGTCATTTGCAACTATAAGTTTCGGACCGATAACGGTGGTACCTCACCGAGCAAAAGCACACCCTTTACACCCTCGTCGATCCTGTTTCGCCCCCATTGGCTGCCCCGAAAAGGGGTAGATGGTGGAGGCGCCGGGTACTGCCCCCGGGTCCGAATGGCTTATTACGATGACAATTTATCGCCATAGCTCTTGCGAGCAGTCCCTATATAGGCGCGCTGCCGGTGCGATGCAAATGCTGCGACAAATTTCTGCATGGGGGCAGGGCCCGGCATGGCGCTTGTTCCGGTACGGCGTCATGCGCTAACGTCATCGTGATGGTTTTCGCCCCCGCATGCGCGGGGCGGATGAAAAGGGAACACGGTGCGGCGTATCCATCAGGAGCCAAAACCGTGGCTGCCCCCGCAACTGTAAACGGTTTTCGGCCGCAACATGCCACTGACGCCAAGTCGGGAAGGCGCGCGCCGATGCAATCCGTGAGCCAGGAGACCTGCCATCACATGCGAGCACAACCGTGCTCATTGACGACAGCAGGCCGCACGGTGGGTGCGGAGAGGAGACAGACATGCATATCGAACCGGGCATCGTTGACGGTGCCAAGATTACCCTGAGCTACGCCACGGCCGCCGGATCGTTCGGGCTGGCCGCCAAGATGGCGCTCGAGACGATTCGCACCGAAGGCGCCGGCGCCCTGGCGCTGCGCAGTCTTTGCACCACGGCGCTGGTGTTCAGCTTCTTCGAGGTGTTTCCGCACCATGCCGTCGGCGTGTCGGAAGTCCACCTGATCCTGGGCTCGACCCTGTTCCTGATCTTTGGCGCCGGCGCGACCGGGCTCGGCCTGGCCCTGGGCCTGCTGCTGCAGGGCCTGTTCTTTGCGCCGTTCGACCTGCCGCAATATGGCATGAACGTCACCACGCTGCTCGTGTCGCTTTACGCCATGACCTTCCTGGCCAAGCGCATCATTCCGCAGGCTACGGCCTACAAGGATGTCGGCTATGGCCAGGCGCTGCTGCTGTCGACCGCCTATCAGGGCGGTACGGTGGCCTGGGTTGCCTTCTGGTCGCTCTATGGCGGCGGTCTCGGGGCACAGAACCTGGCCGCCACCGCCAGCTTCGGCGCCGCCTATATGCTGGTGATCGTGCTGGAGCCGCTGATCGACCTGGGTGTGCTGGCTTTGGCCAAGCTCTCCGGCCGGTTCAAGGGGCTGCCGCTGTTGCACAACCGGATCTACCACGCCGGCGCCTGATCGATCCGGCAGTCCCGTCATCGGGGCTGCCTCCATCCAGACCGCCTGTTTTAACGGCCCCCCACGCGCTTGATCGGTATAGACTAGCCTGCACATCATTTGGTGAGGCTGGCATGGCGACGACGACATCTGACAAGCTCGGTCACGCGGCAGAGCGGTTTCTGGACAAGGGCGAGACCGCGCTCAATGCGCGCGAGCGGCATGTGCTGGAAAAGGCGCTGAGCCGGCAGACCCTCTCGCTGGACACCAGCAAGACCTTTGACGAGGACGCCACTTTCGGGCAGCGGCTGGCCGATGGGGTAGCCTCGTTTGGCGGCTCCTGGACATTCCTCATCATCTTCGGCGTGGCGCTGCTGGCCTGGGTGGCCAGCAATCTGCTGCTGGCCGGCGGGGCACCCGATCCCTATCCCTTCATCTTCCTCAACCTGATCCTGTCGATGCTGGCGGCGGTGCAGGCGCCGGTCATCATGATGAGCCAGAACCGGCAATCGGCCAAGGATCGCCTCGTCACCAGCCACGACTACGAGTGCAACCTCAAGGCCGAGATCGAGATCATGGCGCTGCACGACAAGATCGACCAGATGCGCAATGACGATCTCAAGCGGCTGATCGGCCAGCAGCAGGAGCAGATCGCCCTGCTGACACGCCTGGTGCAGGGCCATCTTGGTGACAGTGCCAAGCCGGATGGCGCTGAACCCGCTTAATGACTAGCGTTTCCAGGACATGCCCATATAGACGTCGCCAGCCTCGAGTTCGGCGAGCATCTGCTCAAGGTGCTTGTGCTTGGTCTGGTCGCGTTTGACCTTGTTGATCCAAAGCAGGTAGTCGTTGCGCTGGTAGGGCGGGCGCGCCTCATAGGTGGCGCGCAATCCGCTGGCGTCGAGCGCCTCGCGGACAAAGTCGGGCATCGCTTCTCGTGGCCGCAAAGGCCGCAGGACCGGGCTCATCTCGTTTCCCCATCGACCTGGTGGCGACGGTGTTCAGCTACCATATCGCCCCGCCTGAATGACGATCGCGGTCAGGCTATTAAAGCACTGCTGACACGCCGTGTCAGGACCTGCGGCGGTATTCACCTACCGGGCGCCACGCTGATCACGGATCGAAGCGGCGAGCGAATCGCGGTATTGAGAACCCATGCAGCCCTATCTCAAGCTTCTCGCCACCATTCTTGAAAACGGCACCGACAAGGCCGACCGCACCGGTACCGGGACGCGGAGCCTGTTCGGCTACCAGATGCGCTTTGACCTGGCGCAGGGTTTTCCGCTGCTGACCACCAAGAAGCTGCACATCAAGTCGATTATCTATGAACTGCTGTGGTTCATTCGCGGCGAGACCAATGTGCGCTGGCTGCAGGAGCGCGGGGTCAAGATCTGGGACGAATGGGCCGACGAAAATGGCGATCTGGGCCCGGTCTACGGGTCGCAGTGGCGCAGCTGGCCGGCGCCCGATGGCCGCAAGATCGACCAATTGGCGCAGGTGATTGAATCGATCATGAGCAAGCCGGATTCACGCCGGCATATCGTCTCGGCCTGGAACCCGGCCGAGGTCGACGACATGGCGCTGCCGCCGTGCCACTGCCTGTTCCAGTTCTATGTCGCCAATGGCAAATTGAGCTGCCAGCTCTACCAGCGCTCGGCCGACAGCTTCCTCGGCGTGCCGTTCAACATCGCCTCCTATGCCCTGCTGACCCATATGGTGGCGCAGGTGACCGGGCTCGAGGTGGGCGACTTCGTGCACACGTTCGGGGACGTGCACCTCTATGCCAACCATTTCGAACAGGCGCAGCTGCAGCTGACGCGGGAACCACGCCCGCTGCCGACCCTGGTCATGAACCCGGCGGTGACGCGGCTGGAAGACTTCGCCTTCGAGGATTTTGCCTTCGAGGGCTATGATGCGCACCCGACCATCAAGGCGCCCATCGCGGTATGAGCCGGGACCTGGCCGCACTCGGTGATCTGGTCGCGCAGGTTTCCGACATCTATGCGCAGGGCAATGGCATTGCCCGCGACGACGACTGGTATCTGCTGAAGCTGCAGGAAGAGCTGGGCGAGCTGACGGCGGAGTATCTCAAGCTGTCGGGCCGCGGCCGGCTGAAAGATGCCGCGCCGGCGGCGATCCGGGCGGCGCTGGAGGATGAAACGGCCGACGTGCTGGCCATGATCCTGCTGTTTGCCCGCAACAATGGCATCGACCTCGAGGCGGCGCTGCAGCGGAAATGGTTCAGGCACCTTCCGCAAGACTAGCAGACCGCGCTAGATAGGTTTGCGCGCGCCCTTGCCGGTGCCGTGGCGTTTTACTCAAGTGACTATGATGCTGGCGTCGGGGGACATGCCATGAAACTGCTCTGGGCTGCGACAATGCTGCTGGCGACAGGCCTGCCCGCGCTGGCCAATGACACCTCGGCGGTGCTGACGACGGGTGGTCTGGAATTCGTGACCAATGCGGATATCGTCATGCAGAGCGAGGACCTGTTCATCTCGGCCGAGCAGATCCGCGTCACCTACGAATTCCGCAATGACGGGGCGACGGACCAGACCGTACTGGTGGCCTTCCCGATGCCCGACATCGCGCCGGATTTCTATTCACCAATCGGCTATCCGACCGGGCCGGACGACAATCTTTTTGAGTTCGAGACCCGCTTCGAAGGCGAGCCGGTGGCGGCGGAGCTGCACGAATATGCCTTTGCCCATGGGGTGGATCGCAGCGACATCGTGCGGCAGTTCGGCCTGCCCATGGTGCCGATCAGCGAGCGGGCGCAGCTGGCAACCGAAGCCCTGAAACCCGAAGACCTGGCCGAGCTGCTGCATCTGGGGATGGTGGCGCCCGACGAGTATGATGTTGGCCAAGGCATGGAAAAGCACTATTTCCCGACCTGGACCTATAGGGCGACCTATACCTGGGAGGCGGTGTTCCCCGCCGGCCAGACTGTCACCGTTGTGCATAGCTACAAGCCCAGCCTGGGCGGCACGGCGGGGGTGAGTTTCCTCTACCCGGCCGATGCCTATGGAGATCCGGCTGCGGACTATGCCAAGAAATACTGCACCGATGCCGGGTTCATCAAGGCCGTGCGCGCCACCCTGACCAATCCGGACGAGCTGTGGACCACGCCCTATACCGAGACCTGGCTATCCTACATTCTGACCACCGGCGGCAACTGGGCCGGCAATGGCATCGAGCGGTTCCGCCTCGTGGTCGACAAGGGCGATCCGGCCAATCTGGTCTCGTTCTGTGGCCAGAACGTCAAGAAGATCGGTCCGACCACTTTCGAGATGGTCGAGGAGAACTTCTGGCCGGAAAAGGAGCTCGACATCCTCATTCTGCAGCGCCGGACGGACCCGTAATGACCCTGACGATACGCCCCGCCCAATCGGGCGACGCGGCCCAGATCATCGCCTTCATCGCGGCGCTGGCGGACTATGAAAAGCTCAGCCACGAGGCGGTGGCCACAGAGGCCGATATCACGCGCGACCTGTTCGGGCCCGATCCCAAGGTGTTCTGCGAGATCGCCGAATGGGATGGTGAGCCGGTGGGCTTTGCGCTGTGGTTCTACACCTATTCGACCTTCCAGGGCCGACACGGCATGTGGCTCGAAGATCTCTATGTCGATCCGGGGATGCGCGGCAAAGGCCTGGGCAAGGCGCTGCTGACCCATCTGGCGCAGCGCTGCGTGCGTGAGGGGCTGGGGCGGTTCGAGTGGTGGGTGCTCGACTGGAACGCGCCGTCCATCGCCTTCTACAAGGCGCAGGGCGGGGTGATGCAGGACGAATGGACCAAGGTGCGCGTCGATGGCGCGGATCTTCTGGCACTGGGGGCAGCATGACAGCCAGGATCGCCATGATCGTCGGCGTCGCCGAAAACGGCGTGATCGGCAGCGACCAGACCATTCCCTGGCGTATTCCCTCGGATATGGCGTTCTTCAAGCGCACCACCATGGGCAAGCCGATCATCATGGGCCGCAAGCAATATGAGACGGTGGGCAGGCCGCTGCCGGGGCGCAGCAATATCGTGGTGACCCGGCAGCAGGGCTATCAGCCAGAGGGTGTGCTGGTGCTCGCCAGCCTCGATGCGGCAGTGGCCGTGGCACGCGATATTGCCCAGAAGGACGGTATAGACGAGATCGTGATCATTGGGGGCGG
>Ga0123337_10004729_pt1 | contig 13724 bp, 5 predicted proteins | sample frozenSSSSmetaG_FD_89792 | JGI IMG/M metagenome (GOLD analysis project Ga0123337, IMG submission 89792) | Glacier valley bacterial and archeal communities from Borup Fiord, Nunavut, Canada, to study Microbial Dark Matter (Phase II) -... | ecosystem: Environmental > Aquatic > Freshwater > Ice >... | reverse complement strand
AGTTGCTGATTCAGGAATACAACGAATTTTATGGGTTGCGTACGGTCATCAACCGCTGTGGCGTCATTACCGGTCCGTGGCAGATGGGTAAGGTCGATCAGGGCGTGATGGTGCTGTGGGTAGCCAAACATTTTTTCGAGCAGCAACTGGCCTACATCGGCTACGGCGGCACCGGCAAACAAACCCGCGACATGCTGCACATTGCCGACCTTTACCGCTTAGTCGACTGGCAACTGCACAACTTAGACGCCGTAAACGGCGAAGTATTGAACGCGGGCGGGGGCATGGGAAGCAGCGCATCCCTCCGCGAACTGACCGCCGTTTGTCAGGAGATAACGGGCAAGACCATCCCGATTAAGGAAGTAACGGAAAACCGCACCGCCGACATCCGGCTGTACATCACCGACAACACCCGCGTTACGGAGCTGACCGGCTGGCAACCCCAGCTCGGCATCCGCGACATTGTCGTCGATATTCACGAATGGCTCAGCGAAAACCGGGCCGCGCTGGAGCCGATTCTGAAGTAGTACGGTTAACTCGTGGCTTTATCCGGCGACGGGGCCGATGCGTGGAAGTCGGCGTAGATGCGGTGCATATAGTCATCCAGAAGTGTCTGGACGCGGGCGCGGTCGTCGCAGCAGATAATGAAGCCAATGTGGTGTTCCTTGCTCATGCGCCACCAGATTTCGGCATCCGTAAAACCCGACATATCGGGGTGTTGCTGCCGGGCCAGCGACACGATCAAACCCGCCTGTCTGGGTACGTCGACAGGTAGTGTGTAGGGGGTGTTGCTGGCCATAGCCGTTTCAATTTTTGCCCACTCGCGCCAGAGGTTTATGCCACTCGCGGCCTCTACCAGCTCGGCAATGTGCGCCCCACCCACGCGGCTCGACGTTTCCAGAAAATACAACTCGCCGTCGTGGTCACTGCGAATATATTCGGAGTGCGATGCGCTGAACTTCATGCCGAAGGCGTCCAGAACCCGCTTGTTTATTTCGTACAGGCCCGGCGCATCGGTGCCGTCGGCGGGTAGGGTCATGGTGCGGAAAACGCCCCCGCCGTGGGCCACCTCCATCGGCGTAGCCAGATACTGACTCGCCCGGCTAAACACCACCTCGCCCGCTACCGATAGCGAATCGACGTGATAGACCCGCCCCGGCCTGAACTGCTCGATGAGGAAGTTGTGCCGATTGTTGCCCAGGCTGTGAATGACCTGCCAGGCTTCGTCCAGCGAATGCACCTTTTTAATGCCCGTTGCCGATGCCTCGGAGCGGGGTTTTACGAGCCAGGGTGCGTCGGTGCTTTGAAGAAACTGCGTAACGGTTTCGTCGTGGAAAACCGGGCTGAACGCCGGTACCCGAATCCCGGCTGCCTGCGCCCGTAGTCGCATAGCGAGTTTGTCCCGGAAATACCGCGCCGTAGTCTGACCCATGCCGTCGATGCGGAACGTTTCGCGGATGAGTGAGGCTTTTTCCACGTCGAAGTCGTCCAGCGCAATGACCCGGTCAATCTGGCGCGACCGCATGGCGTGGGCCAGTCCCAGAACCATCTGCTCCAGATCATAGGGTGCATTGCTGGGCGATTTCAGGAAGAAAATCTCGTCGATGCAGTCGCGGGGCCAGTCGGCGTGTTCGAGTTTCTGATCGGTGAGCAGATAGACGGTGTTGCCAAGCTCTTTACTGGCCCGCATGAATTCCTGGCCTTTGAGGTACGTGGCAATGCAGAGAATGGAGAGATTCATGGTGATGGGGTTTTATAACGAACGCAAATAATCAATCAAAAGCCGTATCCCGAAGCCGGTGGCGTTTTTCTGGGTGCCGAATTCCGTATCGCCGAAGGCCGTACCGGCCATGTCGAGATGCGCCCAGGCGGGGTGTTCGTCGGTAAAAAATTCCAGAAATTTAGCCGCTGCAATAGCGCCGTTAATGGGTTTGCCGTGAAAATTTTTCACATCGGCCACGTCTGACTGAATATCGTCTTTGTAGGCATCCCAGAGCGGTAGTCGCCAGAGTCGTTCGCCGGTACGTTCGCCAGCCTCGCTTAGCTGACTGGCCAGGGCGTCATTGTTGGTGAACATTCCGGCGGCATGGTAGCCCAGTGTACTAACCACACTACCCGTCAGCGTGGCGAGGTCGATGAGGGTGTTGGGCTGGTACTGTTTCAGCAGGTAGCTCAGCCCGTCGGCCAGAATTACGCGACCTTCGGCGTCGGTATCGATGATTTCGATGGTTTTGCCACTGTACGACGTAATGACATCGCCGGGTTTGGTGGAGCGGCCATCGGTCGAGTTTTCGGTGGCGGGTACCACGCCGATCACGCGCACGGGTAGTTTCAGCCGGGCCGCTGCGTCAACGGTGCCGAGTACGGCAGCGGCCCCGCCCATGTCGCTCTTCATCAGGTGCATATTGTTCGACTGCTTGATGGAAACGCCCCCCGTATCGAACGTAACGCCTTTGCCAACCAGCCCCACAACGGGCGCGTTTTCAACACCCGCGGGCTGGTAATCCATCACAATCAGCACGGGCGGTACGTCGCTGCCGTTCGAGACGCTCAGCAACGCGCCGAGTCCCTGCGCTTCGAGATCGGCCTTGTGTAACACCGTTACGACATAGCCATTTTCCCGGCCCGACTTGGCAGCCCACTCACCCAGTTTTTCCGGTGTTTTCCGGTTGGCGGGTGCGTTCATGAAGTCGAGCATTTGACGGGTAGTGTTGGCCAGTACATCGGCCCGATGCAGCGCGGCTTCGGCGGTTTCTTTCTGATCGGGATCAACGAGCAGTGTTACGTGTCCGGCGTCGGTCAGGAGAGCGGGTAATTCTGATTTGCCTGATTTGTAAAGCCCCAGATCATACGTGCCGCCCAGCATGCCGGCTGCCACGGCTTCGATCAGGTCCGCGTCAACGCCCCGCAAATCAACGCTGACCTGCGCCGACAGCCGGGCTTTCTGATCGTGGATCAGCTTTCTGAATGCCCGCAGCCAATCCATCGCGAGTGGATTTTTGCCCAGTCCCAGCAGGTATGTTTTATGGCCGTTGGGCTGGTAGAGCGGCAGGACTTCGCTTCGTTCGGCTTTGAAATCGCGCTGGAGTGCATCGGCAGACACGTTGAGCAAACCCGCAAGTTGGGTGAGCTGGCCGGGCAGCGCGTCGGTCTGCAACAGTGGTACGATGAGGTCGCCGGTGGGGGAGGAGTAGGTTCGTATGGAGATTTTCATTTATAAAACTGAGTGGCGAAGAGTGCCGGATTGGTTTGTCATGCTGAGGAACGAAGCATCTCAATGTAGCAAAAAAAAATGCTTGTGATTGAGATGCTTCGTTCCTCAGCATGACAAAAAATAGTTACGTATGTTCGCCGTAGAAGAGCCATTCTATGGCGCGGGGAAACTCGCGGCTCCAGTGTTCTTCACTATGGGTGCCGTCGGGGAAAACGGAAAGATACACATCAATTGGATGGCTGCTATACTGCTGCCGCACTAACGCTTCTTTAAACCGTTTAATGTTCGGAATCATGTATTTCGATTCGGCTTCACCCCCGTAGATGAATACCCGCGTGGGGACCGGGGCGCGGAACCTGATGGCGTCGAAATAAATTTTGGGCGAAATCCAGAGCGAAGGCGAAAACACCATCAGCCGCCCGAACACATCGGGCTGCATAATGCCCCCGTACACACTGATGAGACCACCCAGCGAACTGCCACCAATGCCCGTATTTTCGGCGTCGGGCAGGGTGCGAAGGCGTTCGTCGATGGCGGGTTTGAGCGTATCGCGGATGAAGCGGAGGTAGTCGCGCCCGCGCCCCCAGCCCGCGCGTGTTTTGCCGATGGTATAGTCCCGAATCCTATCTACTTCGCCGTGATCGACCGTTACCAGAATTACCTCGTGCCGCCCCCGACTGGCCAGCAGCGCCATGCGTTCTTCCACGCGCCAGCTTCCGTAACCCGATCCTTCGCCAAGCAGGTTTTGCCGGTCGTTGAGGTACAGCACCGGGTAGCGTTTGTCGGGATGAAAGCGGTAATCGTGGGGCAGTAGCACCGTTACGAGCCGGTTCGTATCGAGCTGGGGCAGATAAAATTCTTCATCGACGGTTTTGGGCAGAAATTCGGGATTGAACGGGCTGCCAAACCACCGCCAGTGCGGCACAATATCGGGTTCGGTGTGCGGATGGGCGATAATCCTGCGATTATGAACGCCATCGCCGGTCGAGCCGAGTTCTACGTGGTCCCAACCGCCTTTGGTGTACTTATACTCCAGCGTATCGGGCAGCGGCCAGTTGTCGGGAAAGACAAACCAGTACTGCCCCGGTCCGTCGGGCTGCAACCTGAACTGCTCGTGGGCGGGATGCCAGTCGTTGAAATTACCCGACACAAAAATGGGCCGGTCGTCGTGAACGGGTGTGAATAAGGCTAAGCGTAACTGATTCGGCATTTTGTCAAGACACTTTTTTGGCCTACATTGTTTCCCATTCCCTTACTTCACTATGCAGTCACAATCACAGTCGTCCGGTGGCATGACCCAGTCGCAGGGGCAGCCGTCGGCCAATTTTACGTTTTCAGGCTATGACACCGAGAATTTTTTCGATGAAATGTTTGACACCGAAACTGGCGTTCGAGATAGCTATGCCCCCTTTCGGCAGCGGGTGGAGCAACTGACCAAAGAAGATTTGATCAGTCGTCAGCACGCAGCCGACCGCGCCCTGATGAGCATGGGCATTACGTTCAATGTCTATTCGGAAGGCGAAGGCACCGAACGGATTATGCCCTTAGACATCATTCCGCGCGTGATCGAATCTGCCGAATGGGACCGGCTCGAAGCCGGACTCGTGCAGCGTATCAAAGCCCTGAATATGTTTCTGGACGATGTCTACAACGACCAGAATATCCTGAACGATGGCGTCGTACCGCGCGACCTGATCGAAACCAGCAAGTCGTTTTTGCCCGCGTGCATGGGCGTAAAGCCGCCAAAAGGTATCTGGTGCCATATTACCGGTACCGATTTGATCCGCGGAGCCGACGGGCAGATGATGGTTTTGGAAGACAATCTGCGTTGCCCGTCGGGCGTATCGTACATGCTCGAAAACCGCGAACTGACCAAGCAGACCTTCCCCGAAGTGCTGGCCCAGACGGGCGTCCGGCCCGTGTCGGACTACCCCATGCGGCTGTTGCAGATGCTCCAGTTCATTGCCGACCGGCCCAACCCGACGGTGGTGGTGCTGACGCCGGGGATTTACAACTCGGCGTATTTTGAGCATTCGTACCTGGCCCAGCAGATGGGCGTCGAGCTGGTTGAAGCGCGTGATCTGGTGGTGTCGGGTGGCTACGTGAAGATGCGGACCACGAAAGGGTTTCAGATTGTGGACGTTATCTACCGGCGTATCGACGATACGTTCATGGACCCTAAAGCCTTCAACCCCAATTCCATGATTGGCATTCCGGGTATTTTCGAGGTCTATAAAAAAGGGCGCGTGGCGCTGGCCAATGCGCCCGGCACCGGCGTTGCCGACGATAAGGTAATCTACGCCTATGTACCGCGGATCATCAAATACTACCTGAACGAAGAGCCGATTATCCCGAACGTCAAAACGTACATCTGCCGCGAAGAAGACGATTGCGCTTACGTGATGGAAAACATTGCTGATCTGGTGGTTAAAGAAGCCAACGAAGCCGGTGGCTACGGCATGCTGATCGGCCCCAAAGCCACACCCGAAGAACACGATTTGTTCCGGCAGAAAATCAAAGACAATCCGCGCAATTACATTGCCCAGCCCACTATTTCGCTCTCGCGGGTGCCGTGTCTCGTGGGCGACCATGCCGAAGGCCGCCATGTTGACCTGCGGCCGTACATTCTCTACGGCGATGGCGTCAACGTCATTCCCGGCGGGTTGACGCGGGTGGCCCTGCGCAAAGGCTCGCTGGTGGTCAACTCCTCGCAGGGCGGTGGCGGCAAGGACACGTGGGTACTTTATTGAATGAAAGATCTAAGCATCGTCATTGTCAATTACAAAACGCCGGGTTTGATTCTGGACTGCCTGTCGTCGGTACATGAACACACAAGCGGGATTACGTTCGAGGTCATCGTGGTCGATAACCAGTCGGAAGATGACAGCCGGGCGCGGGTGCTGGCCGTGTACCCGGATGTGCGCTGGTTCGAGATGGGGTACAACGCGGGTTTTGCGCGGGCCAACAACCTCGGCATCCGTCACGCGCAGGGCCGCAATGTCCTGCTGCTCAACTCCGATACGCTCCTGCTCGACAATCTGCTAAAACGCTGCGTTCGGGTGCTGGATTCTCAGCCCGCCGTGGCCGCCGTGGGCGCACACCAGCTCAGCCGCGACCAGCAGCTACGTCCAAACCTGTACACCACCTTCGGGCAGATGCGCCGGGCGTTTTATATCCTGCCATCGGGTCAGGCGTCGGACGACTGGCTGAAACGGCGTTTCCCCGACCCTGTCTTTGCCGACCCCAACGAGGTGGAGTGGATTTCGGGTGCGTTTCTGATGACCCGCCCCGACACCATTGCCCGCGCCGGTGCGCTGGACGAAAGTTTCTTCATGTACGGCGAAGACGTGGAGTGGGGCTACCGGCTGGGCAAGCAGGGCCGGTTGCTGCTGTTGCCCGATGCTGCCTTTGTGCATCTGGAATACGGCAGCAGCGACGACAATCAGCAGCACGTTGTCACGCACATCAACCGCTTTAAGCCGCAGGTGCAGGTGTCGCAGTTACTCTGGATCAGGAAGCAGTATGGCGCGGGCGCGTATCTGGTGCTGATGCTGCATTACGTCACGATGATCCCGATTGTCTTCGCCGGAAAAGTGGCCGTGAACCTGCGCGACCGGCGGTTGTTGCTGTCGGGCCTGGACAATCAGCGGGCGTTTGCGCGGCAGGTAGGCGTGTTTCTGCGATTCTTCTGGCCCACGCTCCTCAACCGACCGGGGTTTTACAAGGTGTGAGTACGTACTGGCAACCGGGATGGATTGTTTTTGTTAGCAATCATTTTATTGTGTCTGCCGGGCGAACATAACAATTTGGTAACATGAGGGTAGAGGTCCGGTCGGTAGCTTTGTAGCTGAATTAATCGAATTACTTCATGATACAAATTGTACAAACTCAACTCGTTCGCTGGCTACTTTTCTTCACAGCCGCATTGCTCGGACCGGGATTGCTGCCTGGAGCCTGGGCGCAAAATCCAACACCGGGGAATCTGATTGTCTTACAGGCGGATGCTTCTGCCAGCAATACAACAGCTTCGTTCGTTGAAATCAATCCATCCCTAACAGGTCAGACGGCACCTGTTCAGTCTATTAGCATTTCTGGAACAGGTGTTAACGCCATCCGCATCAGCGGCTCGGCCACCAGTACTGGTTATCTGTCACGTACGAATGATGGCTCTCTCCTAACCATGACGGGGGCAAACAGCACGAGTACCGCTGTCAATGCCAACACACTAAATCCCCGTGCGGTTGTTACCCTCAATGCAAACAGAGCAGTAACAATCGCTACATCGTACACCGGAGGTAGCGGAAACCAGACCCGCAGTGCAACGAGTCTGAACAATACAAACTGGTTCATCGCAGATCAAGGGGGAATTTACACGAATGGTTCTACGACTGCTTCCCCTAGTGCAAACCCCCGAGGCATCAAAGCCTTTGGCGGAACGGTCTATTTGAGCCAGGCATCTAGTACTACCACTGTGATTCAAGTCAGTACGGTCAACGCAACCAGTGGAGGGACAATTATCGGATTGCCCGGACTATCCAACAATGCGAATATTCAGGACTTTTATCTGATCCAGTCAGGAGATAACGGTAGCACCTACGACGTGCTCTATACAATCTCTGCTACCTCGAACACCGTTGGAACGATTGCCAAGTTTTCCTTAGTGAGTGGTAGCTGGGTCGCGAATGGCACTATTGCAACAAACATCGGCGGCTTCGGGCTGGTAGCGCAGGACTTTGGTAACGGAGCCAAACTTTTTGTCACGACAGGACAAGGAGCGGCAACGGCCAACAGCGTAGTACAAGCTACGGATGTTGCTGGCTATAATAGCACTATTAATATAACCGTTGCTCCCACCACCCTCTTCACGGCGGCTACGGGTACGATTCTTAAAGGGATTGATTTTGCACCAACTGCTCCAGTTGTAGCGCAGGCCGACCTGACCATTACGCTGTCTGCACCGGCTTCGGCTACGCTCAACCAGCCGTTCAACTACTCGCTCGTGGTGAGCAATCCGGGCAGTGCCAGCGCGTCGGGCATTGGTGTTAATTTTACCCTGCCCGCGTCGACCAGTGCTACCTACAACTCAGCTATGGGAGCCAGCGGCTTTACGGCCTCGCAGTCGGGTACGCTGGTTTCGTTTACCAGTGGCACCCTCGCCATTGGAGCCAGCACCACACTAACCGTCAATGTTACGCCCATTGCAACGGGCAACGTCGTGAGCGGTACGGCCCTGGTCGATCCGGCCAATACGATTGCCGAGAGCAATGAAGCCAACAACTCGGCTACAAGCGTAACGGTAAACGTGGGTGCGGGCGCGGCCCCAACCATCGTCGTGGCTAACACGACTACCTTTTACCTGAGTGCGTCGGCGGTGAGCGGTGTTATCGCCGACCCCACTGACCCGGCCACTACCCTGGGCATCGACTTTACCGTTGCCGACACCGACACGCCGGTTGGTAGTCTGAGTGTTACGGCCAGCAGCAGCAATCAGGCCGTTGTGACGGACGCCAACCTCGTGTTAACAGGCTCGGGAGCCAGCCGAAACCTGAAAGTTACGCCCGTTGGCGTTGGAACCGCCACTGTTACGGTAACGGTTTCGGACGGTGCTAATACCGGAAGCTACGTAATCAACTACGCTGCGTCTGCTGCATCGACCACAACGAGCCGGTTCCATACGGGCCGCAGTGATGCCTCAACCGCGCAGGATGCCGGGGGCGGGTATATGTTCGTTGGCGACGACGAGAGCAACGTACTCCGGTTGTACAATCGCAACCAATCGGGCCTTCCTGTCTATACCTTCGATGCGGGACCACTGCTGAGTCTGACGCAACTGTCGGGCGGGGTTCCGCGTGAGGTGGACATCGAAGCCTCGGCCAAAAACGGCAACCGCATTTACTGGTTCGGTTCGCAGAGCAACAGCGAGGCAGGCAATTCGCGAACCAACCGCAACCGGGTGTTCACCACCGACGTAACAGGTTCGGGCGCGTCGGCCACACTGACCTACGTAGGGCGTTACGATTTCCTGCGCGAAGATTTGATTGCCTGGGACGTGAACGGCACACACGGCAAAGGAGCCAATTATTATGGACTTCAGGCCAGCGCAGCCGCCACCGTCAACTCGAAAGCACCGGATGGCTATAACATCGAAGGTGTTGAGTTTGCGCCCGACAACAACACGATGTACATTGGCTTCCGCGCCCCACAGGTGCCGCTGCCGGGTCGTACCAAAGCACTGGTAGTGCCGGTTACCAACCTGACAACCTTAGCTGCCAGCGGTGGCGCGCAGGGTTCAGCTATATTCGGCGCGCCCATCGAGATGGATTTGGGGGGTCGCGGCATTCGCGAAATCAAGAAAAACAGCAGCAACGAATACCTGATTGTGGCGGGTCCGGCGGGCAGTAACGGCGCGGCTCCCAATAATTTCCGGCTCTACACCTGGACAGGCGTACCAGCCGACGCGCCGGTATTACGGGCGGGCGACGTGTCGGGTCTGAGCGGTCCGGCGGAGGGAAGCAGCATCGAGTCGATTGTGGAGCTGCCTTCGCCCATCACGCCAACCAGTTCGATTCAGTTTGTGATGGACAACGGCGAGACGGATTTCTACAACACTGGAATCATCGCCAAAGACCTGACGCAGAACAATTTCAAGAAATCACGGTCGGATTTCGCGGTGGTTGGTGCCGCGCTGACTCAGACGTTAACGGCCAACCCAACGACACTCAGCAACTTCACGGCCCTGACCGGTGCAACATCTGACCCGCAGGTCTATACCCTCACGGGCAGCAACCTGACCGCTTCGGCCTCGGTTTCGGCTCCGGCTGGTTTTGAGGTAAGCACAGATGGTGTTACCTACTCGACAACGGCAACGGTAGCCCAGACGACGGGAGCCATCAGCCAGACCATCGCTGTTCGGCTGGCCAGTTCGGCCACGCCGGGTTCATTCAGTGGTAACGTTACCAATGTGAGCGGGTCGGCCACGGCTACGGTAGCGGTGAGCGGTACGGTTAATACACCCGCTTCGCTGTCCGTCAACCCGACATCGCTGAGTGGCTTCACGGCCACGCAGGGTACGGCATCGGTTGCCCAGACCTACACCCTGACCGGCAGCGGCCTGACGGCTTCCGTATCGGTTTCGGCTTCGGCGGGTTTCGAGGTCAGCACGAATGGAACTACGTTTGCTACAACAGCGACGGTTGCGCCGGTAACGGGTGCCGTTAGTCAGACTCTTGCGGTGCGGCTGACCAGTACAGCCCCGCTTGGTGCCAACAGCGGAACCATCACGAATATCAGCGGTTCGGCCACGGCAACGGTTGCCCTGAGCGGCAGCGTGAGTGCTGTGGTAACACCCCCTTCACCGGGTAAGATCGTGATTAGCCAGGTGTACGGCGGTGGTGGTAATAGTGGAGCTACGTTTACGAACGACTTTATCGAGTTGTTCAACGCGGGCGGTACGTCGGTCAGTGTCGATGGCTGGAGTGTTCAATATGCGGCCGCTACGGGAACAAGCTGGCAAGTGACGAGCCTGACCGGCACCATTGGAGCCGGGCAATATTACTTAGTGCAGCAGGCCGCCGGAACGGGCGGAACCGTGGCCCTGCCTACACCCGACCGCATCGGAACCATACCTATGTCAGGCACAACGGGTAAGGTTATTCTGGTAAACGTGACTACTGCTCAAACCGTGGCCAATCCAACCGGGGCTACTATTATCGACAAGGTTGGATTCGGCCCTACTGCCAGTGGCTTTGAGGGTACCGCTCCAACTCCTGTTCTGGCCAACACGACGGCAGCTCTGCGTAAATTAAATGGCTGTACCGATACCGACGACAACGCGGCTGACTTCACGGTGGGTACACCAACTCCCCGCAACTCGGCCTCGCCGGTTAATCTTTGTACACCTTCAACAACCCCCTTCATCACGGCCACACCCAGCCCGGTTAGTTTGAGCTACACGGTAGGCGGTGGTCCTGCATCGCAGGTGGTCACGGTCAACGCGGGCAATCTGAGTCCGGCAGCGGGCAACGTAACTATCGCGTCGTCCAGTACAGCCATTACAGTGTCGCCAAACACGCTGGCCTATACGGGTGGAACACTAAGTGGTGCCACGTTTACGGCGCAGTTGGTAGCTGGTCTGGCCCAGGGTCCTTACTCCGCTACCCTGACGCTGACCAACGGCACCACCTCGCAAACGGTAGCTGTATCGGGTACCGTTAGTCCGGCTGTAGTGGTGGGTGCGCCCGTACTCATCAGTAGCATTCAGGGTAGCGGCTCCACGGCGGCTCTGACGGGTCTGCGAACCATCGAGGGTATCGTGACGCGGGTGTTTACCGGAACGGCGGCACTGAACGGGTTCTACGTACAGGAAGAAGATGCCGATAGCGACAATAACCCAGCTACCTCGGAAGGCATCTCGGTCCTGGACCCGAACGGTGTGTTTACCGGAGTCCAGGGCGATAAAGTCAGACTTTTCGGGCCGGTGGGCGAATTTACGAGCGCGTCGGGGGGGGTAAACAGCAGCCTGACGCAACTGACCCTGACCGCTGGCACTAACTTTACGGTTGTCAGCAGCAACAACGCACTGCCTGCCATCACAACCGTTACGCTGCCTGTGGCCAACGTATCGGACCTGGAACGCTACGAAGGAATGCTGGTATCGGTTAGTGCCGCCACGGGCAACCTGACGGTTACGGACAACTTCACACTGGGCCGGTTTGGACAGGTTACACTCAGTGCTACCGATCCCGCTACCAACCAGCCCGGCACCGACCCGCGTATTGAACAATACACACAATTCAATTTGCCAGGTGTGGCTGGAAACGCGGCTTATCAGACGGCCATTGCCAAACGACGGATTATCCTGGACGACGCCAGTGGGGTAGCGAACCCGCCCCAGATCATCCATGCACGGGGTGGTAACCCGCTGAGCGGTACCAACACCCTGCGTACTGGCGACGACGTGGCCAGCGTAACGGGTATTCTGGACGAACGATTTGATGGCTACCGCATTCAGACCAATGTCGGGATAAATTTCAACGCGACCAATCCCCGCCTGAACGCTCCATCTGCTGTGGGCGGAACAATGAAGGTAATGGGGTTGAACGTGCTGAACTATTTTACAGATCTGGATAGCAATCCGGCCAGTAATAACCCAATTGTTACGCCCCCCAATGGCGGTGGCGTGTCGTTTGAGCCACGCGGGGCCGAAACAGCGGAGGAGTTTACCCGCCAGCGCGATAAAATCATTGCCGCCATCACAGCCGCCAGCCCCGACGTGCTGGGCGTAATTGAGATGGAAAATAATGGTACTACGGCCATCGGTAATCTGGTGGATGGCCTGAACGCCATCAGTGGTCCCGGTACGTACAGCTTTGTTGATGACGCCAATCTCATCAATGACCCTAACTCGGCACCGGGCGCAGTCGGTACGGATGCCATCAAAGTGGGGCTTATTTACAAACCGGCTTCGGTATCGGCAGTTGGGTTGCCGATGAGTTCCAGCAATGTCATCTTCAGCCGGCCACCCGTAGCACAAACCTTTCTGCAACGGAACAATGGGGCTAAATTCTCGGTCATTGTCAACCACTTCAAGTCGAAAGGGAGCGGTACCGGTGCCAACGCCGACCAGAACGACGGTCAGGGTGCATCCAACGCCGACCGCGTGGCACAGGCCAACGCCCTGATTTCGTTCGTTCCGTCGGTAACAGCAGCAGCGGGCGACCCCGACGTACTGATGCTGGGCGACTACAACGCCTACGCCCTCGAAGACCCCATTCGTGCACTGGCAACGGCTGGCTTTGCCAGCGTCCGTCCAAACGACGATTACTCGTATGCGTTTGGTGGCCAGTTCGGGTTCCTCGATTACGCATTTACCAACACCAGTCTGGCAACGCAGATATCAGGTTCCACCGATTGGCATATCAACTCCGACGAGCCAATCATTCTGGACTACAACACGAATTTCAAGCAGAACCAGCCTGCCAACCTCTACAACGCCGATGCGTTCCGGGCTTCGGACCACGACGCGGTGGTAGTTGGGTTGAGCCTGACCCCGTCGCTGAGTGCTACGCTGGTAGCCAGCACGTCGGTTTGCGCGGGTAGCCCGGCCAGTTTCTCGCTGACGGTGGCTGGTCTGACAACGGGTGCTACGTACAGTTACACGATCACCAACGGAACGAACAGCACAACGGCATCGGGCGTATCGGCTTCGGCTATACAAACGAGTGTGATTCCGACGGTAGCCGGTTCGTTCACGGCAACAGTATTTACGTCTACGAATGCTAGTACAACAGCCGCCAGTGGAAACGTCACGATCAACGCCCTGCCTACCAGCGCCAGCCTAACGAGCGGTACGCTGGCTTGCTCGGCTACATCGGTAACGCTGACGGCGAGTGCTACGGGAGGCACCAGTTACACGCTGAGTGATGGGCAGTCCAACACGACGGGTGTATTTGTGGTCAGCACGGCGGGTAACTATACGGCTATCATTGCCAACGCGAGTGGTTGCACGGCT
>Ga0123337_10004727_pt1 | contig 13726 bp, 8 predicted proteins | sample frozenSSSSmetaG_FD_89792 | JGI IMG/M metagenome (GOLD analysis project Ga0123337, IMG submission 89792) | Glacier valley bacterial and archeal communities from Borup Fiord, Nunavut, Canada, to study Microbial Dark Matter (Phase II) -... | ecosystem: Environmental > Aquatic > Freshwater > Ice >... | reverse complement strand
TTGAAACCCCGATCCGCCTGGCAGAGGCGGCACATTTCGCTTCGCTTCAAATGTGCTCGGTTTTTGTTCCGCCCAGCGCCCTTCGGACGCGATACGAGTATTGTGGTGGTGCATTCTCTCCCCTCCTTTTCTTTTGTTCAAGGAGGGGGTTGGGGGTGGTTCTTTCCCGTTCCCGCTCTCAAGGCTGCGAAAGCAGGTTGGTATCGGGGCTATTCGTTTTGCTGAAGGCGGCGCAGCGCGGCGGCGAGGGGATTGTCGGCGAGAATTTCTCCGTCTGCTGCAACTGGCGCATCCCGTGCCTCTGTGTCTGCGAACTCGCGCCACGCCTCACGCTCGGGGTCTTCGAAGTGCCCTTCTCGTGACTCCGGCTCGCGCCAGTTCTCCGGCAGTTCGATCTCCAGTTCCTTTGCCGCCGCCTCGACCGAATCGGGAGGAACCCAGACGACGCCGAGTTCCGCATTCTCATCGTTGGGCTCCAGCACGGGCAGATCTTCGAGCACCGCGACCTGCTCGGTGGCGACATAGACCAGTCGCTTCAGAATGTATTCGTAGCGGCGCGAGGCGAAAAGCGTTTCGGCGGCGACGTTGAGCTGCTTCAGCCCGACGCCCCGCTCCATGTTTTCTGGAAAGGTCATCTTCATCTCGAAGAGACACAGCGACACGTCATCGATCGCCCAGACGCCGTCGAGCTCTCGAAACATCCTGCCGGTGCGCCCGTTGCGCATTCGCTGCTCCCATGTCAGGATGCGCTCCTCCATCAGCGGCACGTAGCTGCTGAGCCAGTGGCGTACACAGCGCTCGATCAGCCCACCGAGCACCTCGCCCGCCTGTCGCGGACCGCCGCGCCCCGGTCGGCTGTCTGCCATCCGGCGCATAAAAGCGATGTACTCCGGGTCGTCGATCGTGACGAGCTGTACCTCCCGGTATCCCTCGGTCGTGTTATACAGTGCCATTCTTCCCGCCTTGATCCACCGCCTCGATATCAACTGTGATGTCAACTGGTTATTCTGAAAAGTCCGTGGCGCAATTCGTGCAAAGAGGCGCAGCCATCGAATCGTCTTCGTAGGGGCGCTGCTCACCGAGTCGAGTTATGGGTTATGAAGAAGCCGAAGCGGCGAGGAAACTCCTCACGTCGGCTTCGCTGAGCAGCGGCTCGCCGGGCGCGACATTGTTCAGTTTCCCCGCGCGCATCCACTCCTCCAACTCCCCCACGAGCGTGAAAAGATGATCGAAGCTGTCGACAATGAAGAGCAGCGGCTGATAATGATCGATCTCGAAATACTGGTTGATCACCCATTCCAACTGGATTGGGACGCGCTGTACCTCGGGCGAATCGATACTGTGTTCGATCTCGCCGTGCGAACTGAGCAGTCCGCTCCCATAAACTTTTAGCCCGTCCGTACCGCGCATCAGCCCGAACTCGATCGTGAACCAGAAGAACCGCGCCATCGCTTTGATGATGCTCGTCAGACGGCGGACTTTCTCGTCCTCGTTTTCGATGCTGCCTACGATTTCGGCGGCGGTGTGGGCACAGTCCCCGAAGCGGACGAGTGCGTCGGCGAAGGCGGAGTCGGTGTGCATCGGGACGTGTCCGGCGATGTCGTGAAAGATGTCGGGTTCAGGCAGATAGTCGAGGCGATCGGCGTCGCGGATTGTTATCGTCGTCGGGAACTCACGGTTTCGCAGGCAGTCGAAGAACAGGAACGCCGGAACATAGCCGCTGACCGCTTTCGCGCGAAAGCCTGTGAGTGGGCAGAGGAACTGGTTGACGGCTTCGAGGCGCGGCACGCGATCCGGGTCCATACGCAGGCTTTCAATGCCCTGCAAAAAATGCGGATTGGCGTACCGCTGCCAGGGCTCCGCCATCCGCGCATAGAGCCGTCGCCAGGCTTCATGGTTCGATTCGGTGTAGAGTTCGTAGGGCTGCTCGATATAGAGTGTGCCTTCCCGCCGCGCCTGTTCGATGAACGGCGCGTGCCCCGTCGTCAGCCCCATCAGATTTTCTTGTAGAACAGTCGTCTGTGTTTTCATCGTTATGCTGCTTTGTTATGCCGCTTGATTATGCTGCTTTGCTGCGATAGTTTTGCGCGAGTGATTCCTGCTGGAGCAGGATCGCACCCATGCTCTTGAAATAGAGGCGGCGACAGCGCTCCTCGGCCTGCGAGACCTGCTTCATAAACCCCTGCGCCCAATCGCCGTTTATGCTCTTATCACTCGCTGGCATCGGCAGGATCAGCGGCTCCTGCAGCAGATAGCTGCTGAGCGGCATACCCGGCGGCATATTCTGGAGCGGGGGCAAAGGCAGTAAGTAAGACTTTTGGAAATCCATGCAAAATGTCCGATGAACCTCTGTGAGACTTAAGATCGCCTCAGCGAATTCCGATTTCGACAGATTTCCCTGTTTCGACTGCAGAAATGCGAAGACCCCAAACAGCCCGATTTCTGCGATGCGGGCGGCTTTGAGACGATCCTGTAGATTCAGGTGGAAATAGTACCGTTCGTAGAGCTCTTTGTCGCCTGTGCCAAGCAGCTGTGCGATCCGCAGGTGAACCAAAAACACTTCGCGATCGAACCCCTTCAGCCACGCCACATCCGCTTCCAACTCCTTCTCCACCAGCGCCACCAGCTCTTTGAGGTCTGATTTTTTGTACTTGCGGCCGCGAAACTCGAACTCGCCGCCCTTCATTTTAGTATCGCCGCTGTCGAGCGCTTTCAGCAGATCGTCCTCGTTGTCCCTCTTGTGGTGCGCGTCGAGCCAATCCTTATACTGTGCATTATACAGCGTATCGAGCAGTGTCTGTATTTGCGCCTCCGGAAGCTTCGGAAGCGAGGGGTCATTGGCATAGTCGGTCAGCGATTCTGAGGGAATAGAAAGCAGCCGTCCGTCGAAAAGCCCCAGATAGCGCGGGTCCTGTGCGACCTCGTTATGCTCCTGATCGAGGAATGCCTGCACCTGTTCAGGAGGAGCAAGATCGAATCGTCGCACTTCCATCATGTACTGATAGAATCGTTCCGTCATGCGCTGACGAAGCTGTTCGGGATTGCTGAAGAGCAGCCAGGGCGAGCGCTCATCTTCGACGCTGCGCACGTAGTGCTGCTTGGCATTCTGCTCACGATCGAAGTTGGACGGGTGCGACGCCCACATTTCCCGCCCTTTTTCTTCCTGGGTCTCTTTCGTAAAGAGCTGCGTCTTCTGTTTCGGGTCGTCCGGCAGAGCGGGAATCGCGCCGAAATCGGGCTTGTCCAGTGTGCGGCGCAGGTGCTCCGCTGCCCGCGTCTGATGATAAAACAGATCCTGCGTGTACAGGTTGTGCTCCGAGGCATCCTTTAAATCGCTGAACGCCTGCATCTGGCAGGCGTTGACGAAATCGAGTTTTTTGAGGGCATGAATGAGCGAATCGCTACCGGTAACGCTGACGGCGACGAGGTCGGCATGGAACTCCATCTGACGCGAAAGCGCACTCTCGAAAAAGTTGATCGCCTTGAACGCAAGGTGCAGGATGCCGCGCAGTATCCACAAAACGAAGGTAATCGCGTAGGCGAAGATCGAGATGCGGATATTGAAGCGGCGGGCTTTTGCCAGCAGGTCGTCGAGGGCGTCACGCTGATAGACCAGATCGTAGATCACCCGGTTCGCCATATAGACGTAACTGCCAAGACGCATACTGCTCTGCGAAAAATGTCCGAACTCGTGTGCGATCACCGCCTTGAATTCGCTCAGGTTGACTCCGTTGACCAATCCGAGCCCGATCAGCAGATTCTTCTTGACCGGCATGATCAGGCTGAGCACCGAACTATCGTAGAAGACGGCGGCATTCACCTCCGGCGTCAGAAAGACTTTGCCAGGGAATGGCGCTTTCGTGTCCGCGCAGATTTTACGGATGAACTCAAACAGTTCGGGATGCTGGCGCACGTTGATTTCGAGGCGCATCTCGTCTTTTTGTTTGCGCCATTTGAACAGAGCTTTGACGAGAAACAGGAACAGTACGCCCATGACTATTGCCAGCATCCAGTAGCTGCCGCTGTTGGAATGACCGTAGCTGTCGACTGTGGCGTTGGTCGCCTGCAGGATCGAATACACGACCGCCCAGCTGCTGCCGACGATCAGGCTCAAGTAGAACAAAATGAATACGAACAGGCTCAGCAGGACGATCACTACCTGCCTGCGATACGCTTTGCTGGGTATCGTCAGACCGGCAGGGACGCCCTGAATTGTCGGCGGATAGAGGCTTTCGTTGATCACACTTTCATTCATCACAGTGGTTTCCATTGGCGGCAGTCTGAACAACACGGGCATGGGAGTTCCGGGGTGCGTGCGCCCCCGCTTGATTTCCACCCAGCACCCTTGCCCTCTCCGGTGATCAAAAATTATTCCAAAAACCACTGGCTTGCTGGCACTACGTGCCAGCCGTCCTACGGACGGGGACAAGGTTTCTCGATCATTAGCCGACGGTGTTGCTGAGTGTGCCGAGACCGGCGATCGTGACCGCGAGACGGTCACCCGACTTCAGGAAGATCGGGGGATTTCGGAAGACGCCGACGCCGCCGGGTGTGCCGGTCGAAAGAATGTCGCCGGGCAGCAGTGTCATCGTCTGCGAAAGGTACGAGATCAGAAATGGGATTTTGAAGATCAGGTTGCTGGTGTTGCTGCTCTGCATCGTCTGCCCGTTGAGCGTCAGCGAAATATCGAGGTCGTGCGGGTCGGCGATCTCGTCGGCAGTCACCAGATAGGGTCCGATCGGAAAGAAGGTATCCGGCGATTTGCCGCGCACCCACTGCCCGTCGCCTTTCTGGATGTCACGCGCCGTCACGTCGTTGGCGCACAGGTAGCCTGCGATATGGCGCATTGCTTCCGATTCGGCGATGTCGCGCCCGCCGCCGCCCTCGCCGCCGATCACAACCGCCAGTTCCGCCTCGAAGTCGTTCTGGTCGGAGATCGCAGGCAGACGAATGATGCCGTCCGGATCGTTGAGGGCCGTCGCGTATTTCGAGAAGAGGATCGCGCGTTCAGGGATCGGCTGATTCTGCTCTTCACAGTGGTCGCGGTAGTTCTGCCCGATACACATGATTTTGCCGGGATCGCCCACCGGCACGAGCAGCTTCAGCCCCGCCAGCGGCAGCGGATTCGCAGCACTAGCGAGTACTGTACGCGCTTCCTGAAGACCCGCCGCTCCCCGCGCCAGAAACGCCGACATCGATGTCGTGCCCACCAACTCGACGACAGAATTGCCGTCCTCCGTCAGAACCCCGATTGCTGCCCGCTCGCCCTGCTGATAACGTACCAGTTTCATGCCCTGCTCCTCGCAAAAAATTAGTTCCTACAAAACTCCGAGTTGGGAATGCGTTGTAGAGGTCACATGTTTGTTCGCCAAATCGACAGCGTAAACCTGCGTGTTACATGTCGACTCCTGCTATGTTCTTGTCGCTCATGGGTAGCTACTGTATACCGCCTCCTGCATTGTTTGGGTCGATACGTTGCCTGATCTCGCGCCAGCGCTGGTAAGCATAACATACTTCGGTTCTGGGAATGGTAAACCACTTATCCCATTCGTGAAGCGAAAATGTTATCCCGTTGCACACCTCATTGAAACAGTTGTTCATGCCCCAGGAGGCATACTGCGAAGCATCGTCATCCTGTATGTCCGGCCAGTCTGACAACATAATTTCTAGGTCCGCTGTAGTTAAACCCAGGCGCGTGTGCAGGTCCTCATCAAAATAACCGCCTTTGAGAACGTACCGCAGGCACTGGAAGGCAATATCGCGGTCTGTTTCATTCAGGTCACGGACGCTCATGTTGAGGCTCCTCCGATGGCGGGATCGATGTCTTCGCGTTTGACGGCTTCAGCGGATCGTGAGCCAGGTTGCGCCGCCAGCTTTGACCGTCACCCTGACTCGAACTTTGTAGGCACGGTCGAGCGTGACGACTGTCTCTTTGCCGTCCTCCTGCCGGATGTGCGCATTGTGGGTCAGACCCGTATAGTAGAGCGGAAGTTCGAGTTCGCGAGTTATGGTCTCCTGCGTCGGGTTATAGAGCATCGCCAGCCCCTTTTCGGGCAGTGTGGCATTCACGTGCAGAATACAGTCGAGGTCGCGAGCATCGGCGCGGCGAATATGAATGACGTCCGACTCCAGTATCGCGCGATGCTTCTTGAAAAAGTCCACCCATGTCTGGACGACCGCCTTCGTTTCGGGAGCGTCATAGAGGCGCGGACCTCGATAGCAGGCTTGCGCGCCATAGCCTAAATTATTGGCGAGATGTGCCGCGTAGTCTGCCAGATGTTCGCGCAGCGGCTCGATCGTCGCCTCCGCCCCGCCGCCCTGATACTCGACGAGCGGCACGAACATCCAGCCCATGCTCGGGGTCTTGTCCCAGGTGCCGTCGTACAGGTTCTGGCGGGCATGAATATGCTGCTGCGCCCTCGGCAGGGACCAGTTCGTCTCACGGTAGCCCATCGCGCTCTTGTTTGAGCCGGAGAGGAAATACCAGTCCGGCACGTTCAGGTAGATGCCGCGCCCGCGACACCATTTATACAGGTCGGCGACACGCTGAAACTGCGTCCACTGTGAATCCTCCAGCCCTCGATGACCGGGATGCGTGGTCGAAGCGCACAAATCGCCGGGATAGCTGCCGTCGTGTTCGAGCAGATCGAAACCGGTTTTTTCGAGGAACGTGCGAATATGCTCGAAGTAGGCGATGCCCCATTTACTGCCGAGACAGGGCGAACTGCCGAATATCGCGCCGCCCGTTTTGCCCGTCTTCGGGTTGATCACATCCTCGGTTTCGCTGATGCTGCGGCTCGCCAATAGCGAGTAACCGCCGATCTGGACGCCCCTGCTGTGCGCGTAGTCGGCGAGCGCTTTGTAGTGCGCGATATTCTCCGGCGACGTGTCTTCCATATTCAGACCGCTGCCGAAACTGAGGATCACCATCTCGAAACCGATCTCCGCACACTGGTCGATTGCGGTCTTCGCGACCTGCGGATCGACGGAAGTCAGGTGCAGCATCAGCGGGTTTTCGGTCGCCCACGGCGCGAGCGTACGATACATTCGGCGCATCGCCAGCCCTTTGCGCTCACGATCGGTGCTATCGTAGACCAGTTCGTAAGTGCGGAAGGTTTCGAAACGGCTGCCGGGCAGGATATCGACATCGGGACCGAGCGGTGGACGGCTTTCGAGCAGTGCAGGCGTCTTGAGATCGTAGCTCACCTGCGTCGTATAGTTCGGGTCCGCCACCCAGTGCGTCGTATGGTTCGAGTTCTGCGGAGTTCCGCCGCCAAAGGCGTAGTCGCTGATCACCTCGATATTGGGCTGCGTCCAGCGTTCAGCGGCATCGACGATCGATTCGGATTCGACGGCGGCGAGTATTTCGGACGTGAAATGGTTGAGGCGTATGGGCTTCGTGCCGCCATTTTCGATCGTCAGCCATTTTGCGAGCAGCGGAATGCCGTCGTACAGTTCGTAGTGGACGGACACGGTGATGCCCGCCAGCTTCCCGGCAGGAGGCGCGAAATGCAGGGTGAGCGCGACTCCGTGCGGAGGGTAGGGCAGATCGGCGGAGTGGCGAACGCGCTTCCAAGCCAGGACGGCAGCGGGTTTGCCAGTCTCATAGCCTGTAAACTGAAAAGCGGCAATATCTGTGTGCATTCCGTCGAGCCAGTCGGGAAGCAGGTACGCGAGATCGGGCTGACCGGTCAGCCCGCCGACAGCGAAGAGTGTTCCATCGATTTCGAGCGTCGCTTCCGGCTTGACGGCGCGAAGCAGTGACGCACCGGTCATCAGATTGTCGAACCCGACCGCCGCGGCGTTCGGCGTGAGCCGAAAGGTACGTCGTATCAGCCCGTTTTCGATCGAGATTTTGGTTGGCTGCTCGTCCGATTTGCCTTCGGATGTGCCATCGTCTGTATTGCCACCGGCGATGCTGCCGCTGTTCATTTTACTGCTGTTCGTGCCGCCATCGGGCGTTTTAGTGACGACAGCTTTCGCATTAATCGGGTGTATCAGCCAGTCGGTCTCTGCAGTCATACGCGTTCCCTTTCGTTGAGCTGTCTGCGCGGTCGCTCGCAACGGAATGGCACATAGTCCTGCAAGCGCTGCGACTACGAAAATCAGATTTCGACGCATTATTCTCCCTTTATTTCGATTCATGCATCCATGGATTCACGCATTCATATCAGCCGGTATGTCTGCCCTGACGCAAGCGTCAACAGTGCGTGTATTACTCCCCCTCCTTCGCAAGGAGGGGGTTGGGGGGTGGTTAGCCTTGCGAATGAGAGAACTAAGGGTCTGTAAACATATAACTTCCCGCAATTCAAGAGAGCGCAGTAAGCAGCGCCCTAAGAATGCCAGGGAACTTATTCTTTTACAGTCCCTAAGCGGTGTAGCACAATAACTTCGTAGATTTCGATCCCGTGTCCGAAGGACACTTAGCCGCAGGCTCGTAGCGACGGACTTCAGTCCGTTGTAGCAGGTATCGTTACGATACCGACTGAAGAAACTACGAAAAAATTATGCTAAGGTGCTTAGAGGGCGGTGGAAACACCTACATCTTCGGAAAGCATACCCTATCGCTGCGTTTGGAAGACGGCAGTCCTGTAAATCTCGAACGCGGCGAAACAGGAGAATCGGCTGCCGAACACGAAATAGGGACTCTGTGAGGGAAATGACGCTGGAGGAATGTGTGCATGGTCTTTCCGATACCGCAGGGGACACCCGCCCCGCGCATACTGCCGCGCGGAATCAGCCTACGCCGCGCCGGAGAAGACGACGAAATCGCAGCTTTCGAGGTGATGCGCCGCTCTATGGGTTACGAGATGACCTGGGCACACCACGCCGCCGTACGCCAGCATCTGCGTAATTCGCCGGACTCCAGCTTCTGGCTTGCGGAAGAATCGCACCGGTTCAGCAAACCTCGCGCCGTCGGTTATGCGCGCAGCATCGTCCGTGAAGGCGTCTGGAACCTGACTGAGTTCTTCGTGCTGCAGACTCACCATCGGCAGGGCATCGGGAGCGGGCTGCTGGCAAACTGCCTCGAAGACGCTGCCGGTTTCGGAGCGGACACGCACCTGGTACTGGCTTCCCGCCATCCATCCGCCGACGCGCTCTATGTGCGTCAGGCGGGGTGTATACCGCGCCTTCCGATGTTCCTGCTCTCCGGTCCACGGGGCAACCTGCGAGCCGATCCGTATTATCGCGTTCCCGTCGAAGACACCGTTTTGCCGCACTCTGCCCCTGCGTCCTATGATGCCGGCGGCGTTGTCCGCGCAGAGAACGCTCCGATTTTGCGTGCTGAACCACTGAACCTTACACCGGAGATCAGCGCCGCACTCGACAGCCTCGACCGGGAGATCGTCGGCTTTGCTCGCGCTCCCGAACACGTTCACTGGAACTTGGAAATGGGCGGCGAGACGGGAGCAGCAAGGCTGTTTCGGCGTATATTGCCAGACGGCAGCTCGGGCGAAATCGCGGGATATGCTTATTTCGGCGCACACGCGAGCGGTCCCGCGCTCGCGACCGATCCGGCGGACCTTCCCCGAATGCTCGCGCACATAATGGGTGTTTCGAACCAGCTCACGCGCGCCACAGACGGCGTGGAATTTCTCGGAAGCGGTGATCCCTACATCGCTATTGCCGGAACCAACGAGACTGTCCTGCGCTGGCTGCTCGACTGCGGCTGGCAGATCGTTTTCCAGTATCTGTTCATGAGTTCGCGCCCCCTCGGTCGTCCCGATCGCTATGTGTGCCACAATCCACTTTATGTGCTGTAACAACCCGCGCAGCGGGGCCAGCCACCCCCCCAACCCCCTCCTTCGCAAGGAGGGGGCGAGAATAGACTTCCGCTAACATGTGCGTCCGTAGGACGGCTGGCGGAACGCTGCCAAGACGGTGGTTTTCAACCACTGGTCTCAAACTCCGGTATCGCGTCCGAAGGACGCTGGGCGGAACGCCAACCAGACCGGGGTTTCAACCCTGGGGCAAGCACTGCTGCCAACCAGACCGGGGTTTCAACCCAGGAACGGAAATCACTGTACAGCCCCGGTTTTTAGCCTCGGGTCAAAAGCGAAAACTCACGAAAACGATCATGATCAAACGAAATAAACAAATCACTTTGCAATTTGCGCCCTCCCATTTGTTGCTGATGCTGTCTGCTCTATGGCTGGCAGCGTCGAATGCCGCGCTGGCGAAACCGACTATCGAAGTCGATCTCGCCTCAAAAATTGGAAACAGCGCAGCGAAAACGGGGGTGAGCAGCGGTGCGACCGACAGCCTGAATACCGAATGGACATTTCAGCCCGACACGCCGGGAGCGCAGCCAAAAGCGCTGACAGTGCCCGCAGGGGGCTGGCGGCTGAACGGGTTCCCGGACGCCGATGCCGGGACTTACGAACGGCGCATCACCATCCCGCGCCTGCCGGAAGCCGTCGCGAAATCGGCGGGCGGACAGACGACGCTGCTCGCTTTCGAAGCGGTCAACTGGGAGGCAATCGTCTCGGTGGGACCCGATGCAGCACACCTTATAGAAGCCGGACGCAATCTCTCGGCGTGGACCCCTTTTCGTGTCGATATCAGCCGTTACTCGGTGCCGGGACAGAGTCTGCTGCTCCGAGTTCACGTGCGCGACAGAAACTATTTCAAGGATGCGCAAGGGCGTTACACCGTTCCGTATGGCACGGAATGGAACGACCGCCATGCGCGCGGCATAATCCGAGGTGTCTCGCTGCAAGTCTATCCTGCAGTCTATATCGACGACGTATTTGTGCGCCCGAACACCGCTGACAGCACCTTCGCCTGCGACGCTAAAGTCGTCAATACGTCCGACAGCGCACGTACAGTGACGCTGACAGGGGCGTTTTCGGCGGCTAAGGGAGCACCTAAGCAGAGCGTTGGTCAGCCATCTGTTGGTGCTTCGAACCCCAATCGATTCCCTGACCGGGCGAATACAACTGCGTCATCCGGTCACCAGAACTCCGGCACAAACGGCAAAGGTCGGAAAATTACGGGCTGGAACTATCCTGCGCTATCGCCGCACACGCTTACCATCGCAGCACACAGCGTCGGCTACGTGAGATCAGGAACGATCGTCTGGACTGCGGGGCGGGAATCGTGGTGGTGGCCGAACGTGCCCTATCGCCCAAACTATCGTACCGTGCTGCACAACCTGACACTGACCCTGCGTCCATCGGACGCTACGCCGGGTTCAGCGCCTTCGCAGGCAGAGACGACTCGATTCGGATTCTGCACGCCGGGACAGCGCGGAAACACCTATACGCTCAACGGAGTCCGCATCAATCTGCGCGGCGACAGCCTCCCGGAAAGCACGATCGGTACCGATGCTTTCGCACGCCTGCCAGGATTCCTGCCGCCGACAGCGAGCAGCCCGGGCTGGCCGGGCTCCGTACGAAACTATCAGCGGCTCAACTATAATGTGGTGCGGATGCACCAGATACCCTGCACACGCTACATGATGGATGTCTGCGACGAACTCGGACTGCTCGTGATACCGGAGACCGCGATTCGTATGGCTGGCGGCGGCAAACAGAACCTGACTGCGCTGCCATCGAGCTTCACCGACCATCTCCGCGCTCTGATCCTGCGCGATCGCAATCACCCGAGCGTCTTCAAATGGAGCCTCGAAAATGAGCTTTTCGGCGCGCCCGAAGCCTTCGTTCGGACGCTCTACGATACCTGCCAGGCGGCGGATGGCACGCGCCCCTGCTCGATAGACGACAACGCCGACTATCCGAGCTGGAAGAATTTCGCCGTCATCAGCCACTATAGTCAGCCGCCCGGTACGCCCGACGCAGCAGGCGGCAGACCGCGAACCGATCGACCGTACGGAGAAGGCGAGTTCGTCTGGCCGCAGAGCAATTCTCAGTCTGCACCCGTCTGGTTCGGGCTGGAAACGCGCTCGCTGCGCCTCCACGACAACGCCGACATTCGTCCGTATACACTGATAGACCTCTGGCCCGGCGTAATTTCAGGATTGACGCCGACCAACTTTCCCGATCCGTCTTCGCCGCCAAATACTCCTAATACTTTGGAGCAGGGTGGAAAAGCGCTCCTTGACCTCACCAAACCCTGGGCGTCCCCCGCGATTCAACTCGTGCAGAAATCGTTCTCGCCGGTCGCTGCCTTCGACCGAGAATACGACATCGCCAATACCGCAACCAACGGCGAAGGCTACTATCCTGCCCGGATGCCGATACTGCCTGCCGCTAAGACGACACGACGGCAAATCGCGGTTTTCAATGACGATATGATCGGAAGCGAATTGGAATTGAAGGTTACGCCGACGCTGCAGTTCGATAGTGGGGGAGCGGACACAGGGGCGGACATAAAGAAGCAGCGGCAGCTGCCGACGATTAGCCGCAAACTGGTGCTCGCGCCCGGTGAGCATACGACAGTACTGGTCGATATTCCCGTCCCGGAAGTCAAAGCGAATACAATACTGGAGCTGGGGCTGCGCGTGAGCAAAGGTGGCTTGAAGAATGGGCTCATGACTGGAGTGACCGATTCTGAAGCGACGAATCTCGTGGGACGCTTCGAGGAGAAGGTCTATTTCGTCATCATGCCGCCAATCAATGGCGCACAGGCTCGCTATCTCAGACGCGACGATATGACGCATGGCAACTGGCGCGGGGTCTATGGAATGCAGGGGTTCCTCGTGCCGATCTTCGGCGAGAGCGGATCGGCAGGGCGCGCGATCTTCCAACTGCCGACGATCGATATTCAGCGCGGCACAGGCATCGAATCGGAGGAGCCGACACTATCAGCGCATCCGACGCCACAGGAGATACGGGACCTGGCGAAGTGGCGTGAGCAAAAGCGGGAAAATGCAGAGCGGCAGGGCGCGATGCTGGAGCTGGCCGACAATAAGGTGCGGAAGGTGGACGATCCACGTGTACCGCTCGGCGGCGGTGACCTGTCGGAACGCCATCCGATCGCTTTCGCTTCGGGCAGTACTCCGCTGGTAACGTCGATACGGACGACCGATGGCCAGCCGCATGTGCTGAGCCTCTACCTGCTCGACTATTCGCGGCGCGGGCAGGCGATGGACATTTTCGTCTTCGATCTGCAGGGGCATCCGCTCGACACCAGGCGCATCGACAACTATGGGGAGGGCTGCTATGTCCGTTATGAGTTCACGGGCAGCCTCTTCATCTCGCTGCACTCGCTGACCGATGAGGGTCCGCTTCTCAACGGAGTGTTCGTCGATGCGGCTCCGGTAAAGCCAAAATAGCAGTCACATTCCGATAGAGGGTATCGACCTCACCTCCAACCCCTCTCCTTCCGCATTCGTCCCTCATTAAGGAGAGGAAATGCAAACCGTTCTGCATTCACCTCAGTCTGACTGACGTTCCCCTGATCGTCGTTTGTACGAATATGCCAGCGGAAAGTATATTTTCTCCTCGTTACGAAGAAGTAAACTGCCAGTGCGTGTATTACTCTCCCCCTCTATGCGAAGGAGTTCACAGGGGTAGGTACTTGGTTTTCAGGGCGTCAAACAGGCTGTTTTTGCCATAATCGCTGCCTCGTTCGCGCTGAGCCGAGCGAGCTTTTCGGCAAATACCTACCCCGAATTAGTTCGGGAGCGGGTTGTGCCATACGAAGTCCGCACATCGTGCATCGTGTGTTCTTGCTCCCTCCTTGCGAAGGAGGGGTCTCGGGGCGGTTAGCCTCATTGCGAACTGGATTTGGTCGCATTGACCGCCTCTTACGCTGCGCGACG
>Ga0123337_10004726_pt1 | contig 13729 bp, 10 predicted proteins | sample frozenSSSSmetaG_FD_89792 | JGI IMG/M metagenome (GOLD analysis project Ga0123337, IMG submission 89792) | Glacier valley bacterial and archeal communities from Borup Fiord, Nunavut, Canada, to study Microbial Dark Matter (Phase II) -... | ecosystem: Environmental > Aquatic > Freshwater > Ice >... | reverse complement strand
CGTATTTATGGCGATCATATAGCGATCGCAGCTACGACGCTCAATAATAAGGCTGAACTGAGTAATGCCCCTGTCATTGCTGCTAGAGGCCAACTTGATATCGGCGCAACAACGATTACTAACAACGAACATGCCTTATTATTTAGTGCTGATGATATGTTCATAGGCGGCGGATTAGATGCTAGCCATATGGCGACAGGACAAGCTTCATCGCTTAACAACAGCAGTGCGACAATTGAAGCATTGGGTGATCTTAAAATCGTCACGGCGATACTTAATAATACCAACGCACATTTTTCGACCTCATTAAAGCTCACTACCACTAAATTCTTTGAAGATCATATGGGACAGGACTGTAGTGGTTATTACGCAATGCCAGGCTGCAGGGGTAACTCGCTGGAAGATCATACTTATCATGATTTTACCCAACATATTTATACGCCTGTGGTTACTCAGAGCGATCCAGCAAAAATCTTAGCAGGAGAAAGTCTCACACTATATGGCTCTAATCTCACAAATGATAAAAGTCAGATTATTGCCGCTGGTATCTTGCAAGGAGATTTAGCAAGCCTCACTAATATTGCTGCACAAGGCACTAAAACAATTACATTAATAGATGAATACAGCATTTATGAGAACACATCTGATGGATATGAATTAAGAGGACCATTTACTCGAAATGTACCCATAAGTAAAAAAACAGTGACCTTACCTGTCACAAAAACGGAGGGCTACTCAACCGTTGGCGGTACAGGAACTCATATTTTGGCTCATACAACGGGCTCAGCCGAAAATGTTACAACTGATATCACACTACCAAACAACAGTCTATTTCAAACACAAACCGATCCGGCAAGCCATTATCTTATCGAAACTGATCCTCAGTTTGCCAATTATCACAGCTGGTTGAGTTCTGACTACATGCTAACTCAACTAGCTGTTGATCCGGCAACGACACTCAAGCGTCTGGGTGATGGTTTTTACGAACAAAAATTGATACGAGATCAAATAGCCCAATTAACCGGTAGACGATTTATAGATGGCTATAGTAATGAAGAGAGTCAATACCAGGCTTTAATGATGCAAGGCGTCACTTTTGCTAATGCTCATCAGTTAGTCCCAGGTGTCGTCCTAACGGAGACTCAAATCGTCCAACTGACCTCAGATATCGTGTGGTTGATAGAAAAATCCGTCAGCTTAGCTGATGGTAGTAAGCAAAATGTATTGGTACCACAAGTTTATATGCGACCGAAAGCCGGCGATATGCATGCAGATGGAACTTTAATTGCTGGTGAGCAAATACAGCTTGATCTTGCCAAAGATCTATACAACAGCGGTACCATTGCAGGTAGAAAGATCGTTTCTCTCACTGCAGAAAATATCAATAATATAGGTGGAGATATTACTTCCACTAATACCATTCTCACCGCCGATAAGGATATCAACAATCTTGGCGGTACCTTCTCAGGGAATGATGTGTTATCCGTATCTGCTGGACACAATATCAACATTGCCGCCACCACCTCGACCGTTGACAACGTCACTAGTAATAGCCGCTTTACACGCACTGCAGTTGACCGAGTGGCAGGATTATATGTCTCCAATCCCAATGGAATTCTAGTTGCCAGTGCGGGTAATAATATGACCTTGACGGCGGCCACTATCATCAACTCAGGTAGCGAGGGGCAAACCAGTCTAAGCGCGAAAAACGATCTCACATTAGCGACGGTAACTGAATCGAAGCTCAACAGCGTGACGTGGGATGCACGTAATTATGGCCATTTAGCCAGCACTAATCAGGTAGGATCCACAATTCAAACTCAAGGTGATATAAGCTTAGCTGCAAATAACGACATCGCCCTTCGTGCAGCTAATGTCACCAGTATAAAAGGTGCTTTAACTGCTTCGGCGGGTAATAATCTAACGATAGATCATGGCGAAACTACGCGTAATGAAGACTCTGCCCATCATACCCAAAAAAGTGGATTTCTATCTTCTAGAAGTAAATCAAGTCGCGATACACTTAATGAAACTCGTGTGATATCAAGCACACTAGGTGGCGAAAACATCACCCTAAAGGCAGGCAATAATATAACGGTGAGTGGCAGCAATATCGTTGCTACAAACGATACCAATATTAGCGCTCAAAATAATCTGACCATCGAAGCTGCACAGCAAACACATGATGAGACCCACCTTTATAAGAAATCAAAATCAGGTATCTTTAGCTCTGGCGGTGTTGGTTTCACTATAGGTAGTCAAAAATTAGCCACCACTAACCATCAGCAGCTGATCAGTAACATAGCCAGCAAGGTTGGCAGCCTTCAAGGTAATGTAAACCTTGACGCAGGCAAAGCGTATCAACAAACAGGTAGTGACATACTCGCCTTACAAGGTAGTATTGACATTAAGGCGCAACAGATCGATATTGAAGCTGCTAAAAACCTTTATGCTAATGAACAAACCAGCGAATTCACACAAAGTGGCTTAACTCTTGCCATAACTAATCCTATTATCAGTGCGGTACAAACAGGCCTACACATGATAAAAGCTGCTGATAATACTAGCCATAATAGAATGAAACTGCTTGCTGCTGGCAGCATAGCACTGTCGGCAAACAATGCCTTAGATACTATCAACGCAAGTCGAGGTAGCAAAATAGGCGATAAGGAAAATCAAATCGCCAGCAAAGATACTGCTGGCAATCCAACTAGCCGCGATGCAAATGCAGCCGATAAAGTAGGTGGAATCAATGTTTCAGTCAGTCTCGGCTCAAGCCAAAACAGCAGTAAAAGCAATCAAACTATCACTAAAGTACAAAGCAGTAACGTTGTAGCTGGCGGTGATATCGCCATTAATGCTGCTGGCGCAGGCGATAACTCCGATATTAATATTATCGGCAGCCAAATCAAAGCTGGTAATAACCTTACTCTTAAAGCACAAGATCAAATCAATTTATTGGCAGAGGCGAACACCGATAGTCTTAATTCCACAAATAGCTCTAGTAGTTCTAGCGTAGGTGTCAGCTATGGTACCGACGGTCTGATGCTCAATATCGCCGCTTCAGAAGGCGAAGGAAGAGAAAATGGTCAAGACGTCACTTGGACAGAAACTACTGTACAAAGTGGTGGCACCGTTCAACTTCAATCAGGCAGCGACACCACTCTAAAAGGCGCTATCGTCAGTGGACAACAGGTCATTGCTGATGTGGGTAACAACCTCAACATCCAAAGCCTGCAAGACACGAGCACTTATACTTCAAAACAACAAGATATTGGCGGAAGTCTGTCAGTAGGTTACGGCAAAGTAGGCGGTAGTGTTAACTACAGCAAAAGCGCCACTAACTCTGACTATGCGAGCGTAATTGAACAAAGTGGTATCATGGCTGATGATGGTGGATTTCAAGTTCATGTCAATGGCAACACTAACCTGACAGGGGCCGTGATTGCTTCTACAGCTAAAGCAACCAACAGCCTAACCACTGAAACTTTCACTATAAATGACATCGAAAATAAAGCTGAATATGAAGCTAATGCAATCTCCACAAGTATAGGAGTGGGTGCACAAAGTGGCAAACCTACACTCTCAGGGGCAGGCATAGGTTCTGATCATGACAAAGCCAACAGCACTAGCATCAGTGCCATTAGTGAAGGAACTATTAACATTGCTAACGATAACGACCTTAACGAAATTGCACTCAGTCGTGACGTACATGTCGAAATAGGGCCTAACGGCAATCCAACTGCAGTGAACAGTCATGGTAATAACTTAGCAACCACAGTAAAACCTATCTTTGATGCAGAAAAAGTGGCCAAAGAAATTCAAGCACAAGTACAAATTACGCAAGCGTTTGGACAACAAGCCAACCAAGCCGTTGAAACCTACGTGCATAGCAAAAGAACAAGCTTGCAAACACAACTCAAAAACGCCAGTAATGATGCTGAAAAAGTAACTATACAATCTCAATTAAGCGACTTGACTACTCAAGAGCGCGTGATGAATGTACTGATTGGTGCAGTGACTGGAACGGGTGGAGAAGCACTTACTAAAGAGGGTTTGTCATTGGCTGCGGAGAAGATGCGACAACTTATGATTGAAGACTCAGAAATATTTGCGGGGATAACGGATGGCGTAACTACTTTGGACAATATCTCAGCTGAAAGTGAGGGAATTCGAGGTGATGGAAAGAAAGTCGGAGGAACACGTATTGCTTTGGACATATTGTGTGGAGTTACAAATGAAAGATGTAATACAAATGAAGACGGTAGCCTAAAGCTAAATCAAATGGGACAAGTTGTATTCAAAAAAGATTTAGCCGAATTCATCCAAACAGATGAGGGGAAAAAGCTTGCCGGTACAACAGGTGGCATACAAGGTCTGAAAGGTACATTATTTGGAATACCGTATCCTCCAGGAAGCATGCCAGACAAAGTTATTGAATCCTTCAGCGGAACGCATGATTTCATCGGAGGCAATCTCAGTGGATTGTATGATAAACAAGGCAATGCTGCTAGAGGCAGAGGCATGCTAGAAACAAAAGCTCAAGATATATGGAGCGCAACAGGGGCTATAGTACTATCCACTCCTTTTGCAGCCTCAGAGCTTTTGCCGCCAGAAGTTTGGCGTGCAATTTCAATTTTATTACGGAATGCAAAATGAAAAAATGGATTAAATTAGGATTTTTAGTATGGGTCAGCTCTCTCTTGAGTTCTTGCACAATAGGTAATGGAAGGATCTGTGGTCCTCAAACACCGGCAGCTTACTGCGATAAAGAGGCTCTGGAAGAGCTTCTCCACCCAAAACCTTTTATTGAATACTGGATTAAACCAGCAACCACACCCATAGAAAGAAGTCGAGATTCTATCGATTGCGGTTCTATTGGATATGATACTGCTGGCGATCCAGTATTTACTAAAGAAAGGGTTGAATCTACTCAAGTTTTAGGTGAAGAATCGTTTCTTGCAGAAAAACACGTTATGGCTGATTGGCAGCGATGTATGATACAAAAAGGATACCATGTTACTAAAAGTTATTTATTGTTAATAGATAAATGGTAAGGAAAGAGCTTAATGGATAGCAATATTTTAATTTTAAACTGCTGTTTTTCATTGAAAAAACTCTACTAAAATTTTGTGCCATTAAATTTATAACAAATACCCTTTTGTGGAAGGCCTGATGGTAACTACTCTCCATCTAAACGACTGCCATAAGAAACAGATGCTTTTGCTGCATCAAAAAGAATGTATTATAAAATACAGCGTTGTGTGCTTAAAAAAAGCTACCACTATTTGGGGCAGTGCGATAACGAAATGTCTAAAGCTTCGCCTGGCTGCAGTGCACCATAGAATAAAAAGGGGGCAAGTACAATGGGATATGGCAAAGAATAAAAATATGACTAATGCCAAATTTCTCAAAACTGACCAAGGCAAGGAAACTGCTGATGCGACGGGCGGTATCCAAGGCAGGAAAGGCACCCTATTTGGCAAGCTAAACTCATCGAGGCATTCGGTGAATAATTTCGACCAAATACAGCGTTGTATGCTTAAAAAAAGCTATCACTATATGGGTAAATGCGAGAATCAAATAATGAAAGCAACCCCTGGTTGCGATGCATCATAGATTAAGCTTTTTGCTCCTCCTCTAACCCAAATTGTTGCGGCTTCGACAGCCACAAAAGTTTCTAGTTATTCAAATTCCATCATCCGGAATAATGTACTAGCATTGAGTTTTGCTAGCTCTTGATATGTGTGCAGATGGGAATAGGCAGACTGATCAATGTTGTAAACATCATTCAACCCACCTCCTTCATCCAATATTTTTTGTACTTCACTGCGCATATAAGCCACATAATCACGGGTATATTTAGTCACTTCAGCCATATTGGTTGGACCACCATGACCTGGCACAACAATTTCGGCTCCTAATGCAGCAAATTTATCCCAAGTCTTTAACCAGCCGGCGGTATCTGTATGCTCAAAAATAGGTAGCATGCGTTCATGAAAAGCCATATCTCCTGCGATAACGAGCTTTTTATCGGGTAACCAAACGACGATATCACCAGGTCCATGTGCTGGACCCAAGTAAAGTAATTCAATACGTTGTCCACCCAACTCAAGTATCAGTTGTTCATCAAACGTTTGATCAGGGAAGGCCACCTGCGTCTTCCACGCTTTATCTCGTGCGTAAGATTTCATCCGTTCCAGCGAACGAGACGCTTCTTGATGAATAGCGGCATCAGCATCTTTATGTGCAATGATAGGGACGCCCTGTTCTTTCCAATAATTGGAGCCTAATGAGGCATGACCTTGCTCATTTTCAAGCACGACATATCTTACTGGTTGCGAAGTAATTTTTTTGATCTCATCATGAAGTGAGCTGGCTAGCAGATAATTATCTCCTGCGTTGATTACCACCACACCTTCACTTGTAACAATGAATGAGAGATTATTGTTATGTCCTGAATTGGCATAACTTGGTGGAGCTGTTGCGCCGATTGCAGACCATACACCCTCTGCTACACGTATTGGTTTGCTATAGAGAAATGAATCTAGCTCTTTATCAGGAACATTAATGGCTAAACCGGCTTTTTTCCACTCAAAAAACCCGTCAGCATAATTCATTACATTACTGTATCCCATCTGCATCAGTGTCTTGGCGGCAAAAGGACTAAGAATATTTTCTGCACAATACACAATGATAGGGGTATCTTTACTTACTGCATATTGACCGATACGAGATTCAAGCAAACTCCGAGGGATTACAGTATTCAAAGCAGTGTCAATCGTACCTCCCTGCAACATAATCTCCTCTTCAGTTCGGACATCGATTAGCAGCGTCATTGGATCTTTCTTAAGTTGCTCCTGCAATTGCTGAGTATTAATGTTGTTAATTTGCTTTTTTACGGACGCCAACATTTCAGTCCCAGTAAGCAATTGATCGTCCGCTGCAAGCGTTATGTGAGAAACGCTCCATAGCATAATTACTGTAATGATTCTTATTATCATATTTCTATGTAATCTCCTTTTAATCGCTTCATACCATGATCATTCCATCAACCCGTAAAGAAAATTATTAAACTACTCCATTTTTGTCTGCGTTGATTGATTTTTTTCATATTATCAGTTTTTCATGCTCTGCTAGAATGAACAAAGTGTTTCATCTAAAAACTCTCATCGACGACGCGGATAATAAGGTAGAAGGTATAACTGAAGGAAAAGTGCATTAATGTAAAGTTTAAGAAGAGAGTCACAATGGAAATAATGTTGCTGGTATAGTGCTATGAAGAAATACAGCGTTGTAGTTAAGACACGCTGTCTCTAACATAGATAAATACCGTAAAAATAATCAACGTTACCTCAAACTATACCGCGTCATCTCATTAATCAGCGCGTTATCCTTTTACAAAATCGCCAATATCCGCATCATTCATAGCGGTTTGAAGATCTTTGCTAGATAGCACCAAGGCATAGCCGAGTATGCCGCTACCAATAACAACCATATCATAATTCATCACGCTTTTATCCAGCAAAATCTTAATTGGTTCCGGCAAAGCAATCGGGGGAACAGCGCCGACAATATAACCAGTAACTTCGCTGACCTCATCAAATTCAGCCATGCGAAGTTTACGTTCATCAAGATGTTTACGTAATACGGCCCAGTCGGCACGGCCACCACCAGCAACACCCAGTAATACAAAGGCTCCTGAACCTGTTTTAAACAACAAGCTACGTACAACCGATGACGGATCACGGCCTTCAGCAGTTAATAACGCTTCTAAATTACGGATTGGCTTTTTGTCTTCAGTTAATGGAATTTCAATCACATCAAAGGTAATTGACAGCTGATTGAGTAACTGAGTAACGGGCGATTCAATAGTGTGGCTCATTTAAAATTCCTGAGTAATTGTTGTCTCGACATCTAACTAACAAATATTGACGTAATAATGTTTCCATATTAACTGTAACTTTCTAATTATTTCTTTTCCATCTGACTCGTTAAATCAATCAAATCGTTAGCGCTAATTTATTTGCAGATGCCTAAGGTATCAAAGATGATACTGCATTTGACAGTAGATAATGTAAAGGGACGTTTTGATAATAAGCTGATCTTAACGCACGTGCCTAACTGGAAAAATATCAGAGTCTAGTTTGTGGGTCCGCTGAGTGTTGTAAAAGATTATAAAAAGAACTTATTAAACATGGTCTTAGACCGAATAAACTCCATCAAAAAGTATTTACTTTACGATAAAGCTGATGACGCTTCCTTGCAAACCGATGAAAAGATTTATTGGGTAAATAGTTTGAAATCTAAATGTGCTGACACTGGCTCGATGGAATGTCTACAAATTCAACAAGGAAATGAATTGAAGCCTGATGGTTGGGCGCTTTCTCACTCAACAATTCAAGGATTTGAATACGAACAAGGCTATATTTATAAAATAATTGTAGCGGAACAACCCGTCACATCAAAGCAAACGCCAGCAGATGACGCTTTAGTCAACTATCATTTGGTTAAAGTTATTAATGGCAGCTTAAGACTGAATGATATATGGGCATTGGAAACCATTCAGGGTAACGTTGAATTTGAAGAATAAGGAAAGACCTAGACTGGAAATTAACTTAAGTGAAAAGCAAATATTAGGTAATGATGGCTGCAATAATTTTACGGGGGCCATTAAAAGCCTCGACGGAAATAAAGTTATATTTGGTGCGATTGCCACGACTAGAAAATTATGCATGGATATGGATGTAACAGATAGATTTCATCAAAATATGAGCAATGTTCAGTCATTTTCACTCAAAGCATTAAAATTGCATTTCTATGATAAGGAAGAAAATGAGCTATTTGTTTTTCAAAAAATAGATTAGATCACCTCATGAGTCATAAATTAAGAGACTATGAATTAGTTTTCTAAAATGCTGCAGCTCAATCATACTTTAAGCCATCATCAATACGAACGATAGGTCATCTTAACTTAAGACAAACCAGATGCTTTAGACAACCTTGACTACGTTAAACCTATCGATACTTAGCTTTCTTATTTGCGTACATCGCGGCATCTGCCTCGTTAATCATGTCGTGTATTGATTTATCCGTATCGTGCTCAAAATGCATTACACCTGCACTATATTCAATTTTGTATGGTTTATTTAAAGTTTCATTGACCTTATCAATAGCAGCAGAAAATCGCTCTAATATGATATCCGTCTTAACGTCATCTGAATCACTTAGCATAGCAACAAACTCATCACCACCAAGTCTGCCAATCACTTCGGAGTCACGGAACGAATCAAGCATAGCGTGTGCGAATGAAGTTAAAACTAAGTCACCTTCATGGTGACCATAACTGTCATTAATCGTCTTAAACTTGTTTAAATCAAACATAATAAATGTCATTGATAATTTATTACGTCGACACACTTTGAAGGTATGATCGACCAGATTCAAAAAGCCGCGTCTGTTAGAAATAAGCGTTAATTCATCCAACGTAGCAATCTGAATTGACTGTATTTCTTGCTCAATTATCGCTCCCAAATCACTAAGCAACTGCTGGTCTTCTTCGTTTAAGCCTCTAGGATTAGAGTCGATAAGACACAAAGTATCTATATTGATTCCTTGTCTTAGTTTAAGAGGATAACCTGCATAAAAACGAATATTTGGAGCCCCTGTAACAAGAGGATTGTCAAAAAATCGCTCATCTTTTGAAGCGTCCGGAATTATAAACAATCCGTCTTGATTAATAGCGTGCCCACATAATGATATGTCGCGTGGCGTTTCATTAACATCAATCCCTTGTTTAGATTTAAACCATTGACGATCTTCGTCAATCAGGCTGACCAGTGAGATAGAGACATTAAACAGGCGTCTCGCCATACGTGTCACTCGATCAAAACGCTCTTCGTGTGAAGTATCAAGAATTTTTAGTGTTATTAACGTAAACGTTCAGCTTCATTTTTTGGGGCTTCAGGCTCTATCATAGCGGTCCCCTAGTTATTAAATAGTTAAGGCCTATAGTATAAGTTTTGATGCTAATCGAACTATGCGAAAAATCTCTATTTTATGTAGTCTAATGCCCATTGCTATAATCATGAGTTTGTAACTTAATGAGCGTTTTTGGTAATAGTGTTAGAGGCCATTATTATATTTTCTTAGCAAATGCTATAACGCAATAATTAAGTGAGATTACAACTGATAAACGCTTAATTCATTCATGTACTTCATCGGTGATTTTTTCATTACCTTTTTAAACATCGTAATAAAGGCACTGACTGACTCATAACCTAATAATTCAGATACGTGTTGCACACTTTTCTTATCTGAAAGCGCTTGCAATGAAACAATGATATGTAGCTGCGTTCGCCACTTTCCAAAGGTCATACCCGTTTCATTTTTGATAAGTCGTGCCAATGTTCGCTCAGTTAATGCAAATTGTTCAGCCCACTGTGAAAGCGTTTTTCTATCATTAGGCTGGTTGATTAGTTGCTGGCTCATGGATTGAATTACAGCATGTTTGGATAGTACAAAATCAAGAGGCTGAATAGGCATATCGAGGAGTTGATCAAATAATACACGTGCAAGTCGTGCGATTTTACTGCTTGAAGTGTAGCGTTGATTTTCACTGGCAAGTTGACACATTAAGGCTTCAACTAGTGGCGTAATAGCTAATGTGCAGGTGTTTTGAGGCATACCCTTCAACGTGTTATCAATAAATAAGTGACATAATTGAGCATTATCTGATGCTCGGTTACTATGTAATTTATTTGCCGGGATCCAAATAGCACTATGGGCCGGTACCATCCACATTTTTGTCGATACCTCACACGTTACATAGCCATGCATCGCTAAGATCAACTGACCTTTTGGATGAGTATGTAAAGGAATTTCATGACTAGCGTGAGCGTACTCTATTTTAGCTATAATGGATTGCGGCATGGTTTCAAAATCTTTGATTTCATCCCAGCCAATTAGTTCATACATCGTAATGTCAGTTTTTAGTTATTAAATGTCATTAGTGCTAAATTATATAGCGGCTTATACCTTTATACTAGTCATTATTCTAACAACATAAAATTAAAAAAACTTAATGACTTTGTCACGATTGAATAACAAACTTCAAACACGCTTTTCGGGCATATTACTCGTTATCGGTATTTTGCTCATTGCCGCTAACTTACGTGCTCCTTTTACTGGTATCGCACCTGTATTAGAGCAAGTTATTCATAACTTTCAACTAACTGCAGCACAAGCGGGGTTTTTAACCACTTTACCGTTGCTTGCCTTTGCCATTATTTCACCTATGGCTGCATCACTAGCTAAAAAACAAGGTCTAGAACACACCTTGTTTATCGCTTTAATACTTATCATGCTGGGGATTTCAGCTCGAATTTTTAATTCATTCGCCATGTTATTTATTGGCACAGCTATTATTGGTGTCGGAATTGCTATTGCAAATGTGCTGTTACCCAGTCTCATCAAACGTGATTTCCCGACAAAAGTTGCCATAATGACGTCAAGCTATGTGCTTACCATGGGTGTGGTATCGGGTGGTTTTTCGGCGATGGTGTTTCCGCTGAGTCAACTAAATGCATTAGGTTGGCAACTTGCACTTGCTTCAGTAGCGGTCATTACCCTAAGCACCATCATTGTTTGGACAACTCAACTAGGTAAACATACCAAGCCTGATATCGATACACTACAAGCTACATCTTCAAAAAGTGTATGGCGTTATTTATTAGCGTGGCAAATTTCGCTGCTACTAGGTTTAAACTCTTTCTTAAATTACATAATTATTACTTGGCTGCCAAGCATACTGACCGAGACGAGTCACACAGCGGTGCAAGCCGGCGTTTATCATGGCGCTTTTCAATTTGCCACAGCAATTCCCGGCTTGGTGTTAATACCGCTACTGTCTAAATTACACGATCAACGGGTTCTTAGTTTTACGCTGGCACTACTAAGCAGTATAAGTGCACTGGGCTTACTCTATATGACTGAATATGCCTTTGTGTGGACGGTAATGCTGGGCTTTAGTTCTGGCGCATGTTTTATTCTGGGGCTATCGTTTGTAGGTTTACGCACTGATAACTCACATCAGGCTGCATCGCTTTCAGGCATGGCACAATGTGTTGGTTATTTACTAGCGGCAGGTGGGCCGATGCTTGCAGGCGCGTTGCACTCATCAACAGGCAGTTGGAGTGTGCCTTTATGGTTATGTGCTATTGCTAGCGTATTGTGTGCGCTCTGTGGTTTAGGTGGCGGAAGAAATACCACCTTAGATAAATCATTACTCTAACGAATAGTCACATAGATCAACGTTCTCAATCGTTATCATCGCTGACAGATTTTTTTTCATTAATATGATTTCGACGAGCAACGTATTATTTTATTGTATGTTAAATTAGCTTATGTTCGCTTCGAGTCAAAATCAGTCAGATTATATCTCTGACTTAATCAAACATATGTGTCAGATCAAGTCAGATTATTAGACTTGATCCTTTCAATTCCGTGCGAGCAAAAATAAAAAATTTTAAGCCACAGTCAATGCTCTGTTTTTGAGATGTATTTATAAGATTATGCTACATTCCAGCTAAAAGCTTATCTGTTGATACTACATTCGCATAAGCAAAACCAAGAGCAGCCATAAACGCAGCGTGTACTTGTTTTGCTGGAACATGAACGCCATCAAACTCTAACGCTAATGTCGCACAAGCATCATGCGCCACAGTACAGGTATAACCAAAGTCGTTGGCAGCACGGGTAACAGCGTCAATACACATGTGACTCATTGCACCACAAATCACTAAATTCTCAACTTGCAATTCATCTAAAATTTCTTTGAGACCTGTTTCACGAAAGCTATTGATTTGATGTTTAATAACAACGGGCTCGCCTTTAATTTCTTGCATAGATGGGTATACTTTTGCCCCTTCTGAATTAGGCGCAAAAAAGGGTGCATCGGCTGTTGGAAATTCATGACGCACATGCACAACAGGCAAGCCTTTCTCTCTAAATCGTTTAAGTAAAGAGGCTGCTTTTACCGTTGCGGCCTCAGTGCCTTCTAATTCTGATTTACCACCTTTGAAATAATCATTTTGCAAATCGACAATAATTAGTGCTGTTTTGGACATAACGTTATCCTTTTGAGTGTTGATTAATTAAAATTACTTATTGGCTGATCATACTATCATTAAGGCAATATAATTCATCCTTGAGCTGACATCTTTTGAATTTGATCAACAACCCAATATATGCACTATTTGGCTGGATTTAAAATAACCTTAAATATACTACAATAAGAACTCAGTTTAGTTTCATCGTTCATCGATCCTTATCAACTTATTTTGGTCCGATTTACAATTTTTAAACAGATAATTTACATTGAAAGATCCATATCTTAGTTATTTTTAACTCATTTAATTGCGGTTTTTGATCCGACAGAAACAATACCTGTATTCATTACAGTAATGGTTCAATGTGACAAAAAGCAAAACGCCGAATTGCATCAGTTGAATCGGCTGGGATAGTAATATTCTTGTTGGTTATTGATAAGTTCTGACTGAGAGCTTTATCCATTCTATTTCACGCATTTCGAATATCTGACTGAATAGTCGCCCTCACAATGATCTTTGGTTAAAGCAAAGCAGATAAAGTAATACAACTTCTTAATGATCATCATAGACACACGACTATTTTTAAACTTGCCTTCAATAACAAGCTCTGGCGCCATGCT
>Ga0123337_10004725_pt1 | contig 13729 bp, 10 predicted proteins | sample frozenSSSSmetaG_FD_89792 | JGI IMG/M metagenome (GOLD analysis project Ga0123337, IMG submission 89792) | Glacier valley bacterial and archeal communities from Borup Fiord, Nunavut, Canada, to study Microbial Dark Matter (Phase II) -... | ecosystem: Environmental > Aquatic > Freshwater > Ice >... | reverse complement strand
TGGGATGGGAATCAGGCGTTTTTGGAGGGTGTGACGGAGCAGACGTTTGAGGAAGGGGGTAGGGGTGGTGATTGGGTTGGGGTGGGCGGTGGGGGGGGTGGGGGCGGGGGGTGGGAAGGAGAGGCTTTGTACGATATTGTGATGGCGTTGGAATAGATATAGGCGTATGTTCCAGCTGGGAAAGCTGGGACCGGCTCTTACCTCTTTTGCGGCTTATGCCACGCTCGATTATTGTTGATATCTCTGTCTAGATAGAAATTTGATGATTGAGAGGATATTTCAAGGCTGAGGAAGGCACGATATCAATACAGTGAGCGAAGCTCCTCCAGTTGCAACCAAAAGCATTACGCAAAAGTCTCTGCTCTGCTCTTTCCTAATATATTGTGTTGTGTTGTGTTGTGTTGTGTGCTAATTAATCTACTGTGACATGCACTAGCGACGATGGCAAAGGGGTGAGTTATAAATCCTATTTGTTTGACTGTTCAGACATTGGTACACCCTTTAACCAGATTTTGAAACAGTGATGGGTTGATACATCATACAGCAACCAAATGACACATTGGCCAATAACAGGCTCTGAAAACAGCCAAAAATCCATAAATTACCTATTCTGGACCTCTGCGTGCTAGTCATCGTCTCAAAATTAATTCTGGTGAAAGACTATATCACAAATCAACAGTAGTAGGTAGTGGCCTCAGCTCACACTCGATACCAGAGCAGAACAACTGTGAACAACTTTTCTTGCTTCACCAACGCCTCCTAAATCTACCAAGAATCTCCTCGCTTCCCCCCCTCCCCTCTCCTTTGTTATCATTCGTCGTCCTCCCTATTCTAAATTCGCTGAATCCAGGACGCGGCAACTCCCCCTCTCCAGGTCCAAAAAGTTCGTGAGATATAGATTCGGAGTATACTGTACATTTTCGCCTCTTATTTTGATTTTGATTTTGATTGTTCCGGCTTCGTGCGATAATTTCAGGGACATGGCTTCATCTACAGCGGCTTGCCACCAATGAAATCGGACCACCTGCGCACCTCGCCTGGGATACCCTCCTTGCGTGGCAGTTTCTCGCTCATGCAGCGGGCAAAAAGCTCAGCAGTCTGAGTTGTTTGTTAGTTTCCGACATGTATAGATTTGTTTTTAGGGATTTCGGCTTACCTTAGGCTCCATAAACAACGGCACACCGAAATCCACCGCGTTCCTCCTCATAACATAATCCACATCCGTCGTCGTCTTTCCTCTCGCCAAAGCCAGGTTGAAGACACCACGGATATCATATTTCTCAAAGACCTTGCGGAGCTCACGCTTATCCTCGGTTGGGAACTCGATCACCTCAATATTGACATCGTTCTTCGCGTTCTTCTCGAGGAAAGTCTTAACCTCCTTCTCAGCAGCGTACAGCTTGTAGCCCAGGGGAGAGAGGTAATCGACAATAGCCACGAGCGCAGACTTATCCTTTGTAACGTCACCACCGAAGAGAAGACCTTCTCCCGGCTCTGGCATGCGGAAGTTCATGGTAGATTGCATGGCTGCCCAGTAAGCCTCAACCAGGTCCTTACCGAAGCAAGCAATCTCTCCAGTAGAAGACATCTCAACACCCAAGAATGGATCGGCACCGGCGAGACGGGTCCAAGAGAATTGTGGGACCTTGGTAGCGAGGTAATCACGCTTGATAGCCATGAGATCTCTTGGCTCTGGGACGTCACGGCCGACAAGAGCCTTGGTGGCAACGTCGATGAAGTTGACACCGAGGACCTTGGAGACGAATGGAAAGGAGCGGGAGGCACGGAGATTGCACTCGATGACCTTGAGTTGTGGCTCACCACCCTCTGGGTCTTGAGCCTTGATGATTTGCATGTTGAAGGGTCCAGTGATCGACCAAGCCTTGGCGACCTTCTCGGCAATCTCCTTGACACGGTCCATGGTGGTCTGGTCAATGTTCGCAGGTGGAAGAACGAGGGTGGCATCACCGGAGTGAACGCCAGCTTGCTCGACGTGCTCAGAGACGGCGTGGAGGATGAGCTTGCCGTTGGATGCGACAGCGTCAACGTCAATCTCCTCAGCGCCCTCAATGAACTTGGTGATAACAACTGGATGGTCTGGAGAGACGTCAGAGGCAGCCTCTAGCTTCTCCTTCAACTCATCCTTGCTGCGGATGACAGTCATGGCAGCGCCGGAGAGAACATAGGATGGGCGGACAAGAACTGGGTAAGACACCTCATCAGCGAAAGCCTCAGCCTCAGCGACGGAGGTAAGCTCCTTCCATGCTGGCTGATCAACACCAATGCTATCAAGAATCTCAGAGAACTTCTGTCTGTCCTCGGCCTTGTCGATATCCTTTGGATCAGTACCGAGGATCTTTGCGTTACCAGTCTCCTGAAGACGAAGCGCAATATTCTGTGGTAGTTGGCCACCGACAGACACGACAACACCGCTAGCAGCCTCAAGCTCGTAGATATCCATAACACGCTCGTAGCTCAACTCCTCAAAGTAAAGCTTGTCAGCGCTGTCGAAATCGGTGGACATCGTCTCCGGGTTATACTTCGATAGAAGTTAGCAATATTCAGCAATAGTTAGCAATAGTTAGCAATAATTTGGGAGTAAAAAAAATCCAGTCCGGGAGTCGAGGGGTCGAGGAGTCCAAAAAGGCCGAAAAAGCGGATTCAGGGTCGAAGAAGAAGCGCTCAGTCGAGCCAGCTCGACAAGGCAGCCTTCTCGAGGGCAGGTCATCCAGTCGGAAATAAAATAAAAGTCTATCTTACATTGATCATCACAGTCTTCTTGCCCATCTCTCTGAGGGCAAGGGTAGCGCTGACAGCGCACCAATCGAATTCAACAGAGGAACCGATCCTGTAGACACCGCTCCCGAGAATGATAATTCCGTGATCATCGAACTCGACATCGTGAGTAGTGGCGTTATATGTGGTGTAGAGGTAGTTGGTATCGGCAGGAAACTCGGCGGCAAGGGTATCAATCTTCTTAACAAATGGCTTGATTCCGAAGTTCTTGCGGCGAGCGCGAACCTCATCCTCAGTGGCACCAACAGCGTTGGCAATCTGCCTATCAGAGAAACCCATCTTCTTGGCCTTCATGATAAGCTCCTTCTTGAGGCCGAAAAGGCTTCCAATGTCCTCAAGCTCGTGAGTGCAGTCAACGATGTTCTGGAGCTTATACAAGAACCACTTGTCGATCTTGGTCAACTCATGGAGACGGTCAACGGTGTAACCCTCGTGAAGCATGGCCTGGCCGACAGCCAACCAGCGACGGTCAGTTGGGTTCTGGAGCTCGTAGTCAAGATCCTCAAACTTATCGCCCTGGAAACCAACGAAACGTGGGTCAACTTGGCGAATAGCCTTCTGGATAGACTCCTCGAAAGTTCTGCCAATGGCCATAACTTCTCCGACGGACTTCATGGCAGAGCCGATATCGCGCTTGACGTGCTGGAACTTGGCCAAATCCCAACGAGGAATCTTTGTTACAACGTAATCCAGAGAAGGTTCGAAATTAGCGGTGGTAGTCTTGGTAACAGCATTAGGAAGTTCTGGGAGGGTATGCCCAAGACCAATCTTGGCAGCGGTGTATGCGAGTGGGTATCCGGTAGCCTTGGAGGCAAGAGCAGAAGAACGAGAAAGACGAGCATTAACCTCAATGACCCTGTAGTCGAGTCCATCCGGTTGGAGGGCGTACTGAACGTTACACTCGCCAACGACACCGAGATGTCGAACAATCTTGATAGCAGCGGAGCGGAGCATGTGGTACTCCTCATCGCTCAACGTCTGAGATGGCGCGACGACGATAGAGTCACCAGTGTGTATGCCCAGAGGATCGAAGTTCTCCATGTTGCAGACGGTGATACAGTTGTTGCTGGCATCACGGACGACCTCATATTCGACCTCCTTCCAGCCCTTCAGGGACTTCTCAACCAAGATTTGTGGGGATAAGGTAAGAGATCTGGCGGCCATGTTACGGAGCTCTTCTTCGTTGTGCGCAAAACCTGATCCAAGGCCGCCCAAAGCATAAGCGGCACGGACAATGATAGGATATCCAATTTCCTTAGCAGCCTCCAATGCCTCCTCAACGGTACCGACAGCAGTGGACTGGGCAACTGGAATGTTGATCTCTCCAAGAGCCTGGGTGAAGAGATCTCTGTCCTCACTGGTCTCGAGGGTCTTAATTGGCGTACCCAAAACCTTGACTCCGTACTTTTCGAAAAGACCCATGCGCTCCATCTGAACTCCCAAGTTCAAGGCGGTCTGGCCGCCGAAGGTGAGGAAAATTCCATCTGGCTTCTCGCGCTGGATAACATATTCGACGTATTCCGGAGTGACTGGCAGGTAGTAGACTTCATCGGTGAGGACGTGGGCGGTTTGAATTGTAGCAATGTTTGGGTTGATGAGGACGGAGGAGACGCCAGCCTCTTTCAAGGCTTTCAATGCTTGTGAACCTGTAATTGCGAGCGATAAGTCAGCCTTGTTCAATAATTTGATATGATAGAAAGCATCTCAAAATTTGAATATTCGGCAAGCCTTTCGTAGGAGTTGGGACTCCCAGATGCTGCCAGAAACGCTCAATGCTCAAATTCTGAGTCACCGCTGTTAGAAGCACAGCACTTCAGAGAGACCAACCTGAGTAATCGAACTCTCCAGCCTGTCCAATGCTCAAACCACCCGATCCAATAACCAAGACCTTCTTCAGATCCACTGGGTTCGCAGCCTTCTTGACAACCCCGCTCTCCAAGTATGCCTTCGCGCTCGGCGAAGCCTCCTTCTGGTCGGCTCTTGGAATTGAGCCCGAGAAGAGGCGAATCTGGTACTGTGCGCTCTTCGCAGCCGGCCTCTGGACCTTCGAAAGCAAGCTCCTAGTCGAAGTTCGTGTGCTGAAGGCGCGAGGAGTGGAGGTAGCTGCCCGACATTGGCGGAGGAGCGTGGATGTTCGACCGGTGAGTCGGCCGGACAGAGCCATTGCGCGGGAGCCTATGTCTCAAGGTTAATTGAGAAGCGGGCTTTGGCAAAGTTGATTGTCTGTTCGGGCTCCTTTGGGCGCACTGCACTTCCGTCTATTGCCCAGGAAATTGGTCAGTTATGGCACCGTCGGTGGGAGGTATGGGAGTTGTGAAGGGTCGCAAAAGATTATTGAGCGGCGTTCTAGAATTCTAGCATGCTAGCCTACCTTTTTTTGTATGTATGTTCGGCTAGTGCCTGTGACTCGCTGAGCAACTGATAAGGAACCTTTATTGAGCGATACAGCAATTGGATGGATACAGAGCAGTGATTTCGCAGTTAGTACTGGCGGAGTTCGATATTCATGAGTCAACTGCTCTCTAAGAAAAGAGCGCTTGAATCGTGGGCTTCAAGAGTGGACGGATATGTCACGCAGGCAAGCAAGCAAGCACGCAGGCAAGAAAGGAAGCAGCAAGCCCAATATCAAAATCATTTCTTGCTCCGTAAAACAGCGTCACAATCTGTGGGGGGAGATGGGGTTCATGGGGCTCGTGGCATTTCGGGGTTTTCTCTAAAGCATGCGTTAAGCACGTTAAGCATGTTAATAGGTACAAGTTCGAGTACAGAGTTCACGTACCTGGCCCTAAGATGCGAAAATGCCAATGAGGTGTGCAAACAACGCTATTGTCCGCCACTCATTGGTTCGGGGACGGCAGATGACTGCGTGGTGCTGTAAAAATTCTTGAAGCCAACGTTTTTTTTTTTTACACGCCTGAGTAGTAGTGCGGCGGACGGAGATGCTAGCATGTCTGCCCAAAGGCTAAAACAGAAAACTTGTCAAAACTTATTTTCTCCCCTCATGAAAGCTGGAGTACTTGGCGAGATTCGAACGGGTCCAGCTAGACTTGAGCAAATCATATGTACCTACCTACATATCTATCTTATTTTACGTAGGTATAATCAGATAAACCACTCGAAAGTTTATCACAGCCTCCCGCTCTTAAGACTTACACACCCCATCGGCCAAGTCAACAAACAGAAAGCAGGAAGCAGTATCCCCAAGGCCGCAACCACAACACAACACTCGATCGAGAGCACAGCATCATGCACGCACCAAAGTGGGGTTGGAGCACCTGATATGAACAGGGCACAATTTGATCTCCATGTCCACGTCCATGTCCATGTCTCATGTCAATGAACAATTTTCAGCCCTTCACGTGATATGCATGCGGCGTGCCTGCCCCTCCCTGGATGAATCATTTCAACGTTGACTTTCATGTCTTCTATACACAGTCGTAGCTGATGGTATCCTTTTCGCCCGGCCAGCAACCAACGTTTCGTAAGTCATCTCCTAATAACGTTCGTCATTCTTATCCAATCTAACCGCCTCATTACGCTCGATGAAGCCGAGATCAACCTTGTGTCCCAGCAGCTCACGGATGTTAGAACACTTGGTTCGAATCATCGTTGGTCTCTCCAAACTCAATCCCCATCCGTAGACTCTCAAATCCTTTGGCAGACCCATAGCCTCCAACATCTCCGGACGGAACATACCACTGTTGCCAATCTCCACAAGCTTGTTCAGGCCCTTGTGGAAACTGAAAATCTCCAAACTTGGCTCGGTATAGGGGTTGTATGCCGGCTTGAAGCGGAGATCGTAGATACCCATCTTGTTGAAGAAGATAGTCATGAACTCCATTAAACCACCGAGCGTAAGGTCGTAATCGGCAATAACACCCTCGACTTGATGGAACTCTGCCAAATGTGTTGCATCGACGGTTTCATTACGGAAGACACGATCAATGGAGAAATACCGTGCTGGTGGCGGCCTTCCATCTGGTCCCTTCATCTGTGCGAGCTTATGCAGCATATGTGTCGAGATGGCGGTGGTGTGTGTGCGGAGAACCAGCCTCAAGGACTCATCCGCTGCCCAAGGGTATCTATAACCAATCGATCCGTACTTTCCACTCTGGTGGACTTCGCGCACATTGTTCCAGTATGCTTCGTAATTCGCCTTGTCATCGTCCGACTCGGGACGTGGCTTGTCTGCAACCTTAGGATCTGAGATATAGAAAGTGTCCTGGAGGTCACGAGCCGGATGTTGTTGTGGGACGAAAAGCGCATCGAAGTTCCAGAAGCCAGTCTCGACGAAGTGGTTCGTAGGCATTTCCTCGAAGCCCATCTCGAAGAAGATCTGTCTGAACTCATGGCGCACCTTGTTGAGTGGATGTAAAGCGCCAGCGTGTTGATCTGCGCCCAGAGCTTTGAAGTTGTATGGCTTGAAGGCTGCAGTCTTCCATGCGCCTGAAGCAAGCATATCTGCTGTCAAATCCGTCTCCTCCTTAATAATCTCGAGTCCGAATTTTGGGCCCTTGCTGATCTTGAAGCTGATAACTTTCTGCATCTTAACAAGCTTGCGCTTCTTCAAGTCGGCGAGGATCTTTGCGTCTGGGTACGTGTGTGTGTCTTGAATGACTTCTAATTGCTGCTTTGTATCGTCCTTGATCGAGTCGGTCTGGCAAGTGTAAGTAAACAGCTACCCCGCCATGATGGGAATACCCACAGATGCAACAAAGCGGCCCTCTTTTCCTTTCGCAATCCATTTCGACTTGAAAGCTCTCATCTGGCCAATCTTGACAGTATTCTTGTCTCCCACAGCCTTCTCCAGCTCTCCCATTGTCAATCCTTCCATTGCCTGCTTCAGGGCATCAAAAACTCGCGCCTCATGACTGCCATTGGCGACGATATCCTGTCCTTCGGACTCCAGAACAGCCTCTTCTCTATCAATCGTTTCATATGTGACCATATATCTCGAAGCTAGCCTGTCGAGCGCACTCTTGACATCTGCTGATTTTTGTGAGGGGAAGGCATCGGCGGAAAGAATGGGATCCTGCTTGTCGAGCGCATGCAGGATTTGGGAGGTAAGATCGCCCGGCGCATTATCTTGTACGCCCGCCATAGTGTCCGATTTGTATATTCTGGAAGCTGGCGTAGGATATTTGAGCGCTGTGCGGGCTTTTGGAGGTGAGTCAAGTACCTTACCTGTGTTCTCAAATTATATCTGTGACACGGCAAGACGACGCGAATTTGGTGGGCAACTTTAGCCTGTCACGTGCCACTTCCTCCCATTCTCACTTTCTTAAAAGAAAATTCTGGACCTGGCTTCCGTTAGACACAAGAAGTTACACAACTTTAAATCCGAGAAGACACTGAAAATATCTATTCTATAGGTAGTTGTTCTTATGTATGTATTTTCTGTGAAGTTATTTCACTTGAGAGACCTATTTCAAGGCTGAAAAGTCGCGTTATATATGTTAAATTTCGTTTAACTCAACGAGTGTACTATTCAACAAATGTTGTCGACGGTGCGATTACTTGCATAATCCCAATGGTGATATAATCTGAGCCGTGACGCTTTTTCCCTGAGATCTATCGGGCAGACACCCAAATGCCGCTTAAAAACATCCAACACGCTTTGAAAAATATTGAACACAAATCACATCCATCCTTGGCTCGACCCAGCAAGCCATTCAATAATACCACTCCCTCTTTCGCCTCATCATATCATCCTCTGCCGCCATCCTCTGCCTTCTCGCCTCCTCCCAAATCTCCTCCTCACTTTTGATCTGCACTGGTGTATCACAGCCTTTAAGCCCAATGAACTTCCCCCATTTTCGCCTTTTTTCTTCTAGGCTGAGCCCCTGCCTCCAGCCCATCATCTTGGGGTACTGGTTCGTCCACTCCGACGGTGTGCGCTGGTGGTAGAAATGCGCGAGCTCGTCGAGCTGAGCAGACGTGAGGAGCCAGTAGTGGAGTAGCGTGGTGGGGAAGGATGGGTGCACGGCGCCAGTCGTGATGCGCACGAGAGGAGCGAGTTTGAGGCGCATCTCGTTGATTTTTGCCAAGAGGGCTGGGTTGTTGGAGACATGGGCGAGCATCTTTGGATTTCTTGTCTCTTGCTTTGATGTAGTTTGATATAGAGGGTTGCAAGGCTTTGGTTTTTGAAAGGATGGATGCGGATCTGTGCTTGGAGGTACTGAACGATTACTGTTTTGATCTTGACTGCGTGAGCAAGTTCTGATTCCTTGTTGACTGTGAATGATTGATCTGTTGGAGTGAGATAAAGATGGATGACTTTGTGCTCCGTCCGTATCGAAATGAATGAGAATTTGAATGAAAGTTGGGCGCTGCCGGCAGCAATATCAGTCGCAATGATAAAACAGAAGAAAAGGTAAGAAATTAGAAGATGCCACGACGAACGACTAGAATCCTAAATGAACTGAAGGGGACTCTGGATTCTTCTTGTAGGAAGAGTCAAACCAATTGTTGTCAATGAGTCTTTGTTTTACTCAACACGTGAACCAATCTCCTTGTCTCATGATTCGAATCAGATAAATCCTTTATCCCCATGTGCCAAAATTGGGTATCGGATTCTTTTCAGTATAAAGAAAGATGCTTCTAAAATTCGTGAAAGCCAGACACTGTCTGACAGGCGCTAACCCAAGACCGGCTGATTGAGCCTCCCAAACGCCAATGAATGCCAGTGCACTATCATACAGTTCTATTTACGTCCATGCCCCCTCAGTTCTTACCCTTATTCTTCCTTGACGAAGTTGTCTCCACAATAACGGCATCCTCGTCACTAACTGTCTTGATTTTTGGAGCTGCGGTTTTCGCAGTTGCAGCAGGGGCAGAATCCAGCTCTTTCATGAAGTCAGCTTCAATAGATGCACGTCGCTTCTCCCACCACTCCTTCTCAGCCGCAGTCTGTGCTTGGATTTCTTCCAGTCTCTTCCTCAAGACGGTATTTGCGGCGATTTCATTTGCAGATTGGAAAATGGTTTGTCCCCAGTTGGGCGCAAGCGCATTCGCCTTATATCAACATTAGCATGGAATAAAGATAGCACAAGAAAAGCTTCTTACCTCCATTACTACATCTCTGAGCTCATCTTCCATCTCCTTCTCGGCCCTCAAGAAACGTTGCCAGAGGTCGTCGCTAACGCTTCCTCGTTGCAAAAGAGTACTGCATGCTTGCTTCGCTGTCCGGACTTGAATGATTCTGTGGATATCCTCTACGGCCCGACGCAACAGAGCTGCTCGAAGAACACTTTCGGGTACCTTTGGTGCTTTCTCACTGCCCTCTTCGGGCTCCATGTGTAATAAAGTGAGATAGACGTTGCGTTGAAGATGAGTTGGGAACCATGGCGCCAGCGTTGCCGATTGTACTGCGCAAATGTTAGTTACATATAGCGCATAGAAGATAGATCATTGCTCTTACCTGCTTTGCGTTTGCGATATATCGAGGAGAATGTCGCAAGAGCTCCTACCAGCACAACGATATATACAAGTGGCAGTGAAAGGCCAACCCAATCAATGTCGAACATTTTGTAGCCTGTTCTGTATGAATCAGTCTTAAACCTTGAGAGGTATATCTGGCTTGAGACCTATGCGACTGTTAAGTCGAAGTCGTAGAGAGCCCAAGAGGTTGTTGAAGGGTTGGCCGGCCTTTGACTTGGTGTACCGTGTTCGAGTGTGGACTGAAGCAGTTCAGGACACTTATTCTGGATAATCGGAAATGGATTAGCGCCGCCGGTGGATGATGAAGACACCACAGGTAGGTACTTCATGTCTCGGCGACTGGAGCTTAGATAATCCGGGATGGTGGGGAAACCCACCACGTTTGATGGCAGTGATGCAACTGATTACGGAGCTTGAGCTCCTGTAGGTTCTACATCATTCTTACTATTTGTTCTTCAGACAGCAACTGCACGCCACAGCTTGTTGTTATTACAGATTCACCCGCTTGGTTCACCTTCATTCCCCAGTTCTATAGAACTCGCACTTAACTTAGCTTGAATCTTTGAACTTGAGTCTACAAGTACACAGCACAGCAAGGGACCAATATGCTTCTTCGAGTTCGAGGACCAGATGGCGCTGTGCGAGTGGAGATAGACCCAAATGCAACATTTGGACAGTTAGGTGACAAGGTTTGCATCTCACTTCTACAGTTGATCCAGATCTCATAATTAACCAAAGTAGATCTTAGAATTCTTGCCCCCAACAGTCGACCCTCGCACAATTACAATCACAGACAAGCCTGTTAATGGCGACAAGAAGTTCATCAAAGATATTGCGAAATACACGTTACAAAAAATTGGTGTGCGGTAAGTTACTGCGTTCTGAAAGGCCATAACGGTGCTGACCACAAGTTTAGCCATGGTGACATGGTCTTCATTACCTACAAGCTCAAAGATGATGTATCGAATGGAAACGGCCATGCAAACGGAGCCACGGTACCAATACCGTCGCATCCCTTATCCTCTACAAACCGACTGAACGGTCAGCCTATATTGCCAACCGAGGACCTACCGATCGATCCGCTTCCAGTTACGTCACCCACTGAGAAGATCAAGAATCCATGGGAAGTGGTGAAGCAATCAGCTCTTGATGACAGACTCGACAAGAAAGATGGCAAGATTCCTCGGACGTTCGATCAGAAAATGTGTAGGCATGGTCCTAAAGGGATGTGCGACTATTGCATGCCGTTAGATCCGTTTAATGCGGAATATCTGGCCGAAAAAAAGATCAAGAATCTCTCCTTCCACTCATACCTCAGAAAAATTAATGCCGCAACGAATAAACCCGAATTGGGAGCCTCCTTCATGCCGCCTCTCACCGAACCATATTACAGAGTCAAGCACGACTGTCCTTCAGGGCATCCTCAATGGCCAGAAGGCATCTGTACAAAATGTCAGCCAAGTGCGATTACCTTGCAACCGCAGCCTTTCCGTATGGTGGACCACGTCGAGTTTGCCTCTGCAACAATCATTGAGAAGCTATTGAACTACTGGCGCCAATCCGGCGGGCAGCGCCTGGGCTATATGTATGGACGTTATGAGGAGTACACCGAGGTGCCTTTGGGTGTAAAGGCTGTTGTAGAGGCGATTTATGAGCCGCCGCAACATGACGAAATCGACGGTGTTACCTTGAATGAGTGGCACAATGAGAAAGATGTAGACGAAGTTGCACACCTTTGCGGCCTTCAGAAAGTCGGCGTCGTCTGGACCGATTTATTAGATGCCGGAGCCGGTGATGGCACCGTTATTTGCAAGAGACATTTTGATTCGTACTTCCTTTCATCTCTTGAAATCGCCTTCATCGCTCGTCTTCAAGCTCAAAATCCAAAACCAACAAAATGGAGCGATACTGGTCGTTTTGGATCAAACTTTGTTGCTTGCGTAGTAACAGGCGATGAGGAAGGCCAAATTTCGATTTCGGCATATCAGGCATCCAATTCGGCAGTAGAGATGATACGTGCAGATATCATTGAGCCTTCGGCAGAACCTGGTGTTATGCTTGTCCGTGGTGAGGAAGAAGATGATGGTACCGTCAGTCGCACACGATACATTCCGGAGGTCTTCTATCGGAAGATCAATGAATATGGAGCCTCGGTTCAAGAAAATGCCAAACCTTCGTTCCCGGTCGAATATCTTCTGGTCACTTTAACACACGGCTTTCCACAGGATCCCAAGCCAGCTTTCACTGCTCCTTTGCCAGGCTTCCCCATCGAAAATCGGGAAGCCATCGGAGCAGCGCAAGAGTATAAGGATGTCAGCCGAGCGATCGGACTACAGCCTAATGGGAAGCTACGAAGATCGGATGAGGGCATCGAGGCTGTATCAGATTTCCATCTGCTGTGCTTTTTGCACAACATGGGTATTTTGAACAAGGTAAGAGACATCTACATTCTCTGGAGACGCAATTGCGTTTATAAGTGGACTACTGACATTGGACAGGACGAAGAAGCTCTGCTTTGCCGTGTAGCAACACAACACGATCTTGCGGACGGGTATCAGCTGCTGAGCACGGATGGATGGGCTACATTGCTGACTATTCTGCAAACGACTGGTGAGCGTCCCCCAAAGCGTCCGTCGCCATTTGAAGAGGGGGATGAAAGACTGGCAAAGCGCATTGGTGGCGTTAGCTTGCGATGATTGGAGAGTTTCTACTCTGTGCAAGTTTCGTTTGGGGTATGAGTGGACGGTGAAACTTGACCACGTATATGCTGACAGCGCTCGCAGTCTAATTATTCTATTCCATTCATCAGATCACCACGACTGAGATATTGGAGATTTTGCAGATGAAGAGAGGATAGGATTGTGACGACATTAGGTTGCTTTGAGCGGGCTGAGGGATTGAAGGCATTGCATGGCGTTGGCGTTATATACTAGAATCGTGGACTGCCTGGTCTGCATGGATTGCAATGCTACTCTTCAAATCTTATGTGGAGAAGATTGGTACATATGAGCAATACGATGACTTTCAAGATTCAAGAAGACATTTCTTTCTGGCGATATTGTGAAAGTAGTCTCCATTACTGATAGTCTTGTGAGATGTTACGTTTATATTTACGTATAGGAAACTATAGCACAATATCAGATACATACGACCACAGACTGAAGAAAACTGGGCATCCCGTCCGCTCTGCCATACATAATCTTCAGATCGGCAGATTAGTAGTTGGGTGGGTGACCACCAGCGAATACCTGCTGTTGTATGTTTTTGTCCTTTCTTCCCTTCCCTTTTTTTCCCTTCTGCTCTGTTCTTTTATTCTTTTGATTCTAGGCATAAAAAATAGGGACATGAAGATCATTAAGAGTCTAACAAATACATACGACCACAGACTGGAGAGAATTGGGCATCCCGTCCGCTCTGCCATACACAAGCTCCAGATCGGCAGATTAGTAGTTGGGTGGGTGACCACCAGCGAATACCTGCTGTTGTATGTTTT
>Ga0123337_10004724_pt1 | contig 13730 bp, 7 predicted proteins | sample frozenSSSSmetaG_FD_89792 | JGI IMG/M metagenome (GOLD analysis project Ga0123337, IMG submission 89792) | Glacier valley bacterial and archeal communities from Borup Fiord, Nunavut, Canada, to study Microbial Dark Matter (Phase II) -... | ecosystem: Environmental > Aquatic > Freshwater > Ice >... | reverse complement strand
CCAATTTTTCAACCTGATCCCGACCCTGACCGCGCTTGAAAACGTCGCGCTGCCCATCGAATTCGCGAACCGCCGTAAGTTCAATTCGCGCAAACGCGCCGCCGAACTGCTGGAAATGCTCGGTCTGGGCGACCGCCTGCGCTTCCGTCCGACGCAGCTTTCCGGCGGCCAACAACAGCGCGTCGCTATCGCGCGGGCGCTTGCCAACGATCCGCCGTTGCTGCTCGCGGATGAGCCGACGGGCAACCTCGATACGGAGAGCGGACGCAATGTACTGGACCTGATCAAGGATTTGCAGCGCCAGATCGGGACGACGGTCGTGATCGTGACGCATGATCCGGGCATTGCGGGGCAGATGGACCGCATCCTGACGCTGGTCGATGGGCAGTTGCTCGCCTCGCAGGAGCCGCGCTTCGCCGATTTGGGGCAGGCGGCGTTATGACGCATCTGCGCTTCTACTTCACGCATTCGCTGAACGACCTGCGCCGCAACGGACGCCGGACACTGTTTGCGCTGTTCTGTGTGGCGGCAGGCGTGGCCGCGATTGTCGCGTTGCGCACGCTCGGCCTCTCGATTGGCGACACGCTGACCAACAATCTCGCCGCGATCAACAAGGGTGACATCAAACTTTCGGCCTTTTCTTCGGTGAATACCGGACAGTCGGGCGAATCGCGCGCGGCCTTTACACAAAGCACGCTTGATCAAATCAAAGAGTGGGCAGCGCCCCGCAATATTCAGGTCGTGACCGCGATCACCAACGTGAATATCTCCGTCGCCGCAACGACCGGAACGACGGTCGGGCGTCCGCAGTTCATCTCCTCGCTGCTGATTGACCCCGCGCAATACCCACCCTACGGTCCGATCCTCGCGCTCGACCCGCCGAACGTGCCGCTGGCGAACCTCTTCACGGGCGGTAACGATGTCGTCGTCTCGGAGAACCTCGCGCAACAGCAGGGAATCAAGGTCGGGGACAAGGTACGGGTCGGGCGCACCGACCAGCTATTCACAGTGCGCGGGATCGCGCCGGGCGACGCGGAAGGCTTCCGTAGTATCCTCGTGCTGTTCTTCGGCTTCGCCTACTTCGACCAGCGCTCCGCGAGCGTGCTGCAACTGGATACGCGCCCGGATGAGATTTACCTGAAAATCCCGCAGGGCGCGAACGTGAGCGTCGTTGCGCAAGAATTATCGGATGCGGTCGATTTCAATGCGCGGATCAGTACAACCGAAGGCGTGCGAGCCACCAATGAGCAGCTTGCCTCGATTATCGACCGCCTGATCGTCGCGATGGGCTTGATCGCGCTGATCATCGGCTCTACCGGAATTATTCATACCATGCTCGTCGTGGTGCGCCGCCGCACGCTTGAAATCGCGGTGCTGAAAACATTGGGCGTGCGCGGGCGACAAATCGCGATCCTGTTCCTCGTTGAAGCGATGATCATGGGCGTGGTCGGGAGCGCGGTCGGGCTGCTGCTCGGCATCGTGATCAGCTTCGGGGTGCAAGCGTTCACGCAGCAAATCTGGCCTGCAACCTTGCGCTGGATGATCTACCCAGACGCGCTGCTGACGGGCTTTGGCCTCGGCGTGATCGTGACCATTGTGTTTGGCTTCCTGCCAACTTTCACAGCGGCGGCGGTGCGTCCCGCGACGGTGCTGCGCCCGAATGAGGCACGTCCCCCCACCGCGGGTCTGATTCAAACACTGCTCGCGTTGATGATCGTGGTAATCGGCGTCGGTCTGATCGTCGGCAACATCCTCGGCAGCGTCGCCTTTGGATTGATCGGCGTGATCGCGACGCTGATCTTCATGGGCTTCGGCATCTTCCTTTTGTGGCTGCTGGTGCTGCTGATCAGCGTGCTGCCTTCGTTCCGCAGCGTGGATTTGCGGCTGGCGCTGCGGGGCATTGGCGAACACCGTTTCCGCACGGCGTCCACGCTCTACGCGCTCAGTATCGGCATGTTCGCGCTCAGTTCGATTACGCTCATCTCGTCCGCCGTGCCGAAGCTGCTCAACATCGGCTTCCAGAGTTCGCTGGGCGGCAACGTCGTCATCTTCACGCCGCTCGCGCCGATCCGCACGCTGATCAATCAGCGCTTGAATACGCTGCCCGGCGTGGAAAAATACACGCAGAACGCGATCTTCAATGCGAAGCTGATCTCGATCAACGGCGATACGAACTGGGCGAGCAAGGTCCAATTGGATATTCCATTTCTGGGCAATGGAAATTCAATCAGCGTCGGCGGGCGGCGCGGCAGCTTCAACCAGAGTGACCTTGTGGTCGCGTCGTTCAACAGCGTGAGCGCGCAGGACGTGAACGCAAAGGGCTACGCGGGCGCGGCGGTTGGCACGGGTCGCGCGCTGTCAGCCGCGGATGCCGGAAAAGCGGTGATCGTCGTGCGCGAAAGCGCAGCCACGCGGCAACTTGGACTCAAGCCGGGCGACAAGCTGCTCTATAACATCGCGGGGCGGCAGATCACGTATGAATTGATCGGGCTGATCAAGGAAGGAATCGCGACCGGGCTGAATACGGACCTGCTTTCGGGCAGCGCAACGGTTCCACTCGACAGCCTGCCCGCCGGAGCCACAACCACGTTCACGTTCACGGTTGCGCAAATAGCGCCCGCACAGCTCAACAGCGCGCTCGTTTCTATCTCAACGATCCCAACCGCCTTTGCGCTCGATGTGGGTTTCATCGATTCGCTGATCCGCAAGCTGCTCAACCAGTTTACGGTGATTCCGACGGTGGTGGCGGTCCTCTCGCTCTTCGCAGGCGCGGTGATCATCGCCAATACGGTCTCGCTCGCGACGCTCGAACGGCGGCAGCGGATCGGCATCATGAAGGCTATCGGCATGACCGGGCGGCGCACGCTGTGGGTCATGGTTCTCGAAAACGGTGTGGTCGGCTTGCTCGGTGGAGTGATCGGCGTCGGGCTGGGAATACTCGGCGTTGCATTGTTCTCGGCGGGGTTCGGTATATCGATCAGCGAAAGCGTGGAATGGGGCTTCGTCGCGCTGTTGATGACGCTCGCGCTCGGTATATCACTGGTTGCGACGCTGCTCAGTGCGTGGACTGCCGCATCCGAGAAGCCGATGAACGTGCTGCGGTATGAATAGAGGAGATGGGATCAATCAAGTTCGCCGCCCGGCCATGAATGGACCGGGGTCGGGCTTGACCGACCCGCATTCGCCGCGCGGGAATAAATCCCTGCGCTATCATGGTCCGGTCAGCGATGCTGTTGGGAAAACCGGACCGTAGTAGCCCGACACAGTACGCGGACTCATTTTGGAATGTTGAACGCCGTGTATACCGGGAACGTATCGAGGGTAAGCGCCGCATCCGGCCTCACGACGTAGCGCGTAGCGTCCGCGAGGAGTTCCGGCGTCAGGCGCGATCCATCCGCCCAATGGTAGACAAGCAGCGCAAGCGTATACGTTCCGCTGCGCGCGCCGTAGGGGATCGTGAACGTTCGCATATCGAGATAGGGCTGATCCAACCTCCACGCGGAAAGCTGCGCGGGCGTGCCGTCCGTTTTCGGCGTACCGTCGATCTGCGCGATGAGCGCCCCATCCGATCCGTAGAGATGTAGCGCCAGCGAGAGATCATCCGCGAGCGGACGCTCCGCGCGCCACCAGAGCGTCACCGCCAGCGTGTCGGAGGCTTGCAGTTCTGGTCCGCGCGTGACATCCGCGCCGAGGAAGCCCAAATCGCCGTAGCGGATACCCTGCGTTAGCGGCGGCGCGACGTAGAGCGTCGTCGCCATGTACCAGGGTCCCCAAAAGTCGCGCACGACGCGCCCCTGCTGCACGCGCGCTTGCAGGTCTGCCGTTTCGCTGCCTTGCCGCACCATATACCACAGCCGCCGCCCAGCTTGTGCGGGGTCGCTCACGCGCGGCAGCGGTCCGAATTGCAAATACTGCTTTTCATAATACGCGACCGCGACCGCATCCGCGAGCGAATGGTTATTCGGGTCCACGAGCAGCGTATCGCCCTGCCGCCAGTGATCGCGCATAAAGCGCATAAAGGCTGGGACGGGCGGCGACGCATTACTCGGCGCGGGACGGTGGTCGTAGGGCTGCCAGGGCGTGAGCGCCAGCACGATCAGCGCAAGCGCACCCACTCCGCGCAGGACATGCGGCGGGACGCGCGCGATCCCCCACCCGATCAGAATAAATACAGGCGGCAGCGTGAAAGCAAGATAGCGGGTCGAATAGACCGGGACGCGCGTTTGCAAAGAATAGCTGAGAATGGGGATCGCGATGCCCCACCCGGCCAGCCATGCGACCGTCGCCCATCCGATGCGCCTGCGCTGCCAGACCAACCCGCCAAGCGCGATGATAATCACAACCAGCAACGTGAGGTCGTTGTGCGCGCTGTATGCTGCGTAAAGTTTGGTGAGCGGACCCGTCAGGTAGCCGGGAATTTCGCCTGTAATTTGCTGCCGGAGCCGCAACCCGTCGATGAACTGCGGCGCGAGTGGTGCGCAGCAGACCCCCGTCAGCAGCAAAAGCAGCAGCCAGCGCACAAGATGTCGGGGCTTCGAGAGCAGGATGTGCAACCCCGTCGCAAGCACGACGAAGACCATCAGAAATTGCGTGTACAGCGCGAATACCTGCGCGATGATGAGCAGCGCGGCGCGACGCGCATTCGGGCGGGCGAGCCAGCGCAGGTGACACAGAATATAAAAATACGCGACGGGAAAAAGCAGGCTGTAACCACGCAGCTCCAGCGCAAACGAGAGAACATAACTCGATGTGCCGAACGCGAACGCACCGAGCAACCCAGCCGTCACGGAGTGCAGGCGTGCGCCGATTTTGTAGAGCAGCGCAGCGCCAATCAACCCGAAGAACGCGCCGAGCGTCCGCAACGCAAATTCGGAATCGGTCGCGACCTGCATCCAGCCGTGCAGTAGCAGGTAATAGGCGGGCGGCCAAGTGGTATCCGGGTCGCGCAGCAACTTTTCGAGGCTATGGCTGCTGTGTATGACGCTGAACGTCTCATCCGGCCAGAGCGAGAGGTCATCAATGCGCAGGATCAACGCGCCCGCGACGAGCAACATTACCACGACCGTAAGCCACAGCGTCGTTTTTTTAGAGAGGATCATACGCGCAAGTGTAAACTGAAATGGCGGGTTTGCGCATTGATCTCCGAATTTGAAGATCGCGCGGTCATTGTAGGGACGGGGTGATGTGTTCGCCCAAAATTGAAAATGGGTCGGTCAAGTCTCGCCCCTACATGAGCGCGAGTCGGCTGTAGGGGCGGAGCCTAACCCGCCCAAACTACACACGTCACCCGGATTTAGGATAACAGGCTACGGCGCGATAGGCTGCGTACTCGCGTCGATAGAATACAAGAAGCGGACCAGCTTGCGACGGTCTTCCGCATTGGTGAGGCCATCCACGCCACCCGTTCCTGCGGCGCGGTGCGTGATGAATTTGTCACTCATTACCTCTTCGATAGAGTTAGCCGAGCCGTTGTGGAAAAATGGCGGAAACGCGAACACGCCGAGTAGCGACGGCGGGACGAACCCATCCGCGCCGAGTGGCGGCTTGCCATTCGCGCGTACTTCGTTCTTGATTTCCGGGTTGAACGTCCCAACGTTGGAGAGTTGTCCGGTAATCTGCCCGGCCTTGAGCAGCTTGAGGTCGCTGATCGGTCCATCAATGCGGCTGCTGGACCACTTCGCACCGCCGTGACAGGATTGGCAGTTGTTTTGAATGAAGAGCGCACGCCCTTCAATCACATCCGGGTCTTTCTGATTCGCGGGTGAAATCGGGCTGCGGATGGTCTTCTCGTAGGCGACAATGGCATCCCATGCACCCACGAGCTGGCCGCTCTGCGTGCGGAACTTGAGCTGACCGCGCGCCGAATTCGCGGGTGCGAGTTGTGCCGGGTCGCCAAGCGTCAGGCCGCCGATTTTGGCCGTCGCTTCAAGCGCCCCACTTGCGTCCGTGAGCAAACCCTTTCCGCCCGACGCGGTGCGAATGTTCAGCTCGAAATCGTGTTCTTCATCGAACACCGCCGACCAGTTCAACGCACGCTGGAAGCCACCCGCGAAGTCCTGATGCTGGCTGATCGTCCGGCGCGGACCCGAACCGAATATCCAGACGACATTATCCGCGAGTCCGAAGGGGTGGCACGAAGCGCACGACCCCCAACCATCGGCGGACATATTGCCGACACCCTTCTCGAACTCACCAACCGAGGTGTTGTACAGTTCCTTGCCTGCCAACGCGAGTTCATCCGGGGTTCCCGCCGTCGAAAGCGCCGCAGAGCGCATCGTGCCGGAAACCTGTTCGGGGTTGCGCGTCAGGTCCAGCACGGTCACGTCACGCGAGACGTAGTTAGCAACATAGGCGCGCGTATCCGTGCTGTTGATGACGATACCGCGCGGGTTGCGCCCGACCGCGACATCGGCAATGCGCTTATCGAGCGGGTTGGTCGCGACCGCCGATGCGCCCGTTTGTGGGTCCACCGTGACCTTGACAACGATATTGCTGCCCGCGCTCACGACGTAGCCGACATTTTCCTTGTTCTTAAAGGCAATCGCCCAGGGAACCGTCGGGAACAGCTTGCGCGTCCCGGCAGGCTGCGCCGCGACTGCCTTGTGCAGGTTGATTGTCTGGCCTGCATCCTGATTGCTGCTCGTGTTGATGACGTGTAATAGGGCGTGCGTATTGTTGTTGAAGCGGACCGGACCATTCGGCGATGCGCCCGTATTCGGCAGATAGGCGAAGCCGTTCTTGATTGCGACAGCCTGCAACTGGTTCGGGTATGCGCCCGTGACGAAGGTAGATTTGAGCGTCTTGCCGTCCGCTTCCTTCTCCTTCGACTCCTGTTTGGCAATCGCATCTGCGGGCGCTTTGAAGCCTGTATCCGCCAGATTTTTAAGGATGACTTGCCCGGCAACTGCATCCGTCTTAGTCAGGATGCGCGTGACGAGCGCCGTCTTCGCGTCGTCCTCGCCATCCAGCTTGTTTGTGGCGAACGAGTAGAAATGCGTGATGTACACAACCTCGTCGTCGTCCTTGTCATCGCCGTTGTTGGTGATCGCAATGCCGCGCGGCTCGCCGCCGACAGTGGGACCGATGTTCGTGATTTCGACAAGAACGGCTTTGGTATTCGTGTCGATCACACTCACCGAGTTCGAGCGCGCATTGGTGACATAGACCTTCGTTCCGTTTGGCGTCATCGCTACGCCGTAAGGTTCCGTACCGACATCCAGCGTTTGACCGACTGCTGCGACCGGGTTGCCGCTGCGATTGATCGTGATGACAGAGACCGTGCCATCGATGGTATTGGCGACGTAGACCGTACTGCCATCCGGCGAAACAGCGACGCCCGACGGCTCGCGCCCGACCTTGACTTCGGCCAGCTTCTGGTTGTGATCCTCACGCACATCGAAAATCGTCACGGTGTCGTTATCCGGGTTCGCGACTGCGAGCAGCGAGTCATCGGCACTCAGCGCGAGTGGACCGGATTTCGTCGGGCTTGCGAAGCGGTTGGGTCCCTGTGCGAGCAGCGGTCGCGTCCCCGCGAGGAGCAGCACCAAAACAGCCATGCTCACCAAAGATGATCTTGAATGTAAACGTCTGAACGAAATAAGCTGCATAGCTCCCCCTGATAGAATATTGGTTTGAGATCATTAGACGTTACGCAGTTAGAGTCCCCCACCCTAAATCCCTCCCCCACAAGGAGGGAGGGACTTCCAGAGGATTGGCTCCCCTTCACTTGTTCTGGGGGAGGGGGATGAGGGCAACTGCGTAATGTCTAATCATATTTACAGTATGTCGAATCCGGTTTTCGCGCAACTGCTGGAAATTTGACAGCAAGCCTCATTTGTTCTAAAATGTACAATCAATTGTGGGAGCGCAGTTCAATCGTTCTCACTTCTTTTCAGCAGTAGCTTTACGCGCGCTAACCCGCGTTTCGTTCTTCCAAGCTTAGGAGGTCGCCAAATTATGGCTCTTGCCACCGATCTAACCAAAGGTCTGCTCGACCAGATCAAGTCGTATAAGAGTGATGTCAAGGCCGTCGAAGTCGGCCATATCGAAGAAGTCGGTGACGGTATTGCGCGCGTGAATGGGATGCCGAGCGTAAAGGCCAACGAACTCGTGCAGTTCGTCGATGGGACGCTGGGGATTGCCTTCAACCTCGAAGAGCAAACTGTCGGTGTAATCATCATGGGCGACTTCACCAACCTGAAGGAAGGCGACGAGGTACGCGGCACGGGTCGTATCGCGTCCGTCCCAGTCGGGCGCGGCCTGATCGGGCGCGTGGTGAACGCACTGGGTGAACCCATCGACGGCAACGGTCCGCTGCAATTCGATGAATATTACAATATCGAACGGCTTGCCCCCGGCGTCATCGAGCGCAAGAACGTCAGCCGCCCGGTGCAAACCGGAATCATGGCAATCGACGCGATCATCCCGATTGGGCGCGGCCAGCGCGAATTGATCATCGGTGATCGTCAAACGGGCAAGACAGCCGTTGCCATCGACGCGATCATCAACCAGAAGGGCAAGAACCTGATCTGCATCTACGTCGCGATTGGGCAAAAAGAAGCACAGATCGCGAGCGTCCGCACCACGCTTGAGAAATATGGCGCACTTGAGTATACGTGCATCGTCGTCGCGAGCGCTGCCGACCCCGCCGCACTGCAATACATCGCCCCTTACGCGGGCTGCGCGATGGGCGAATGGTTCATGGAGAAGGGTCAGGACGCGCTGATTATCTATGACGACCTGAGCCGCCACGCCTGGGCATACCGTCAGGTCTCGCTCCTGCTGCGCCGCCCACCGGGTCGCGAAGCGTATCCGGGCGATGTGTTCTATCTGCATAGCCGCCTGCTTGAACGCGCTGCGCAGCTTTCCGACGCGAAGGGCGGTGGTTCGCTGACCGCGCTGCCGATCATCGAAACCCTACTCGGTGACATCTCTGCGTACATTCCGACGAACGTGATCAGCATCACGGACGGACAGTTGTTCCTCGAAACCGACCTGTTCAATGCAGGACAGCGCCCGGCGATCAACGTCGGTATCTCGGTAAGCCGCGTCGGTGGTGACGCGCAAACGAAGGCAATGAAGCAGGTTGCAGGCCGCTTGAAGGGCGACCTGGCACAGTTTCGCGCGCTGGCAGCATTCGCGGCGCTCGGCTCCGATCTCGATAAGGCGACAAAGCAGCAGCTCGACCTCGGCGGACGCTTGCAGGAACTGCTCAAGCAGCAGCAGTATCAACCGTACTCACTGGAAGAGCAGGTCATCTCGATCTACGCAGGGACGCGCGGCTACCTGAATGCCATTCCGGTCAACAAGGTCAAGGACTGGCAGGGCAAGTTCGTTCGCTACATCCAGACGCAGTACCCGGCGATCTTCGCGAGCATCCTTGAAACCAAGCGCCTGACCGATGAGACCGAAGCTGCGCTCAAGCAGGCGTTGACGGAGTTCAACGGGTCGTATAACACGTAGTCGCTTGTCCGTCTCACAAGTAGTATTGTGCGGCAGGATAGAACGGGTTGGATGAGTCCGACCCGTTTTCTTTTTGATGTTACGCTGACGGGTGGTTGGTTTGACCACCCCTTCATGCACTGCCAGCAGGTAGGTAACTACCCAGCGTGACAGACCGACATCGTGACCCACCCCAAACTCTGGAAACCCAAACTCTGGAGTGATGAGGACGCCATTCTTACCGTCCCCAAGCATTATTTGCGTAGTATCAATCATTGATACAAATAGATCGGGTTCGACAAAACCCAGCAGCGTTCGACGCCGCGATAGCGCTTCCATGCCTCGACCCGGTAAACGCCCGGCGTCGTCGCACGATGCGTCAGGCGGTCCGATTGCGCCGCCTCCGCGATCACGCGCCCATTGCGGAACAGCCGCAGCCGCGCGCGTCTGGGAGCCTGCACGATGAGCGTTTGACCATTCCCCAAAGCTGCACGCTCGCCCATTATGGTTTGGCCTTCTGCACCTTCGGCCTGGAAGCGGAAGCCGCGCGTCTGTCCCGGCACATCGTAGCCGATGAACATACGCCCTTCGCGCACGGCCTCGTAAATCAGCACGCGGTCATGTACCGGGTCTCCGCGCAGCGCTTCGGCTATAAAAATATGCGTATTCACGCAGCGGAAGCAGTGTTCATAGGAAAATACAGTCTTGCGCAGCGGTCCCACCGTGAAAACCGTGCCGTGCGCGTCCGAATTGCCGACTGCGGGAACGCGCTGCCCTTCCGCGTGTGCAGCGACCAGCAACCGATCCCAGAGGTGCAGCGTATCCGCGCCCGGTCCGATGACCGCGCTGTTGGGTGAGTAGACATGCGTCAGCGAGGCCAGTGGCGTTTGCAAATGGTCCTTGAACGCGGACATATAGTTCCAGAGTTCGATTCCGGTATAGTTGCGCACGTTCCAATCGACCCAGGGGATCGCGGATTCATGTACCCACGCGATAGCATGATCGTTCGGGTGCGCGAGGAAGGTCATGCCGCCTGCCACATTAACGGCATCGATCAGCGTTTGCGGGTCGGCGGCGCACTGTGCAACTTCGCGGTGTGCATCATAGACGAGGCAGTGATTGACCTGCGGTAGCCGTGCCTGATCATGCACCTCTTCACCTGTCAGGACGAGAATGGGGGCGTGATCGTCCGCGTAATACCCTTCCACACCGCGCACGAGGACATTGTGATCCGTGACGACAATAAAATCCAGCCCGGCACGCGCTGCCGCCGCCGCGATTTCGGCATGGTACGCTTCGCCATCGGAATAGGGAGTGTGCATATGCAGGTTGCCGACGACTTCGATCAGGTTCAATACACAGCCCTCACTACAGGTTGATCACAACCGGAAATTTAACATAGAGAATGTCAGCGCAGACATTGACAGCCTGTGTGGTGTTTGCGGATAGCACAAATGGCGTCTGTGATCCGAAATTTTGACGCGGGTGCGGTGCTGGTTCCAAGCGGTATCGCGCGATCCTTCACGCTGTTCGAGGCAGCGCTTGCAAGTAACTCACGATCCTGGTCCGGGCGTTCTCGGCAGCAAAGCACCACTGCTCGGATTGATGCGCAGCTACGCGAACGCCTGAGACGCCGGGATCGTTAACCCTCATTCGCAAAGGTATCGATCAACGCGCCCATGAAGCGCATAGACGCGAAGTAATCCTTCTCGTAAATGTTCTCGTTGGGCGAATGCACACGCGAGTTGGGATGCCACGTCGCGCCGCCGCAGATCGTCGGGATGCCGAGATGTGTGGAGAGCGCGTGCATCGGACCGCTGCCCGGCGTGCGCGGTACGGCAATCGGGTCTACGCCGAAGGCCAGCGACCCGGCGCGCAGCACTGCCCGCTCGATTCGCGAATTGACAGGTGAATCGGCGGGGTCTTCGCCACCAAGCAGCCGGATTTCAATATCAGCGAAGCCGCGGCGGTCGAGATGCTTGCGCAGCAGGTCATGCACGAGCGGCGGCGTCAGGTTCGGGACGAGGCGGCAATCGACCTTCGCGAAGGCGTGCGCGGGCAGCACCGTCTTCGATCCCTTCAGGGTATAACCAGATTGAATGCCGCAAATCGTCACGGTCGGCTCTGTGATCAGGCGGCGATAGGCGGCCTTGTCGTCCATGCCATTGAGCCACCCGCCCAAACCATATTGCTGCATATCGACGGGCAAATCGTCTATCGGCGCGGCGTCGATGCGCGCGAGCAGTTCAGCGGAAGGCGCGGCGAGGTGCTTCTCATAATCATCGATCAGGATGCTGTCGTTCGCTCCCTTGAGCGTGGCGAGCGCCCAGACCAACCGCCACGCCGGGTTGGGAACCATCGGTGCAAGGGACGAATGCAGGTCCATCGCGGGACCGTGCGCGTGTAGTTCAAAATAGGCGATGCCCTTGCAGCCTTCCGCGAAGATATAGCGCCCCTTCGCGTCGTAGCCGCCGCCTTCCCAAAGCACGCCATCCGCATTCAACAGGTCGCGGTGTTCATCCACCCAGCCCGGCAGGTGAATACTACTGATCTCTTCTTCGCCCTCGACAACCCATTTGAGCGTCAGTGGGAGCGGTCCCTGCGTCGCGATCCACGCTTCGACAGCCTGAATGCGCGAGAGCAATTCGCCTTTGTCATCGGAAACGCCGCGCCCGTAGAGCAGCCCGTCCTTGCGCGCGAGTTCAAACGGCGGCGTGTCCCACAGGTCAACGGGGACTTCCGGCTGCACATCATAATGATTGTAGATCATCAGTGTCGGCTCGCCCGCGCCCTTCAATTCCGCATAGACGACCGGGCTACCACCTTCCGGGAGCGGGAACTGCTGCGTCGTCGCGCCGATTTTGCGCAACCGTTCGGTGAGCAGGTCGGCCATCGGCTGGATACCGCGCCCGTCGGCGGCCACGCTCGGTATTGCGATAAATTCCGCGAATTCCTGCAAGAAGCGCTCGCGGTTGGCTTCTACATAGGCGTTGAAAGCGTCCTGATTGAACATGCTGTGATTTCCTGTAGATATGGAGGAAGGGGTCAGGTGAAGACGGGTCGGTCAAGCCCAATCCCTACATGGCGCAATATAATTTTAGGATGGGGAGCGAACCCGCCGCAAAAACGCGCGCACCGCCGCCAAGTATGCCTCCGGCTCCTCCGCGAAAGTCATATGGGCGCTATGTTCCAGTACGGCGAATTCCGCGCCGGGGATGTCGCGCGCCATCGCTTCCGAACCCGCGATCACGCAGGTACGGTCCAGCCGTCCGCCAATCACGAGGACGGGCTGCATGATCTTTGCGAGATCGGCTTCGGCCTCGATCCCGCCGTATTCAGCTTGCGCAAAGTGGCGCAGCACATCCGGCGAAGGGATGCCGCCCGCCGTGCGCTGCTCATACTCCGCGATGCGCGGATCGAGCGGGTCCCCGAACTGGAAGGGCAGTTGATCGCGTAACAGCGCATTTACCTGTTCAATCGTGGTCGCACCCGATTCGCGCTCCCAACTGCTCCTGACCTGCTCGCGTAACGCCAACGGCTCGAATTTATCCAGATTGGTCCAGACTTCGGCCAGATAGCGCGCTGAAGGTAGCCCGCTGCTGATGATCGTCCCCGCCGCTGCGCCGCGATCATCAATCGCGTTTTGCAGCACGACGAACGCGCCGTAGGAATGCCCCAGCACCGCGAACCGGGGCAAGTCGAGCGCCGCCGCGAGCAGCGTGACATCATGCGCCATTTGCCGCAGCGACCATGTTTCGGCGGGCGCGCGGTCGGATAAGCCCTGCGCGCGTTGGTCCACCAGAATCAGCCGAAACTCATCCGTGAGCGGGTCCAGATAGTCCCCGAAAACGTGATGATCCATGCCCGGACCGCCGTGCAGCACGAGCAGCGGGAACGCGCCCGCCGCGCCGCGCTCGACGATATAGAGCCGGGTATCTCCAATAGAAACGTGCCGTCCGTCGCTCATGGTTCATTTTCCTCTTGTATTTGCGGTTCGTCTGCATCGTCAATTGTTGTAGGGCGGTGGACCGCGCGGGCAAAGGCGAGATAGCCCGTATGCCCGATCATGCGGTCTTCGGGACGCAACCGCGCCGGGACGATTTTATACGAGCGCTGCCAGATTTCCTCGACCTCGACGCGGAACCAGGGACCGCGATAGAGCGCCGTCGTCAGATCGATCACCTGATTCATGGTTGGGACGAGCGCCCCAAACCAGCCGCCGCCGCGCAGTGCCGCCCGTGCTGCCGCGAGGTAATCCTGCGGGTTCGGTATATCCAGAAAGAGCGCGT
>Ga0123337_10004723_pt1 | contig 13732 bp, 16 predicted proteins | sample frozenSSSSmetaG_FD_89792 | JGI IMG/M metagenome (GOLD analysis project Ga0123337, IMG submission 89792) | Glacier valley bacterial and archeal communities from Borup Fiord, Nunavut, Canada, to study Microbial Dark Matter (Phase II) -... | ecosystem: Environmental > Aquatic > Freshwater > Ice >... | reverse complement strand
GGATACCAGGGGAAATGGAGGGATTGGGGTGTTCTTGGATACGAAACTAGAGGGGAGGAATTGCGTAGAATTAATGGAATCTCGAAACAGTTTCCAAAGTAACGTCGCTGCTCCTCATTCCTGCGTCTGCTCCGCCTTTTCTCGACCTGCAAAACCACCCTCAGTAGCTCGACAATCCCTCTTAGAGACTTGTTAGCCACAGCAGCATCAGGACCAGAGGAATTAGGATGAACACCCGATATGTACAGGTGGCAGAGATGTGGAGAAGGGTGATTCTGTCTGTTCCGACTTTAAAATAGAACGGCAGCTTATGATTGACTTAAATGGAAGAATTGAGTCTTCTTATTTTAGACTACATCGGTGGAGGGGATTAAGAAATGTACAAGAGCGGCTGTAAGTTAGTGATTATGTCTGGTATCACGAGACGAAACTCAAGCCAGATTTCGGTTAGCGCGTGTGGCCGCTTTTTGGGACCATTCATTCCTCCGAGCGGGAGGGATGCGGCGGCTGTGCCACCGCCCTGGCCGAGTACATTGTCACCCCACTAAGGATATCTACTCGCATCTCACTGCTTGCATGTATCCACTCCTAGTGGTACTATTGTTGCCTCAATAATAACTATTCAAGATGCAGAAGCAGATTTTGCAGGACTTTGGGACACCGAGAGCCAGGGATGTGCATAAGCCTGCGCGGTGGTGGGCCGTTCTTCAGGAAGCCAGCAAAGCAATGCCCGGATGAAACTCAGAAATTCGACTTTATCGTCGCCTTCCAACGATGTTTCGAGAGACTCCAGAGTTCTCCCCACAGGTATAGGAATAACGCTTCTCCAGTTGCCTAGGGAAAGATAACTATTAGGGTCGCCCGAGGGAATATATAGCTTGTTGACCTTACCATTCTCATCCCAGTATATGCGTGATTTTCTGCTTCTCTCCTGGAATGCTAAAGGGGGGGGACCGAGGATGGAAATCATGTTGGCCAGATGATGAGCCTCGTTCAATGCTTTATCATTAGTGTCATAGATCCGGAACAAACTCTCAGATTCAAGTAGATCCCATGCCTAGTGGACAAGCTATTAGTTAATACATGCTTGAGCTAAGCTCCTGGAGAGTGAGGGAGAGGGACAGAGAGCCATACCAGGAGCCCCACACTCCACATGTCCACCGAGTGACCCCAATTCATATCGAGAAGGACTTCCGGTGCTCGGTTCGGAATGGGCATGGCGATTCCTTCGTGCTGACTGCCAATGCGAGCTTCTCCAAAGTCACAGAGGTACAGCGGGCCAGGCCCTGCCAGCAACAGCTGAGAAACATGAATCGTGACACCTCCGATCTGTTTCCTCGACGACGGATTGGCAAGTTCTGCGTCTTCGAATTCGGAAAGGAATGACTCGTCACTAATGCCGACTAGGAGATTGCCAGCATGGACATCTTCGCTTCTTGGTTAGACAGGATCGATGACGAAGAGCATACTTCGTGGAAGAGATGCCTTACGAGTATGGGTTAGATTGGCATCGCAGTGGAGGAAGTCGAGGGCAGGAAGAACTTGTTGGAGGGCAGCCACGACGAAGGCCCTGTCGAAGACCTCGCCCGGCATCAAATCCTGCAAGGCTCTAACACTGATGCCAAGAGGAGGCAGAACAAAAACGTCGTGGTTGCCGTGTGGCCCTTGCAGCTTGAAGGAATCCTCGAGCATGCGGATCATTTTTTGGCCAGCATGGTCCGACTTGACACCCTTCAGGTGCTGGTAGACTCCCAGCTCTCGGTTGGAAGTTAGAGTATTGACATGCACCTTTAAAGTCACATATCGGTGGTCTCTTGTAGAGTGCCTGTCAGTAGTGGTCCTTTGGGTGGGGATGGAAACCTACACGAGATCGTGGCAAAGCCATGTTGTCGAACTTGTGCCGTAGCCAAGCTTGGCCACCACCTGGTATCGGCTGCGGAAGACGTCACCAACACGGACGGGATAGAACATCTTCGGGTCGTCGAATGGTAGTGTTTCCTCTTCGACCTTAGCAGATGCGGCGATCGTCTCGAATCCGCTGGAGGGAAATCTGCGAGGAAGCAGTGGTAGTCTCTGAGTCGAAGAAGCACGATTTTTGGAGGCCATGATGGTGACCGATATGGGAGCAGAGGAGTAGGCAAAGTATATTCGAGGGATTGAAGGGATTGGAAGAATTGAAAGCATTGAAGAAAGACGAGGAGGCTGCTTTGGAAACATGCCTGAAGGTGACAACGACGACGACGGTGCACAATGAATACTTTTTTGGAGGTCAGTTCGAGAATATTGTGATATCGTGCCGCAGACATCATATGGAGGACTAGGCGCTGGCGCCGAACACAATTGATACTTACTTTTACTTGTGCTATCCTGTTAGTTACCTGTATGATCTCTCTCTTTTTTCCTTTTTTTTTTATTTAAATAAAGAACGGTTCAACGAGATCTCAGTTGACTCCATCGATGAGCACAGACTGCGCTCGTCATCCCTGCTCCAATGCTTGAGACAGGATACTCGTCCTAATTCTGATGATGCAGGTCATCAAGACCCGCTACACATCCTCCCGCTGGCTTGTCGATGGTCGCCCTGGCAGATTTTCAGCAGGTGATTCAGCTGCCACGACCCGCGGGTCTGGCTGACCTCGGTCCCCCGGTCTCCGTTTTAGACCAAGGAAATTCTATCTAAGAGTAGAAAGAGCACGTCCAGCTCGCGGTCAAGAGAGTGTCCAAAGCCGAGGCGGCCATCAAGCACCTCCGCCCAGCCCCAATTGAGACAGTTGTACCAAGCATGTGTCATCCCGAAGCTTCACTACGCCTCGACCGTCTAGCACAAATTCCCTTGGGGACAAAGGCCAAAGGCCAAAGAACGGCACTGTGAGGGATGACGTGCGACTGCGCCGTCGTTGCATATCGTAGGCAAGCGACGTGTTATAGCGGGCAGAAGTGCCTCCATCATTGGGCCACGTCGATATGAGGCAGCCAGGGGAAGACTACCGCCAACGTCCGTGTCAGGAGGCATCGAGCGTGGAGGATATTATCACCTTTGACAACTCAGACGGAAATGGAGACGTACAAGAGCGGCTTAAGTCAATGATTTTGTCTTGGTATCTAAACATCATCGCTCTTCAATACAGTTTCCTCCAGTGCAATACAAACTCCATACTCCTTCGCTAGGGCACGCCATCATCATACAATCCAGTATTCAGCATTCAATCCGTTCACAACTCCTCAGCTATCTTCCTTCCACTCTCATCTCCAATATTTCCTTCCACAGGTTTCTGTAGTTTATAAGGATGCGTCCTCCACCGAACAGGATCCCCACCCGGTACACACAGCCCCAGCCTCCAGAAATAATCTCGATGTGCAAAGAAAAGCTGCCACATCCTATACCTAGTCGAGACGCCCCAGCTCTCCTTTCCCAGCTCCATTTCTCCTCCTTCACCTGCTCCCAAAATCGCTGTCCTGCTTTCTTCCCGCCAGGCATCGCCGTACAATTTCTCCCTTCGATTCTCAAAATTGATGAATTCATTGAGTACATCTTCCTCGGTAGCCTCACTTTTGAACTGGGAAAACTTGGATCGCTCTCTCTCCGCACCAGCAATACAAGCCACATCCTCATCCCCCACACAATGCATCAAGTCACCCACCTCGGGCGACAGAGCTTTCTTGGCGATGTATATCTCTCCAGCATGCATCCTATATCCCCACTCCGTCAAGGGGAGGAGTGGTATCGGATCCTCTTTGTGCGTGATTCTGCGGTATCTCTTCCTCTTTTCCCCTTCATCTCCATCTTCTCCATCCTCGCTGTCCAGCTCGAAGACTCGATCCAAGAAATCCCGCAACATGACGTTTCCGATCCGCGGCTCCCCAAAAGTAGTAACGGTAGGATTAAACCCCTTAACCTCCAGCTCGAGCCCCGCGAGCGCCGAGACAGCACCACCTAGACTATGTCCCACTAGATGGATATGGTAGTCTGGGAATTCGTTGCGCAGTCTCGTAATATGCGGCAATATGACCGCACGAGTGTTTAGCCACGATTGTAAGAATCCGCTATGGACTGTGCAATTACTACATTTCGGCCCCTTCCTCCCTTCTTCTCTTGGCGAGCTGTGCTGTTTCGAGACATCTTCGAAGGCAGCATTATTATCATCTCCATCTGTAGCGTACTCTACACCTTGTATTTCCGCATCATCTTTGCCGCCGAACCATTTCCAGGGTCGTTTCAGTCTATCCCACCAGGCCTCGCGAGGTACTGGCGAGTCGTCGAGCTTGGTATCCGCGTCATCAGGGTCGCCGGGATATGGAACGTACTCCTGTGGTACGGTGGACAGATCGACAATCGTGTTGCTGACACTGTAGGTGCCACGGAATGCCACGATAATGCGTCCAGCCGGCGTGCTGGTGTGGTCGAGGGCGATGTAGCCGCAGGAATCGGAGAGGAGGGGTCCAGTGTTCCAGGTCTGTTGTCATCAGTCTCTGCAAAACCCTTCCTCCACTGAGTACATTGCTTGAACGATCCTAAATGGGAAAATATGGAAAGAAGCGCCCAGGTTCAGCACACTGAAGCAGAAGTAAGGCGGAGGAAACTTGCGGGTGTGACAAGAAGGAAAGGGAAGCGTACATCCACAAGCTCGTATCCCGGGAAGTCACCACACCGACTCACACACTCGAAGGGCGGCCGTATCCCCGAAACGCCAACACAGTATGCGATATCGACCAGTCTCGCAAGCTCCTCGAGCTCATTAAACAGCGCTGTGCTCACATGGCGAGATCCTACCTGCACAGCGTAGGACAATTCAGGGTCCCCGATCGGCACTGCAGAGGCATGAGTGGTTAAGGCAAGAGCCGTCGCCGCGAGAGCCGTGGAAGAGAGAGTTGCTGTGATGGTTGGAGAGGAGAGAGAGAAAGCCAAAGCCAACCAGCAGGACAAATGTGGAATGCCAGGAATGGCTTGAAGGAAATGCATCTTGGTTCGTAAAAAGGCCTACATATTAAACAATGGCAGAGGAGGAGAATGAGGAGAAGAAGGAGGAGGGAGGTTAATCAGCAGCTGGGTAGGTCTTGCTTGTCTGGATGCCCGCCTGTGTCAGTCACATGGACAGGACAAAAACAACGACGTCAATGATTCACTCCATGCTAAGGCTGAAATCCGGGGAAGCGGGTCCGTCCGTCTATGGAGTAGGTACCTAGGTACCTAAGTATGTGTCATCCACGGTGTATCACGTGATTCCATTCCTCGTTCCAGTGATTTGGATTCACACCGCCTTACCTGCCTCATTTATTCTGCCATGGTCGTGTTGATCGATCATGAGGCTCCGCATACCCGGCAGTGTATACCGTGTACTGTAAGGCTGACAGGCTGACCCACGCCCAAAGTCCAACGTCGAATCCTCCGCCAACCACCCAATCACCCTGAGATGCTCATCGCCATCGCGATGTAGCAACATGCTGACTTGTGATCCTACGTTATTCGGCAGTCTCAGTCGTCAGTCCGCAGCATAGTCTGCCTCAATGACTAGAGATGTCCATGCGTGTCCTCCTCTGCGATTACCCAAATCGAGCAATCGCGCTCGTCACTCAATCCCACGCTCTCATCTTCCGCCATAGTCCCACGACCAGCGACCTGGTCAAGTCCGGCTCACTGACGTCGACCAACTCCTCAAGGATATCTGTCGACAGTCAAAGCACGCCACGATGTATGGTCGATTTCTCCAGCCTCCATTCCGTCGACCTTGGCGACTATCGAACATTAAGCCCTCGACCTGCCCATGGCACTCTAGGCCTTATAACGATCGAGAACGATGTCTTTATATGTATAGTGACAAGCGCATCTAAAGTCGCTACGGTGAGGCCGGGAGAGACGGTTGAAAAGATATCTGCAGTGCAATTCTATTGTCTGAGTAGCTCGAAATATGATAGTGTCATCAGCGACGGAGTCAATCCATACGATATTGATCGAACCAACGAGGATGATTATTCTTACGGGCAAAATTTAAGCCAGAGAGATCCCCTACTGGAGCATCCGGGAGCTGAATTGACGAAGATGCTCAGCAACGGCAATTTCTACTACAGCACGGATTTCGACCTCACCAATAGACTTCAGGACCGGTATGTCCCCATCCTCCTCGTATAACCATAGACAGTCTTTCTAACATATATTTCCAGATCTGCCGAAGCCACCACATTCGACATTGATAATCTCGACGAGTCGTTTCTATGGAATTCATATATGATAGGACCATTGGTCAAATTCCGTTCAGAATTGTTGGACCATGAAAGGGCGGAGCTAGATGCTTCTCGTATTCTCACCTCTGCAATTCGAGGGTTTGTGCTTACGATGACCGTACCTAACTCATCGGCGCCTATTAAAAACCCTAATAATGGATTACCCTCCTTATTGACATTAATTTCGAGGTTATCATGTCGTAGGGCTGGAACTAGATTCAACAGCAGAGGAATTGATGATGACGGAAATGTGAGTGGGATGTTCACATTGTCGAAATTTTCGTTCGCGCTTTGCTGCAGATTTGCATTTGTTTCTTTGGACTTCTGAATCTGAAATTTATCACAGTGCCTCACTAATGCTGGTCTGGTCATAGGTAGCGAATTTTGTAGAAACTGAGACAATATACTGGAGTCCTGTCGGAGTGTGTTTCTCTTATGCTCAAGTCAGAGGCTCAGTTCCTGTGTTTTGGGAACAACAGCCTGGTCTCCTACCAGGCAAGCAGAACATCACCCTCACTCGCGGCAAGGAGGGCACACAACCAGCATTTGACAAGCATTTTGAGGATTTGGAGAAATCTTATGGCTCAGTTCATGTCATCAATCTTCTCAGCGAAAACAAACCTGGTGAAGCCGATCTCACACAGCGTTATCGATATGGCGTCCAGCACTGCTCAATAAACAGTCGGCCAAAAGATCACCAGCAGCTCAAAGAGACAGAGTTTGACTTTCATGCGGAGACTAAAGGTTTTGGTGGCTTTGAAGCAGCGAGTGTAATCAGTCACCTGATCGAGCATGATGCCGATGTTTTCGCATATTATCTATCCGAAGAACTTGAAGATACTCCAGATGCCGATGAAAGCGGAGAGAAGCCACAGCGACGTTCGGTTGTGGTGTTAGTACAAGATGGTGTATTCAGGACGAATTGTCTTGACTGTCTCGATAGGACGAACCTTATTCAAACCATCATTAGCAGGATGGCCGTGGAATCGTTCCTCAGCCACCGAGGACAGTATGCTAGCTCAGACTTCTGGATGCGTCATTCAAGTCTGTGGGCTGATAATGGCGATGCTCTGTCGAAGATTTATGCTGGAACAGGAGCATTGAAGACTTCTTTTACGAGACACGGGAAAATGTCTTTAGCAGGCGCCATTGCAGACGCTCGAAAGAGTGCTACACGGCTATATATTAACAATTTTGCAGACAAGGGTCGCCAAAATACCATCGATATCCTGCTGGGAAGGCTAGTGGGCCAACATCCAGTATATTTGTACGATCCCATAAACGATTATGTCAATGCTGAGATGATAAGACATCTCCCAGAGTATTCGTCCTCCAAAGTCGTCAATATATGGGTTGGCACATACAACGTCAACGGTCGGAGTCAAGGAATTTCCGCGGATTTGAATCCATGGCTCTTTCCGGGAGGTGACTTTGGACAGCCGCCTGAAATGTTTGTAGTCGGATTTCAGGAAATAGTCAATCTCAGCCCCCAGCAGATCATGAACAGTGATCCATCGAGGAAGAGGGAGTGGGAGCAGACTGTTAAGAAGCATCTTAATGATCATATGGAAGCTTTGGGCAGCGAAGATAGATATATCCGTCTCAGGAGCGGACAACTCGTTGGTGCAGCACTCTGCATATATGTGAAGGCATCGGTTCTACATCTTATAAAGCATGTCGAAGGGTCTACGAAGAAAACTGGTTTATCGGGTATGGCCGGTAACAAGGGAGCTGTGGCTATCCGCATGCATTATGCAAACACCCAGATCTGCTTTGTGACAGCACATTTGGCAGCTGGCTTCGCCAACTATGATGAGAGAAATAAGGATTTTCACGTACGAGCTTCATTTAGAGAAAACACTGTATTGTCTTGCATTAGCTAACAAAATACAGACTATACATCAAGGACTGAGGTTCCAGAGGAACAGAGGTATTGATGACCATGATACAGTCATCTGGCTTGGAGACTTCAACTACCGAATCGGCATGTCCAGCGAGCGCGTCAAGTCGCTGATCAAGATAGGCGATCTCTCGACTCTTTATGAGAACGACCAGTTAAACATCCAGATGGTTGCCGGCCTGACGTTCCCGCATTACTCAGAGGCAAAAATTACGTTCATGCCAACGTACAAATTCGACGTTGGAACGGACATCTACGACACCAGCGAAAAAGCGCGCATACCAGCATGGACCGATCGGATCCTTCGGAAGGGCTCCAACATCCGACAAACAAGCTATCAATCTGCGCCGCTGATGTTCTCCGACCACAAACCCGTGTATGCGACGTTCGAATGCACGGTGAATATCGTCGACGAAGAATTGCAGAATTCTCTATCGCGCAAGCTCTTTGAGAAGCGTAGAGCAGAAGTCGGTGGCGTGGTAGCGAATATCCGCAGCGACGAGAGCGAGGATGAAGATCTCATCGGATACGATTCCATCGAACCCGGTCTGCCGCCAGCCAGCAGTGATCGGAAGAAATGGTGGCTGGAAAATGGACAGCCGGCAAGGAGCCGTGTTCAGCCGCCTGAGAAGGGCATGCTGCCAAATCCGCAGAGACCGAGTAATCCGTGGGAGAAGAGCGATGAGCCGGATTGGGTTAGAGTGTCGAGACCGGTGTCAGGGGTCAATAGTGATTCATATCCGTCACATCATTCGAACCGCTCGGATAGGGAGGTTGATGATGCGACATCGACCTTCCCGCAGGTTCCACGGAATGTTGCGATAGCGAGCACGACGAGGAAGAAATTGCCACCTCCGTATATTCCACCCGGGGTCTCGACACAGTCGATACAGACTCTCGATTTTCCTCGAGCTCAGCTCACCAATTCCTATTCGAATAGAGATGTCTCGTCGATTGCCACTGAATCGACAAACAAGAATAGCACAACATCGTCGAGTCCATCATCGATAAATCGCAAGCAGCCACCGCAGGTGGCAAAGAAACCAGTCCATTTGACTTCACCGAGCACGTCGTCGTCACGGAATAGAACGAATTCGACGGCAACATTGCCAATTAGGAAGCAGATGGCGGGAGTACAAACAGAATTCCCTCCACCGCCACGGAGGGCGACGCATGCCGAGGGGGCAAGCAAGGCGAATGAGAGAGGAGTTGCGGAGAGGGAAAGGAGTCGGACACCATCGCAGTCGCCGATGCCGCGACGGAATGGAGTGGAAAACAGAACGAATTCGTCGATGGGATATGGGTATAGAGACCGTCAGGCGCAAAGTGAAGAAGAGAAGAAGCCAAATTTGCCGCCGAGACCGGCTCAGGTGGTAGATCTACTAGGTGATGCGGAGGATCAGGGGACGGGCTTAGGAGAGTGGGAGGTTTTAAGACCAGCTTAAAGAGGGAATGGAAAAATAGAGTAGATAGGTAAGAGGTAGGCTATGCCTAGAATTAAAGAAAACAAGACTTTAAGCGCACTTACTTGTCACGCCTACCTAGGTACGTAGCGAACATCTTAGCCTTGTTTAGCCATATATACTTAGCTGTCTTATGTTTAACTCTATCTTAAGTACTGTTTATTCTTCCTTTTTTTTATTTTTAAAAAATAGTAATTCATATTTTATCTTTATATAATTCCATATATAATTATAATGAAAGCCTCTCGCCTTGAAATGTACGGATTCAGCGATGAAAAGGAAGATGCCATCCCATGGAGAGATGCAACGAAAACCGCCCTAGAAATGTAGAGGGGAAAGGAAATCCCCCCAGCGTCTGCCCGAAACGAAGATATTGTCTTGCCCAACACAGCAGCCAGCTGTGCGCCGAGATCAACAGCCCAGATGCTCACTGGCCATGAAGCTTTGCCAAGCTAAAGCCACACATAGTCCTCTGATTCGAAAAAGCACGAAAAGATGAATAAAAGGAGAGCGCAACCCACACGAGTAGACGTTGCGGCAGATATCTCAACGAGCCTCCTCTACGTGATGTCTCCTCTCACTGCCTCAGTGTCTTCCGCCATCGCGTTCACGGGCAGCCTCACGCTGGCGTCTCCCGAGCCTCAACCCCAGCGGATGATCCTCTCGCAGCACGATGCCTGGTGTAAAGATAGCTTACGCCACCTTCGTGGCCCAATGATTGTCGCGAGATGCGAAAATCGAAAAATGATGGATTGCTGTTGTCCATTCTCCGTATTGTGACGTCGGAAGGCCCCGTTGTTGTTGACGGAAAATAGACCGCCCCGTCGACGGGCCGCAAACACAGACTCACTGCCTTTCACTGTTTCAGCCTTATGGTCCAGTTCGTACTGCCACTGCGACTACCATTGGGCATTGTACGAGTACATATGAACACTATGTGTAGGTCCTAGATCCTAACAAGCATTTTGGAGGATCTGAGACCTGAGACCTAAGACCTAAAACCTGAGGCCTACGAGTAATCCCATCAGTGGTGGCTCTCTTAATGGATCGACGTATGTACCTACTATTGAAACCCCCCCTTTTTAATTTCCTATAGTAGTTAGTACATGGTTAATAAAAATTAATAAAAACCCATGCAACAAGAATATCGATTCCACGCCAATAATACGCAGAATCATACTATTATTTGCAACAATTGCTATGTCCATGATGACTGGAAGCCCCCCGGAAAAGAATATTGGTATCATGTTAAGAATAAAAGACTAAACCACAATGCTACGTGTACACAGTACAGACGCTCCTCCCCTAACGCCCCCCTCTTGCCCTTATCGCTACCAGACGTTTTGCCTCCCAGGCCCAATAATACATTGCGTCCGCCGTTCACCCCCTTCTCCCTCAGAAATCCACGCTCTGCATCTGAAACTGCCCCTTCCCCAGCGTCATCTGACTCAAGCTCATCGTCCTCGGCGTGCCCGCCTCTTGCACGCCCAGTTCCTCCTCATACTCCTGCCCGCTGAAGTCGTAGCCGCTCAATTCCTCTGCTGGAGTTTGGAGGTCTCTTTGTTCGCGATAAATGCTGTTTTCCTCACTCTCTGAGTCGGTATTGGCATGGTATCTCGTCTCCATCTCATCCTTCATCTCCCTTAATGCGTCACCCCTCCGCTTTCTCTCTGCCGAGATCTGAGGACCAGAATTCGGATAAACCACTGCGGTCAAAATCGCATTGAATTGCCGTTCGAGCCGTGCGACTTTATCCTCCACCTCCACCCGCGCCTTCTGCTCCGCTTGGATCAGGTTCATTAGCGCGCTGTAATGATGCGCCGTCAGACTCCCATGTTTACTGAGGGGCATCGTGTTGTAGCCATGGAAAGCCTTGACTGTCGCACTGATACTCAACGGTCTTCCCATGCTTTCTGGGCTCGAGTAGTTGCTCGCCGGCGACAGTTCTGGTAACGGCGAAGATGTGGGCAGGGCAGACAGATCCGAGGGCGAAGCGGAGAAGGATAGTTGCGTCGTATCTGTAGTCAACCTCGATCTCTGCTGTGGCGTCGAAGGTGGTTCGATCATCTCCCTTTTGTCATGGCTGCTGTAAACGCGCCCGGACCCATGTTCCGATTCTGAGCCAAACTCAGCCGTGAGTGGCGGACTCTCGCTTCTTGGTGGGATGGACGGAAGAGCCCGTGGCAATGGACGTTCTTCGTTCGTACTCTGAGGCGATAAACGATTCTCAAGCATTGCAACGACATGTTCAATCCTCTGCAGCTTGTCCTCTAGATATAGCACCCGATCTTCGAGGTTCGCGGCCTGCGTGATCTTCATGCCTGCTAGAGCTGGTGATGGCTTGAATGGACCAAAGTTAAACGGCTCCGGCTCCTTCGTCGGCTCCTGCCCATCATCAAACGTCTGCGCGGCGTCTTCCTCGATTAGAGGGGCCATTTCTGGTTGTGATTGTGTTGTGACGGCTGTGTCCGGTCGTTGACTACTCCATGGACTTAATGGGCCTGCAGGATCATAGCTTTCTCGCCACCATCTGATTTCCTCGCTCCTCCTTCTTGGTAGCTCCACGCCTTGGGCCTTGCCAGATTCAGAGCGTAAATGCCCAAGACTGCGCGAGCGACGGTTCGGATGAGCGCCGCTTGTGACAGCTTGTCCGATGCGGGAAATGGCGCCCTCACGGCCATGGCTTATTGGGCGCGGGGAGAGACCAGATAGGTCGGGGAAGATGGGAGTGGCGATGGGGTGGCACAGGAGGCTGGGGATTGTGGCTCGTCGCGGCTCACTGGGAGACTCTTCTGGTGATGCGGCCTCGGGGGCTTGCACAAAAGGTGAGTGGGATGCCAAGGCACGGTTGTGTTCATCTATGGGCATCGAATTCGAGCGCTGGGGAGATGTTGGCTTGGCTCTCTGGATTAAAAGAGCGGTTGGATCCTACACCTTTGTTAGCTGCATAAGGCTTCTTGCGCACGGAAAACGCACGCTCTTGTGATGCTTATGTTGCCCTTCTTCATTGGTATGGCCATTGGTAGGAGAAGAACTACCACTCTTCCGTTTCTTGCCAAATAACCTCCCAAGGGCAGATCTGAGGGACCCCTTCTTCCGTTCGGGCTTCGCTGGACTCGCAAGTGGGCTAATCAAGCCCGACTCTCTGAATCTGCTCCCACCAGTCGTCGAGATTCTCCGCGCATCGTGAGAGAGGCGTATCGGATCTTTTCTAAACAGCGGTGTTTGCGCCAGGCCTCTATCGCTATGAGCGATTCCTGAGGTTTCTTCTGCATCCGTGTCCGGCAGTCGCACCTGTTGTTCCGCACCTTCATAGCCCAACGGTGTCGAGAATTCGGTCCCACGCGACCGAATGGGAAATTCATCATCATCGGTCACAATCGGTATCGGCGCCGATATTCTACCTCGAATACCGGAGATGTTGTTTTTCGAAAGATCGCCCTTGCGGCCCGCCCATAATTTGCTCATCGCTACGAAGTCTCCTCCGCATTCGGTTTCCCGTCACCGTCAAAATATATCCAAAGAATGCTTCGAAGAAGAGTAAGAAAAAAAAAGGGGGCAGGTGCCAGATGTAAAGTCAATTAACGTATTAATAAATCATATTTGCCTCTCCCATCATGCGTAAAGATCGTTGATCCAACCAGCGCATTTACCTCACAACGAGAGCATTGAGCAAAGCAGCGGCGGCACTTCATCCATCAAGGGAAACAAGTACTCTATGCGAGGACGGCGGGCAGGTCACTTGTCATATATCCTGCGACAGCAGCGAATGTGTACGCGCACCGGAATGGAATTTGAAACATATTGCGACAGGCTAAAGAGAGATGTGCTACTCATTCGTGGACGATGGGGGGTGTGGTATGCTGTTCGAAATGTGTTGTTGTACTGTACTCCTGCGCTGGGAGACGCGGAGGAATGCAGCGAGAGAGAGGATTGTACCGCAGTCCACTCAGTAACTTCTTATGTGATATCACAGCTGAGACGTGCCAGGACAAGAAGGGGAGTACTGTGTAGGGTAGTAACGTAAGTAGGTAAGAGTTGGGGCCATTACTCTCCGCCCACCTAAGCGAGACCACGATTTTCAACACTCCCATTTTAATGAACTATTATAATTTAAATATCAATTATTTTAAACTAAAATCAAAAATAG
>Ga0123337_10004722_pt1 | contig 13733 bp, 6 predicted proteins | sample frozenSSSSmetaG_FD_89792 | JGI IMG/M metagenome (GOLD analysis project Ga0123337, IMG submission 89792) | Glacier valley bacterial and archeal communities from Borup Fiord, Nunavut, Canada, to study Microbial Dark Matter (Phase II) -... | ecosystem: Environmental > Aquatic > Freshwater > Ice >... | reverse complement strand
GCGCGGCGGTCTCCCAACGTGGATTCGGTAGCAGCGGGACCCTTATTTGGGTGTCCTTGGCAGTACCCACCAAATTGCCTAGTCGTTGTCCTCAACTGTGTCTCCCACTCCCCGACGGGGCAAGTTAGTCTTTCGGCTGGAGCAGTGAGGAGATGCCTCGCGAGGCAGCAACGACGCTGAGTCAGCGCGCTCCGTGCCGTGCCGTTTGCGATTTCGGCCCGACTTCACAACCAGGACTTTGAGGGAGTGAGACAATTGCCAGAGCACATCGCCATTCAACACGGGAGCGACACCAACACGCGCAACGACACCGTAGATTGGGCGCTTGGGCTGCTCGGACGCGCGCTGAACGCCCGCAACATCACTCTCGCTGATACCGCTGCTTCCATCGCAATCCGCCTGGCCTCCGGCAGCGATGCAGATGCGGCCGCTGCGCAAGCCGGCGTCACCCTGCCTCGCGAGGCAGAGGCGTTCGCGCTGTTCCGTGCCGGCGGCGAGGTCGTCGCCTGGGGCTATGATCGCCGCGCCATGGGTTACGCCATCACCGAGCTCGCCGATCGCCTGCTCGACACTCAAGGCGAGCTATTCGGCGCCCTGCCGTTGGTTGAGACGCCGAAAACACGCATCCGCGCCGTGGCGCGCGCCTTCAGCAGCGAGGTCGAGGACAAGCCTTGGCTCTACGACCGCTCGGGGTGGATCAAGTATCTGGATATGCTGGCGACCAGCCGATTCAACCGCCTCGCGATCAACCTCGGCATTGGCTACGACTACCCCTACCACAACAACATCCTCAGCGACGTCTACCTGCACTTCGCCTACCCGTTCCTCGTCGACCTGCCGGGTTACGACATCCGGGTGGACGGACTGCCGGAAGTGGAGCGGCAGCAGAACCTCGAGGCATTCCAGTTCATCGGCCGGGAAGCAGCTCGACGCGGTCTCGATTTCCAGCTCGGCCTCTGGAACGAGGGCTATGATTTCCACAATCAGGCGCATCTCAGCCATCAGGTGCTGGGCGTCACCGGCGATAACCTGCGCAGCTACTGTCGCGACAGCGTCGCCTTCCTACTGAAGGAAATCCCCGAGATTACCGGCCTTTCCTTCCGCATTCACGTAGAGGCAGGCGTTGCAGAAGGTGACTACGATTTCTGGCGCACCGTCTTCACCGCAGTAAAGCACGCCGGCCGCAACATCGAGATCAACCTCCACGCCAAGGGCCTCGATGAGCACGTGCTGGGCGCCGCCCGTGACACCGGCATGCCGCTGGTGGTCGCCCCAAAATACCTCGCCGAGCACATGGGCCTGCCTTACCACCCCTCGGCGATTCGCGACCGTGAGTACCCGCCGGCCGAGGCAGTCACTGGCCGCGAAGCGCTCAGCACCGGCTCGCGCCGCTTCACCCGCCAGAGCTACGGCGACTACCTGCCGCCCAAGCGCGACTGGGGCGTCATGTTCCGCATCTGGCCCGGCACGCAGCGCGTCCTCAGTTGGGGCGATCCGGCCTTCGCTGCCGCCTATGGCCGCTCCATGTCGTTCTGCGACGCCGACGGCTTCGAATGGATGGAGCCGATGACCTTCAAGGGCCGGCAGGGCACCGGTATTGCCGGCGGCCGCAGTGGCCTCGTCGACCCCACTCTCGCCACTTTCCCCGAGTGGCAGCGCCACGAGTACGCCTTCCGGCTGCTCGGCCGCCTGAGTTATTCGCCCGATATCGGCCCCGAAAGCTGGCAGCGCTACCTTACGGCGAAGCTTGGCACCGCCGCCTCCGCTGTCGAGAGGGCCATGGGCGCCGCCAGCCGCATCCTACCGCTCGTCACCGAAACGCATGGGCCCTCGATCGCCAATAATTGCTACTGGCCCGAAATCTACACAAACATCTCCGGGATCGGCACATTCACCCCCCGCCCCGTCGGCTTCGACATGGACGGGCCGACCCGCTTTGGCAACGCGCCGTCGTTCGACCCGCAGATGTTTCCTTCGGCCCGCGTTTATGTCGAGGCACTGCTGAACGGCGCTGCGCCCCCGTCCTATACGCCGCTCGATGTGGCCGACTGGCTCGACGGCTTCGCAGAACAAGCGGAGACGGCGCTTGTCGAGCTGAAACTGGTGCCAGAATGGTCGACCCGGCAGGTGGGACGGTACGCGCTCGATGCCGAGATCATGGCTGCAATCGGCCGCTTCTTCGCGCAGAAATTCCGTAGCGCCTGCTACGCCGAGCTGCTGCTGGCGACACGCTCGCTCAACGCTCAGCGCCTCGCTCTCGCCCATGCCCGCCTGGCGCTGACCGCCTGGACTCGCGCCGCCGATGCTGGCGACCGGGGCTACCACCCAGACATGACCTTCGGTCCCGGTCGACACATGCGCGGCACTTGGTCGACCCGCACGGACGAGGTGGCCAAGGAAGCCAACGACATCCAGGTATTTCAGCTGCAGGACACGCCCGCTCCAACCCACTCAGTCGCCGATGCCGACCGTGTCATCGCTCTGCTCGCTTCCCACCAGCCAGTCAGCCGTCTGAACGCCAACCTTATTGTGCCGTCAACTTTCTTGCCGGGTGAAGCCGTTACGGTTGCACTCGAAGCTGCAGGGCTGGAGCACGCCGAACTCCACTACCGCCACGTCAACCAGGGCGAGCGCTGGAAGTCTGTTCCGATGTCGCGCACCCACTCGGGCTATGAGGCCACCATCCCAGCCGAATACACCCTGTCTAACGACCACCTGCAGGTCTACGTCACTGCCAATCGGACCGGCACGATCCACGTTTCCCCCGGTTTCCCCCAGCAACTGGCGGGCGCCCCCTACCTGCTGATCCCCCAACGCACCTGAGCCAAGCGACCGACCAAGTTCACCCAAGGGCGTGGAAGGCCAATGTTCCACTCACACACTGCAGTACTCGGTTGGCACAATTCGCCGTCGAGGACGGCATCAATGTCAGAAAAACGGCGAGGAACCGACCTTCGATTCCGCGCCGACTGCATGCCTGGAGCTCGATCCGCTGCACAAGTCGTAGGGTGTTCTACTTCCACAACGAGGTAGCGCATGGTGGTCTCGATCTTTGGGTGGCCCAGAAGCAACTGGACTGCTCTCAGGTTCCCCGTCTTGCGATACAGCTGAGCGACCGTGCTTCTGCGGAGGGAGTGTGTCCCGAAACTGCGGTCATCGCGTCCTATGTTGCTCATCCAACGATGAACGATGCGGGCTAATGGCAACATCCTCGCCATCCCATCCACCGCTTCGCTCGCGCGAGCCAGCGATCTTACACTCAAGAGGTCGGTTTCTGGCCTGAAGCGGAAGTAGCCCCGAAAGCCTCCACCCTCACCCCAACCACCGCTCCAACCCACCGAGTGTCTGAAGTCCATATTCCACTGCGCCGAACGCCACCACCGCCTGCCGCCGCTCGCGGCTCGGGTGCAACTGGCGCATCGTCAGAATAGTCTTGCCGTCGGCCTGCTCGTCGAACGTCACCACCATGTAAAAGCCGTTGGGGTCGCCGTCCTCCCCACCATAGTCGATGACGATCCGCTCGTTGGGGACGATCTGGATGAACCGCATCAGGCTGGGAAACCGCTGCTGCCGGCCCTCGTAGATCCCTACCATGTCGAAGCGCCAGAACCCGCCCTCGCGCATGTCGGCCTCGTGGCTCTCGATGGTCAGCCCATCCGGGCCATACCATTGGCTCAGCGCCACCGGATCCATCCACGCCGCGAACACCTTGGCGCGCTGGTGCTTCAGCACCTTCACCAAGACGATTTCGCGGTCCATCGACCAGGTTTCGAGCAGGTCCTCGAACAGCTTTGCCATCGGCAGTCCCTTCACGTCCGGTCGAGGTAGCTTTCCAGCCGGTCTAGCCGTTCGGCGGCATGCCGGCGCTCGGTGTCCATCCAGTCGGCCGCCGCGTCGAACCGCTCCGGAACCAGCCGGCACCAGCGGCTGCGCCCGCGCTTCTCGCTGACGATCAGCCCGCATTCCTCGAGCACCTTGAGATGCTGCGAAAACGAGGGCAACGCCATGTTGAATGGTGCCGCCAGCGCGCTCACCGCCAGTTCCCCCTCGCGCAACCGCGACACCACGGCGCGCCGCGTCGGGTCGCTCAGAGCGTGGAAGGCCAGGTCCAGCGGGCTCGAATGGTAGGGCATGCCGAAGGCCTAGCGTCGCACCTCTTCCCGGTCAACCATAAAAGGCACTTGCCTTACTATCGGCACCCAAATATGAAGGCACTCACCTTACTAAATATGCTCCGGGAGCATGCCATGTCCGTTCGTGTCGATCTGATGATTTCCCTCGATGGCTTTGCCACCACCACCGACACCACGCCTGAAAAGCCCTTCGGCGACGATTGGGGGCGCCTGACTGCCGCCTACGTCGCTACCCGCACATTCCGCGAGCGCGTTTTTCACGACACCTCGGGCGCCGGCACCACCGGTATGGACGATGCCTATGCACGCGCCTACTTCGACAACACGGGCGCCGAAATCATGGGCGCCGGCAAATTCGGCCTCCACAACTTCCCCGACGATCCAGGATGGAAAGGCTGGTGGGGAGACGAGCCGCCGTTCCACTGTCCGGTCTTCGTTCTCACTCACGCCCCGCGCCCGACGCTCGAGATTTCCGACACCACCTTCCACTTCATCGATACGAGCATCGAGGATGCGCTGGCCCGCGCGACCGCCGCGGCCGGCGGCAAGGATGTCCGCATCGGCGGCGGCCCCACCACCGTGCATGCCTTTCTCGAGGCCGATCTCGTCGATTTCCTGCATGTCGCCATCGCGCCCATCGTGCTGGGCAGCGGCATCCGCCTCTGGGACAACCAGCGCGGGATCGAAACCCGCCTGCCATCGACCAAGTCCGAAACCGCTGAAAGCGGCACCATCCACCTGACCTTCGCCCGATGAGACGGGCACAGCGAGGTCATCCAGCCGCCGCGGCTTCACCGGCCCACTGAGGCCGCTGTTGCCGCAAAGCGGAATCAGGCAGACGGCTCTGGCCCTGTCGCCAGGGTGGGCAATCCCAATATTGCCCCCTGCCTGCCGGGCTCGTACTGCCGCGCCTGCTACCAGGTGACGTGCATGCCTGCCTGACCCTGATAGCCGACGACGTCGCCGCTTTCGCCCACTCCGTACGCAGCTTTGAGTTGGGTCCAGACTTCCGCGGTGTCGGTGATGTCGGCCTGAAAACCTGTCCCGAGCTCGACGCGAGTCCCGCCCATTCCCGTGGTGAAATCGAAGCCATCGACGGCGACAGTTTTACTGTCGCTAAGGTTGTGAGTGAGGCTCAGATCGGCATAGGGGGTGAAGATACCAACCTTGGCTTCGGCACGCAGGCCGCCACGAAGGTAGGTCGAGCTGTCATCACCGAAATCAGCATCCGCTACCCAATCACTTTTCAGACTGTCGTAAAGCGTGGTCTCGTAGACCAGCTGGCTCCAGGGCGTGATGCTCGCCTGGTCATCCCCAAGCCGGTAGCCAGCTTCAATGGAGGCCAGCGCGGTCTGGCTGTTAATAGTCAGCGAGCTGGCCGCTGTAGGCGAGAAGGTCCAACTGCCAAAACCGTATTGGCCAACGGCATCCACATAGGCACCGTTGTCGGCCCAGGTGGCATAGACGCCGCCTGAGTATGTGCTGCCCTGCAACTGGTCGGTGCCCGTTTCGGTCTCTACCCCGCTGGCCGAGGCCGTGTAGGAGCCCAGCACGCCGGCCCGCAGGTTACCCAGGTCGACCAGGTCGACGCCGTACTGGGCGAAGGCCAGGTCCTGGGCACTCGAGACAGTGTCGTTCACCTCGGTGTGGTTGGCGCCCGCGCGTCCCCATGTGGTTTCGAGATCGCTCGCCGAACCGCGCCGCTCGAGGAACGTGCCCAGCGTATCGAGGCCGGACTGGTGGATCGTGCCGGTGAGCGCGGCGAGGCCGTAGGATTCGTCCTGCGTGATCGACTTGAGGCCGTAGACCGTTATCAGGTCGTTCTCGAAATAGTCGTCCTCCGTGGCGTCGGGTGTAGTGCCGGCCACGGTCGCATTGTCGACCGGAACGAGCAGGCGCTTGTCGAGCAGCAACTCACGGCCGTTCTGGGTGAAGCGCTGCGCCAGGTGGACATTGCTGCCGGCAATTTCCTCGCCGCCGATCCGCAGCAGTTCGAAATCGGCAAGATCGACCAGTGGCGTTGACTGGGTGGAGTCGTAGCGTCGCAGGGTGATCGCGAGATCGCCCGGACCGAAACCGCCTGCCCCTGTGAAATCCCCGGCGACGTTGATCTGCGAATATTGATTGAATTCGCCGGGCTGGGGCTGAGGTACGCCGAACGTGATCCAGGAGTCGTAGTTGCCGAAGTCGGCGACGAACGTACCCGCATTGTAGGTACCGGGTGACGATCCGGGCACCGTAAAGCCGTTGGAGTGGAGGGTCAGCGTACCGAGGATGGTGACGTTGCCGCTCAGGTCGATGGTGGCGCCTTCCATGGCGGTCAGGTTGTCTAGCAAGCTGCCGGTGTTGAAATGAGCCGAAGACCCGCCGTTGGCGTAGAAGTCGCCTGCAATGGCCTTGCCGGTCCAGTTCACACCAGTGCCCAGATAGACGTCGGTGGCGCCGCCGGGCGTGGTGCGGTCCGCCTGCTCGTCGAGGATGTCGCCGACCACCGTGCCGGCATTGTCGATGATGAAAATGGCGTCGCCGGTCAACGCTGCTGCGGTCCCGTCGCGCGTCACCTCGAGCAGCGGTCCGCCGTTGTGAAGCACAGTGCCGGCGCCTAGCCTGATATAGGCGGGGTTGCCGGGGGCGTCGCTTACCGTGTCCGGAACGGGCTGAGTGTTGTCGAAATCGTCCGTGAACAGCACCGACGTGGTGGCGTGGCCGGCATCTGTCGCCAGCGTGGTATTGGCCACATCGATCCGGCCACCATTGACTACGGCCAGGGCTGACTCGCCGCTGCCCGTGGTGTCGATGGTGCCGCCCGTCACGGTGACGCCGCCGCCGGTGGCAGCGAAGATAGTGGCGTTGACAGTCGGTTCGCCGGTCAGGTCCAGGTTCAGCAGGCCGCCTGATACCCCGAAGGCGCCGGTGCCGGTGATCGGGCCGGAGAACGTGCCGCCGGTGGCGTTGCTCACCGCAAGTGTGTTGGCGCCCAGCTTGATCTCGCCGTCGCCGCTCAGATCGGCGATCGAGGTGCCGAAAGCGGTGAGGCCCGGGATGGCGTTGGGCGTGGTGATGGCGGCGATGTCTAGGATGCCGGCGAGGTCAACGGTCGAGCCGGTGATGCTGCCCAGCCCGGCGAGGAACAGCGTGGCGTCCTCCTCGATCGTGGTCTTGCCCAAAAAGCCGGGGCTGGCCTTGGTGAGCGTCAGCGTGCCGTCCTCGATAGTGAGGCCGCTGGCCGCGCCGCCGGTGACGAGGCCGGCATAGGACGAGTCCCCGTTTCCGATCAGCGTCAGCGTCTTGGAGCCCAGGTGGATTTCGGCATTGGTATTGGTCCCGAGCAGCTTGATGATCGACGCGCCGGTTGTGGTGCCGGTGATGTCGAAAATGCCGTCGACGGTAACCGACTCGGAGGCGGCGATGCCGCCAGCACCGACCAGGTACAGTGCCGCGTTGGGACCGACCATGGTGGTGCCGGTGTAGTCGTTGGCGTTGGTCAGGGTCTGCTTGCCGTTGGTCACGGTAACGCCGCCGGTGCCCGAGATAACACCAGCGAAGCTGGAGCCGACCGGCTCGTTCACAAGCGGCGAGATGGCGTCGAAGGCATTCGCGTCGGTGATGGTCAGCCGTTGGTCGCCGAGCGTGACCTTGGCCGTATCGAGGCTTCCCTCGAGGCCCTTGATGGCGGCGCCGCTACTGGTCTGCGAGATGTCGAACTCGCCTTCGACCACCACTCGGACGGAGTCGGCGATGCTGCCGGTTCCGGCGAGTTCGAGCACTGCCTCGGGCAGAACGTACGTCTCGCCGGTGTAGGTATTGATCCCCGAAAGGGTCTGTGTGCCCTGATTGACCGCGACGTCGCCGGTACCCGAGATGACGCCAGCAAAGTCCGAGGCAGCCTTGTCGATGATCAGCAGCTTGTCGCCGAGCACGACCTTGCCGCTGGCGGCGCCGCTCAGATCGTTGATGAGGGTGCCCTGGGGACCGGCGGTGCCCACGCTGGCAGCGGTAGTAACCTCGGAGATGTCGAAGGAGCCGTCGACCTGGACCGACTCGGACACGGCGATGCTGCCGATACCCTTGAGGGCGAGTGTGCTCAGTTCGTCGATGACGGTGGGGCCGGCATAGGTGTTGGTGCCAGTCAACGTCAGCTTGCTGGCCGGAACGGGTGGAGTGGGATCGGTGGGGTCGACGGACGAAGTCAGCGTAAGCCCACCTGCGCCGATTATATTGCCGTCAAATGTCGATTCACCGCGCTGCGCGATGGTGAGGATCGGGGCGTCTGCCCCCGGCGGCGGGCCGGCGGCGATATCAACCACCGGGTCGCCCAGCACCACGACGCCCTCGCCGCGGAACTGGTCAACCGTGAGAGTATGCGCCGAATCGGCAGGGCTGGAACCCGGGTTCGAGGTCACCCACAGCATGGCGCCGGGGCCGTCGTTGAAGAAGTCGCCGTTGAAATTGGCCGGATCGTCGCTCGCGAAGGGGAACCCCGGGCTCAGATCGATGTCGGCCATCATGATGACCGAGCCCTTGTTGTCGATGCCGAAAGCCTTGAGGTCGGCACCGACAGTAACCGTGCCGGCGTTCTTGATGATGCCGAGTTCGAGATCGGCCGCCATGACGTGGAATTCGGTGCCGGCCGCAACAGTGACGTCAATGCCGGCGGCTAGCGTGCCGCCCGCCGCTATCGCCAGAGCACCCGAGCGCAGGTCGATGTCGCCCGTGAAGGTGTTCTTGCCTTTGAGCACGAGCGTGCCGTCCCAGAAGGTCGACCCCGCTTCGCCGACGATGAGCCCGCCATTACCGGAGATGGCGCCCTCCATCACGGCGAAGTCGGTCAGGCTGTCCGCGTTGTCCGCGACGACGATCTGGCGGCTAAGGTTGCCCAACTCGATAGGATTGAGCCAGCGGACGACGGCATCGGCGTGATCGGAACCGAAGGCGAGCGCCGCGTCTCCGGCAACTCCGCTGAAAAAGCCCGGCGTTGTGCCCCACGTCAGCTTCTGTGGGTTCAGCGCATTGCCGTTGGACAGATTGCCCAGGTTGACCACCAGTTCGCCGCCCTTGGCGGCAAAGCCGCCGCTGCCGGTCCATTGCACCTGGCCGCCCGCGATGCCCAGTTGCCGCGAGAAATAGCCCGAGCTCAACAGCACCCCGGCGAACTCGTTGTCGAGCAGCGAGCCGGTGCGGCCCCCGCCGTTGAAATTGAGGTTGCTGTAGTTGTCGAGCCCCCAGCCGTCCGTCGCCTTGAGGACGCCGCCCTCCATCGTCGTCTCGCCGGTATAGGTGTTCTTGCCGTTGAAGACGGTCAAGCCCTGGCCGATGGTAAGGCCGGCACCTAAGCCGCGGCCATACTGCGCGCCGACGAAGCTCTCGCGGCTGTCGTCGCCGATCGTGCCGTTGAAGGTGACGACATTGTCCACACCGGCGGTCTGGCCCGGCCGGATGACGACCGTGGAGCCCTTCATCATAAACAGGTCGGCGCCAGCCGCCGGGCCGCTTGCCCCGCCCTCACCGGCGGCACCGCCCTGGGCGCCATTGGAATCGAAGGTGGAATTGCCGGTGATGAGCAACGAGCCATCCTGACGCACGAAAACGGCGCCGCCCAAACCGGCTCCACCGTCGCCCCCAAAGCCGTCGCCATTGGCGCTCCTGCCGCCGCCGAAACCGCCGGGCGCCGAAATGCCGCCCCAACCGGTGTTGGTATCCTGCACGCCTTCGCCATTCAGGCCGCCGCCGCCGCCCATGCCGCCGCCGCCGCCGAAGCCGCCAGGGCCGCCCCTGCCGCCATTCCCGCCGTCGCCGCCGCTACCGGTAACAGGGTTGCCGGCGTCGCCCCCATTGCCGCCAGCTCCGCCCACGCCGCCCCCGAAGAAGTCGTCGCCGCCGGCGCCATAGCCGCCCTCGCCGCCATCGCCGCCCGCCGCGTTGTTGCCGGCCGCGAACTTCACATACCAGATGCTGAGATTGGCGATCTCCTTGCCCAGATTGACGAAGTCCTTGGCCGCCGCAAGGGTCGCGATCACCGATGGCACCACGTCAGGAGGGAAGTCGGATAACTCCCCAGCGGCGTTGGCAGTATCGAGAGCCGCGTCAGCAGCCGTGTCGACTACGGTCCATATCTGGTCCGGATTCCATTGCAGGGCCGAACTGCCGTTGCCGCCAGTGCCGCCGGTGCCGCCCGCCCCGACCGTACCGTTGTAACCGCCGCCGCCGGCGTAGCCGTCGTCACCCTCGCCATCTCCCAGGACCGGATCCGAGTACCACCCGTTGTTGCCGTTGATCCCTGTTCCGCCGGTAATAGTCTGGGCGAGGTTGTTCATGCTCCCGCCAATGGACGTTTCCGAGCCGAAGGTGAGGCCCGTCACGTCGCCCAGCGGATCGCCGCCCGTGTCGAACGTGACCGTGGTGCCGTTGATCGAAGCGACGGTCGTGCCGGGCGGGATACCATCACCGCTCACCAGCATACCGACCTCCACGCCGTCGAGCATGGCTAGGTTGGCGAAGGTCACCTCGGAGCCGCTGACGCCGGTGACCCCGGTGAACGTCAATAGCGAGGGCTTGGTATCGACGAGGATGACTGGGTTGCCGCCCACATCGACGAGCGTGACGATCCCGCCCGTGACGGATCCGACATAGACATCGACGCCGGTTGGAAGCCCGTCGCCGCTGACCTTCATGCCGGTCACCAGCCTGCTATTGGTGACCCTCAGTTCGTTCGAGCCAAGCATGGCCTGCTCGTAGCTGGCGTTGAACTGTGTCGGCGCGGTGGTAAGGGCAGCAGCGCCGTCGTAGTAGACACGCGTTTCCTTGGTCGCAGCGTCATAGACGACTTTGGTGACCGTACGGCCGGTCTCATCGAGTTCGGTATTGGCATCGTCGTCGCTGAGCACCATGCCGACTTTGAAAAAGCCGTTCTCGCCGGGCAGGGCGATGTAGTTTCCGTCAGCGTTCGAGCCGATGGTCTTGATCTGGCTGATATCCGCCTGGGTGAGGTTCAGGAACTGCAGGTTTGCCGTGGGCTCGTTGGGATCGGAGTTAGTGGGATCGTCGGTGAGCAGGTCCCACTGTGTCTGAGTCAGGCTTTTGCTGAGTGTGACTTTGCCGGTCGTGGGGTCGAAACCCTTGACCGTGATGCCGGTGTCGACGCCGTCGATGGTCAGGGTGGAACCCACCTTCAGAGAGTTCACATTGTTGGAGCCAACGCCTTGGAAGTCGTAGGTGAGCTCGTTGTGCACGCCATCGTTGTAGACATCGGTAAATCCGAAGTTCGGCGTCCAGAGCACGCTGTTGCTCAGCGTGACCTCATCGAACTTCACCTTCGTGTAGTCGGGCGAAACGCTGGTGATGGTCACCAGGGTGCTGGTGCCTGGCAGCATCACCCGCATGCCTGGCCGCAGCCCGCGATTGGCGCTGGTCAGCGTCAGTTCGCTGATCTTGTAGTCGTATACGCCGGGGCCCGCCGGCGTGCCGACAAGATCGGTGCCGAAATAGAATGCGGAGATGGGTACAAAGGGCAGTTCGACATCGCCCAGCCCGATCTCGACTGTACCCAGACTCACCGATGGTTCGCTACCGCCCTGACCGCCGACCACGGTGTTACGGGTGAAGTCCACGTTGTTGAGGGTGAGGCTGGCATCCTTGTTCACGAAGATAACGCCGCCCAGGCCGCCGCCGCCGCCGCTGCCGGCGCCGCCATTGGTCAGGAAATTGGTGAAAATCGTGTCGGAAATGGAATAGTCGCCCAGGGTCGTCCCCTGGATGATCCCGCCGGGCGCGGTCATGTCCGCCGCGATAGCTGTGTCCGCAATGACTGCACCGAACCCGCCGGAGGCGAGGATGCCATCGGCGGCATCCGTGTACCCGCCGCCGTTGAGTGCAGTGGCAGCGTTCGGGTCAAGCAGGATTACGCCGCCGCCGGCAGCGCCGTTGACGACGGTGCGAGTATCCTCGGCACGGGCGGATGCGGGTGTCAGCACGGCAGCCATGCCGAGGCCCAATGCCACCAGCGACACCCCCGTCATCGCCACTCTGGCCAGCCTGGTGATGCCAGCCCGAATCTCTACGCTCGGGCATCCGTGAAAAGCGGCGCGACCCTGCATGACAGTCATATTAACTAAATCCCCACCAGATTTTCCCGTGTCCCAACACGTGAAATCTCTGTGGAAAGATAGGCGAGAGGTCAGGCGTTAATCAATGCTTAACCATTTTGTCGCCGCAAAGCTGTCAAATTCGAGTCGAATCGCCGGAGACTCGCCATTTTTGGCCCCTTTGAAATCGAAAAGTGTGCCCGACACCTGTGTCACTTGCGCCACACTGTCCGGTAAAAGCCACCACCGTCGCTCTGCACGAACCGCTGGGTCCGGGGCCACGAGCCTGGGCGTTGCCCGTCGCCGGCCGAGGGGGCAGTCAGCAAGAAGCGGCCAATCGTGAAATAGAAATCAGCAACCTACGCGATCTCGAGGGATGGTCCCGTCGCCCGAGCCTATTGCTGCAAAGCGATGAGCGCATCGCCGAGGCCGTTGGCGCTCAGCGGGAATTTCAGGCCCTTCCGGTTCGCGAGCACGACAGACGCCGACAGCGTCTTGGCGTTCAACAACGTCTGGATGAAATCGGGCGCGAGGTTTGCGACGACCCGGCAACTTCCGCCACCGCAACTTTCGAAAGGGATGATCAGGGGCTTTGGCGCTCCGGCATCGAGGGTCAGTCCTGCCGCCAGCAGCACCGTGTCGGGCACCTGCCAGATGCCGATCAGCCCGCCATGTTCGTCCTGGACGATACGCCATACGAAGACTGCGGCGCCGGTCTCGGCGATGCGCAGTTGCTGCACGGCCGAGCAGGTCGGCGCCGCGTTAGGGGCCGTCTCGACGCAAAAATAGCGCCAGTCGCCGAATGTCTTTTCGCTCAACAACTGAGGCTGCGGGGTTGCAGGCACGGCAGGTGTTGCTGCCGACGCGGCGGATGTCGCATCGACCGCAGCGACCGACGCTGGCTGGGACACGGCAGGGGGTGGAGCCGAAGCCGCCCCCGTAAACGGGGCGGCGAGTTGTTCGGGTGAGATGAAGCCGCTCACCACGCCGACGACTGCGGCGATCAGGACGCCAAGCATGATCAGCAGCGCACCGGACAGGATACCCGAGAGGCCAGCACCGATGCCGCCCCGCCGCCGGTCGGACCGTCGCGCAGACTCGTTCACCCTGTTTCGACTGGGATCCGGTTCAGTCAACCGCATAGTGTCGTCTCGTCAACAAAACCGGAGCCATCGTTCCGCAACAGGTGACTCCCCGCGGTGCGGCGAAGCAAATCAAGGGCAAGCCGCTAAATCCCGGCAACGCCACCCTTTCAGAAAGGCCTGACGGACGATACGCGATTGCCACAAGAGCGCAAGTTTTCACACCGGTCAGCGTATCTGGTTACCGGTCAGCACGGCGCGCAGGTCGGTGACATATCGATCGTCGTTCCCGACTGAGGCTCATCTGGGGGTGGGCGTTGCGCAGGGCAATGTCCCTCGTCCCGTGCGTGATCAATCAGGCAGCTGATCGTGATCAAGGCGAAGGGAAGCTGCTTGATAGCTGCGCGACGACCGGACCCCAGAGCGCTCCGCAATTC
>Ga0123337_10004720_pt1 | contig 13738 bp, 10 predicted proteins | sample frozenSSSSmetaG_FD_89792 | JGI IMG/M metagenome (GOLD analysis project Ga0123337, IMG submission 89792) | Glacier valley bacterial and archeal communities from Borup Fiord, Nunavut, Canada, to study Microbial Dark Matter (Phase II) -... | ecosystem: Environmental > Aquatic > Freshwater > Ice >... | reverse complement strand
GAAGCTGCTGCAAGAGGATGGAGTGTAGGTTCAACAGCACAGGCAGCCTATGAAAATGGCGTTCGCGCTGCAATGGCTCAATGGGCCTTATGGCCAAGTGTTGCTCCTCATTCAGGTGTAATTACTACTGCTCAGGTTGATGCATACCTTGCAGCCAATCCTTATCCTGTTGCAGGTACATTCGCAAAGCAATTGGAGACAATTTCTACTCAGAAATGGGTTTCTTTATTGGGCGATGATTATGAAGTATATTCGAACTGGCGCCGTACCAAATATCCTGTGTTCAATTATGCTAACTGGACTGTGGGTGGTAATAAAGTGCCTTATCCGGGTAACGTAACTGCGGGCAAAATGTGGAGAAGATTTTCTCTGCCAATTGAAGAGCGTAACGTTAACAATGTTAACTACCTTGAAGCCATCAAAAGACAAAACTTTTCTGAAGAGCAGATTGATCTTTTACAAGGCAGAATGTGGTGGGATGTTGGTCCTGGTACAGGTCAAAGTAACTAATATGTTATAGAGCTGATCTCAATTTGAAAACATTGTCTCATTTTGTATATTAGCTTTAAGATCAATAAAAGGAGATCGAAAGATCTCCTTTTATTTTTTACAGAAAAATCAAAAAAAAACAACAATATAATATGAAACGTAGAGAACTTATTAAATACCTGTCTGTAGCCCCTATTGCAGGAGCAGCAGTAGGTACTGGTGTTCCGCTTGAAACGTTGGCTGCTCCTGCTGCAGCAGCTGCGAAGCGTGATGTGATTAAAGAATTAGGTTTAAGAACCTTCATTAATGCTGCAGGCACCTATACTACCATGACTGCATCCTTAATGCATGATGAAGTTGTTGATACTATTGCAGAATCAGCAAAACATTTTGTTATGATTAATGAAGTGCAGGATAAGGTAGGAGAGAAAATTGCAGCAATTTGTCATGCAGAGTCGGCGATGGTAACTGCTGGCTGTTGGTCGGCTCTTGTGTTAGGAACCGCTGGCGTACTTACAGGTACAGACCGTAAAAAAGTTGCAGCATTGCCAAATGTATCCGGACTTGAAAGGAATGAGGTTATTGTTCAGAAAAGTCATATGGTGGGTTATGTTCATGCATTGATGAATACCGGTATTATTCCGGTTGAAATTGAGACTGCAGAAGAATTAGAAAAAGCCATTACTAACAAAACAGCAATGATGTATTTCTTAAATCATGAAACTGATGCCGGAAAAATACTTCATGAAGAATTTGTGGCTATTGCAAGAAAGCATAAAATTCCTACTCTAATCGACATTGCCGCTGATATTCCACCTGTTGAAAACTTATGGAAATATACAGATTTAGGCTTTGATCTGGTTTGTATCTCCGGTGGTAAAGGTATTCGTGGTCCTCAGAGTGCTGGTATGCTAATTGGCCGTAAAGACCTGATTGCAGCTGCACGCTTAAATGCACCACCTAACGGTGGCAATATTGGTCGCGGACAAAAAGTGAATAAAGAAGAAATCCTTGGAATGTATGTGGCTCTTGATAAATATGTAAACCAGGACCATAATGCAGAATGGAAAATGTGGGAACAACGCGTTGCTGTGATTGAAAATGCAGCAAAAAAAGTAGATGGAGTGAAAGTCAATGTCAGCGTCCCTCCAATAGCTAATCATACGCCTAAGATTACTATTTCCTGGGATCCTAATAAACTGAAAATTACTTCGAATCAGTTAAGGAAAAATCTTCAGGATGGAAGCCCCTCAATCGAGGTAATGATTGAGCCTAATGCGATTAATATAACGGTCTTTATGTTGAAAAATGGTGAAGACAAGATTGTAGCAAAACGTGTTCAAGAGGAGCTTGCCAAAGCAGCATTGAGCTAAATACCTTCATTAAATCATGCTAATTTAAAGGAATCCCAAGTAATTAGGATTCCTTTAAATTTATTACAATAATAATTATGAGAACAATATCCTTTTTATTTCTTTCAGGATTTATATTTCTTGCTGTATTCGTACAAGCTCAAAGTAAACAATACAGCATCCTGATCAAAGGCGGGCATGTAATTGACGCAAAAAATAATATAAACGAATTGATGGATGTGGCAATCCAAAGTGGAAAAATAGCCGCAATTGCTAAAAATATTGATCCTTCACTTGCAACACAAATTGTAGATGCAAAAGGGATGTACGTTACACCCGGTTTGATTGATCTGCATGCCCATGTTTTTGCAGGAACAGATGATCGGGGATTAAGTGGTGGATTTTCTGCACTTGCACCGGATCCTTATACTTTCAGATCAGGGGTAACAACAGTTGTTGATTGTGGCGGTGCAGGCTGGCAATCCTTCGACAGGTTTAAGAAAAATATTATTGACCATTCAAGAACAAGAGTATTATCATTTCTGAATATTGTAGGTGATGGAATGAGAGGTAATCCATATGAACAGGATATTAATGATATGGATGCTAAAAAAGCCGCTGAGAAGGCTTTAGCAAACAAAGATATTGTTGTTGGATTTAAACTTGCTCATTTTGCTGCTGCCAGCTGGGTTCCGGTAGAACGTGTGGTTGAGGCTGGAAAGCTGGCGGATATGCCTGTAATTATCGATTTTGGTGGCGATAATACCCATGCTCCATTGTCAATAGAGAAATTGTTTACTCAGTATCTTCGTCCCGGAGATATTTATACTCATGTTTATACTGAATTAGTACAAAGAGATCCTGTAGTAGATCTTAATACACGTCAGTTAAAGCCGTTTTTAATTCCTGCACAAAAAAGAGGAATTATTTTTGACGTTGGTTTTGGTGGAGGAAGTTTTAACTTCAATCAGGCAATTCCGTCTATTAAAGCGGGTTTTTTACCCAATACTATGGGAACTGACCTTCATACCGGAAGTATGAATGGTGCAATGAAAGATCAACTGAACGTTCTTTCAATTTTCCTGTCTATGGGTATGGACATTCAGGGAGTGATTTCACGTAGTACCTGGGCCCCTGCACAGGCAATTAAACGACCTGAACTAGGAAATCTTTCGGTTGGATCAGGAGCAGATGTGGCAATCTTAACTGTTCGAAATGGAAATTTCGCATTTAAAGATATATCCGGTAACAGAAATGAAGGTAAACAAAGGTTCGAGTGTGAAATGACTATCCGCAATGGAAGAATTGTTTATGATCTTAATGCAATAGCCAGCACTTCGGCTCAAAACAAATAAACACCAGATAAATATTGATTTTCACTTAAAGATCTTAGTTATAAAGCAATGAAGAAGTTTTCAATATTAATTATAGTTCTGCTTTTCCTGGCCACATTTACAAATGCACAGGGTAAACTGTATAATACCCTGATTAAAGGTGGCAGAGTGATTGATGCAAAGAACAATATAAATGCCTTAATGGATGTTGCCATTAAAGATGGTAAGATTGCTAAAGTAGCACAGAACATCGATGCTGCACAAGCAGAACAGGTGGTAAATGCGAAGGGGATGTATGTTACTCCCGGCCTTATCGATATCCACGCACACGTTTTCTGGGGTATCCAGCCAAACAGTTATTTAAGTAATGGTGATGTGGGTGTAACAGCTGATGGATTTAGTTTTCGTTCTGGTGTAACTACAATGGTTGATTGTGGAGGACCTGGTTATAAATCATTTGATACATTTAAAAGGAATATCATTGATAAATCTCAAACCAGAATTTTAGCATTTTTGAATATTGTAGGAGAGGGTATGAGGGGTGGAGACTACGAGCAGGATGTGAGTGATATGGATGTCCAGCTAGCTGCAAAGGCTGCTTTAGATAATAAGGAACATGTGGTTGGATTTAAGCTGGCACATTTTACAAACCCTGACTGGACACCTGTTGAACGTATTGTTGCCGCTGGTAAATTAGCTGATATGCCGGTTATCATAGATTTTGGAGGTGGTAAACTGCCTATCGAAGATCTTTTTTTTAAGTATCTGAGACCAGGCGATATATATACTCACGTGTTCACTGAACTGGAAAGAAGGGATCCGATTGTTGATCTTAAGAGCAGACAATTGAGACCTTTTGTTATTCCTGCTCAAAAGAGGGGAATTATTTTTGACGTTGGTTTTGGAGGAGGAAGTTTCAATTTCAATCAGGCTATTCCCGCTATTAAAGCCGGCTTTTTACCTGAACTGATGGGTACTGACCTTCATACCGGCAGTATGAATGGTTCTATGAAGGATCAGTTAAATGTATTATCCATACACCTTGCAATGGGAATGAGTTTGCAATCAGTAATAGAGCGTAGTACATGGAGACCTGCTCAGGCAATCAAACGGACTGAACTGGGACATCTTTCAGAAGGAGCAATTGCAGATATTGCGATTCTAAGCATGCGTCAGGGTAAGTTTGGATTTAGAGACATCGCAATGAACAGACAGGAAGGAACACAAAAGCTGGAGTGTGAAATGACAATTAAAGGCGGAAAGATCATGTATGATCTGAATGCTATTGCTTCCAATGTCAAAAAATAGGGTTCAAGCTACTGTCTGAACCGTGATATAGGATTTATAGGATTATTAGGATAGTATGAATTACCATATTCACATTAATCATAAAAATCATAGTTCAGACAAAATTCTGTTTGTCTGAACTGTGATTCCGGTGATTTATATGATTTATTTGATTAATATAATTTTCTTAATCATGTCAATCCTAAAATCCTAAAAATCATAATTCAGGCTAGATGAGGAAAGTCAATTAATTATCAATTATAGAATCATATAAAAACTCTTAAATTCTATATTTAAACTTTAATAATTTCCGACCATTCTATAATATTCAATTCCTCCATGCAAAGAAATCTATTCGCCTTGACTTTTGCCTTAATTTTCTCTCTTGGAGGGATAAATGCACAAAGTCTGTCCTCCATAAACCGGATCTATAGTATTGTGATTAAGGGCGGCCATGTGATCGACCCAAAGAATAATATTGATGGGCTGATGGACATTGCTGTCCATCCTGCCCGTCCTGCACGGGATGGACAGCCTGCACAGGAAGCAAAAATTGCACTCGTGGCACGGAATATTGATACCGCACTGGCTATTCAGGTGGTAGATGCAAAGGGTATGTACATAACACCTGGACTAATTGACATTCACACCCATGTGTTTTATGGTCCATCCAAAACAAATTATCTGAGTAATGGATCTATATCTGTTATACCGGATGGTCATACTTTTAAAGCGGGTGTAACAACTGTAGTGGATGCAGGTGGAGCCGGATGGAAATCTTTTGATATGTTTAAGAAAAACATCATCGACCAGTCTGATACCAGGGTTTTGTCTTTCCTGAACATAGTGGGTGAAGGTATGCGGGGTGGCGCTTATGAGCAGAATCTTGAAGATATGGATGCTGAAAGGGCTGCTGAATCAGCGATAAAAAATAAAGAATATGTGGTGGGTTTTAAATTAGCCCATTTTGGAAAGCCTGACTGGGCACCTGTAGAAAGAATAGTGAAGGCAGGCAAAATAGCCAACATGCCGGTAATGATCGATTTTGGAAGCGGAAACTTATCCCTGGAAGATCTGTTACTAAAATATCTCCGCCCTGGTGATATTTATACTCATACGTTTATCGAAGCTCCAAAAAGCAAGGATCCGATAGTTGATTTTGAAACAAGACAATTAAGGCCATTTGTGAAAACTGCCCAAAACCGGGGAATTATATTTGATGTTGGGTTTGGTAGTGGCAGTTTTAATTTCAAACAAGCATTTCCTGCTATAAAGACAGGGTTTTACCCGAATACCATGGGCACTGATCTTCATTCTGAGAGTATTATACGGGCAATGAAAGACCAGTTGAATGTGATGTCTATTTTTCTTTTCCTTGGAATGGATATTCCCTCAATTATTAAGGCTGCAAGCTGGGCTCCTGCTCAGGCAATTAAAAGGGAAGAACTTGGGAATCTTTCTGTTGGTGGTATCGCAGATATTGCTATTCTCAGTATGCGTAAAGGTGATTTTGGATTCAGGGATGTTGCCGGTAATAAGCAAACCGGAAGTCAAAAATTCGAATGTGAAATGACCATTAAGGGAGGAAGAATTATGTATGATCTTAATGCAATAGCATCTCCAATAGCAAAGAAATAAGCAATATTTTAAATTTTTCAAACTCTCTGTTTTCATGATGTCCAGATTATTTTTTGTTGGTTTTTTAGCTCTGATTATTTCAGGATTAGATGCTACTTCTCAAGTTTTAGTACCTAAAAAAAGAATTTATGGGATTGTTGTTAAGGGCGGCCATGTAATAGATCCTAAAAATAACCTAAACGAAGTGATGGATATTGCAACAGAAATTGCTCCTCCAGCAATTAAGGGTCAGCAAGCAGTGGAGCCCAGAATTGCACTCATAGCCAAAAATATTGATACTGCTTTAGCTTTGCAGGTTGTTAATGCAAAAGGAATGTATGTTAGTCCGGGGCTTATTGATATTCATACCCATGTTTTTTACGGTCATTCGAAAACTGATTACCTGAGTAATGGTTCAATTGCCGTTATTCCCGACAGTTATACATTCAGAACCGGGGTAACAACAGTAGTGGATGCCGGAGGTGCCGGTTGGAAATCCTTTCAAACATTTAAAAAAAATATTATCGATATTTCTGCTACAAGGGTACTGTCTATGCTTAACATCGTTGGCGAAGGAATGCGTGGGGGCGATTATGAGCAGAATCTCGATGATATGGATGCTGAAAAGACTGCCGCATCTGCCTTAGAAAACAAAGAGTATGTGGTAGGTTTTAAGCTTGCCCATTTTGGTAAGGCCGACTGGACTCCTGTGGAACGGCTTACAAAGGCTGGCAGAATTGCTGATATGCCGGTTATGGTTGATTTTGGGAGTGGAAATCAATCCCTTGAAGAACTCTTTTTTAAGTATCTCCGTCCGGGCGATATTTATACTCATTCATTCTGCTATGTCCCGGGTGTAAGAGAGCCTATCATTGATACTGAAACAAAAATTGTCAAGCCATTCGTGCGTAAAGCTCAACAGATCGGATTAGTTTTTGATATCGGCTTTGGCAGCGGGAGTTTTGATTATAGAACTGCAATTCCTGCAATGAAACAAGGATTTTTTCCAAATACGCTTGGCACTGATCTGCATGCTTCAAGTATTAATGGCGCGATGAAGGATCAAATGAACGTATTTTCTGTATTTTATTCAATGGGAATGGATATACCTTCAATTATCAAGGCTGCAACCTGGACTCCTGCTCTTACAATAAAAAGACCTGAACTTGGAAATCTATCCAGGGGTGCAATAGCCGACATCACTGTGATGAGCATGCGTGAAGGAGATTTTGGCTTTAAGGATATTGTTGGAAACCGGCAGGAAGGAAAGCACAGATTCGAATGTCAGTTAACAATAAAAGGCGGAAGAGTTGTATATGATCTGAATGCAATTTCTTCAAAACCACATATTCAATAATTACATCAGATTAACACAGTCAACGTAATTAATTCATATTCATTTTGTTATGACTTTATTTTCGTTTAATCCATTGGGTAATATGTCTTGTTTGAAGTTTATCTGTCTTTTTTCTGTGCTCAATCTATGCATTGTCAATAATAAAAGTTATGCTCAGAAAAGACCAAATATTTTATTGATCATGACTGACGATCAGGGTATTGGTGATATTGGTATTCACAATAATGATGTTCTTAAAACCCCAAACATGGATGCCATTGCTAAACAAGGAGCTGAGTTTAAGCAATTCATTGTCAACTTCAATTGTTCTCCAACCCGTGCAAGCATGCTTACAGGACGTGATAATTATAGAACCGGTGTAGTGGGGGTAACCGAGACTTCTCCTTTGATGAAGTCCTCTGAAGTTACAATTGCTAAATTATTGTCTGAGGCAGGATACAGTACCGGAATTTTCGGTAAATGGCATCTGGGTGATAGCTATCCCATGAGACCATCGGATAAAGGATTTCAGGAAACCCTCATTCACAAAGGAGGAGGAATCGGGCAGGCATCTGATCCTCCGGGAAACTCCTATTTCAATCCAATTCTTGAACATAATAATGTTAGAAAGGTATTTGATGGCTATTGTGATGATATTTTTGCAGATGCAACAATAAATTTTATCAGCAAGAATAAGGACAAACCTTTCTTTGCTTTTTATGCGACCAATCTCCCGCATTTCCCATTAACTGTAAGTGATAAATGGGCAGACCCATTCCGGAAAATGGGCCTTCATGAACTTAATGCACGTACTTATGGGATGGTTGCCAATGTCGACGAGAACATCGGCCGATTACTGGCTAAACTTAAAGAACTTGGAATTGAGGATAACACGATCGTTATTTTCATGTCTGACAATGGACCAAGGACTAAACGAACCAAGAATGACCTTTATCCTGACAGGTATAGTATGAATCTTCGAGGGACTAAAACCAGTGTGTATGAGAATGGTATTAGAGCCCCATTCTTTATTAAATGGCCTGCAGTGATACCTAAGGATGTAAAATTCACTAACCTAGCTGCTCATATAGATGTAATGCCCACATTACTTGAAGCATGTAATGTACCTGTTCCAAAAGACCTCAAACTTGATGGATTATCTTTAATGCCCTTACTGACCTCCAAAGTAAAAAATCTCCCTGAACGTGAAATTTTTATACAGGGGCATGCTGGTTCAGAGCCATTTAAGTATTTTCATTTCACAGTTCGTGGACAACGATACAAGCTGATTTCTCCAACAGATGATCCTTATGGTGATATTAAACATCCTACGGATGCAGAGGTTAAGAAACTGATTGCGAATCTTGAATTATATGACATAGAAAAGGATTCAAGTGAGATTAATAATATCGCCAAACAACATCCGGAAATAGTTAAAAGCATGCTGGCCAAGTATGAGGACTGGTTTGATCAGGCTATTAAGGATCGTGGTCCGGACTGGCCCCAGCGTATTTATATTGGTACATCGTTTCAGAAAAATGTGCAGTTATCCCGCTTTGATTGGGGAGGTCCAGGAGCATTTAGCAATGACTCCAATAAATTTGGTTATTGGGAGGTTTTTAGTACTACAGCCCGATATTGTGTTACCCTCCGTTTTCAAAAAGCAACAAAAACCGGTTTGGCTGTCATTAAATATCAGGGTATTGAAAAGAGTACCCAAATTTTGGAAGGAAAAACTACGGTAATTTTTGATGATATTGAATTGCCTGGAGGTCCGGGCAGATTTGAAGCATATCTAAAATATGACCCTGTAGAAACTGGGGTTCAGTTTGTGGATGTAGAACGCATTAATTAAATAAGCTTTATGGAAAGAAGACGATTTCTTAAATCTGCTATGCTTGGTTCAGCAACAATGATGCTGGGATTTCCTGTTATGGATGCGCTGGCATTCTCGGGAATTAAAATTAAGAAAATCAGATACTACAGTGCCCCTGGATATAATAAGCCATTATTTAATCAGGCGCGTGGAATCGTAGAAATTGAGACCGACAGTGGAATAATAGGTGTTGGGGAAGGCGGTTCAAAGGATATGATTGAACAGTGTGCGCAGATGATGATTGGCGAAGATCCATTCCGGATTGAGCATATCTGGCAAAACCTTTACAGAGGTATGTTCTATCCTCCCGGGAGGGAAAAACTGCATGCAGTCGGCGCACTTGAAATGGCTTTATGGGACATCAAAGGAAAAGCATTGAATGTACCTGTTTATGAATTACTGGGAGGAGCAACACGCGACTATGTGGAATGTTATGCAACCGGTTTCAGAGCCTCAAAAGCAAAAACTGAGGAAGAGCGGGCAACAGATTGCCTGAAAGCCGGTTTAAGATCCTACCGCATTGGCCCTACTGGAGGAAATGGAGATCAGCCATTTGATTTTTTTCAGAATGCTGCCAAAACTATTGATTTCTGTAAAAGAATAGATCAGGCAGTAGGAGGGCAGGGGAACTGGGCAATAGACCTGCATACCCGTTTTGATACTCCGGAGGCTATAAAGATTTGTGATGAACTGGAAAAACTGAGTCCATATTTTGTAGAAGATGCGATCAGATCAGAAAATACCGGGGCTTACCGAAACTTCAGGCAACTAACCAAGGTTCCATTGGCCGTTGGCGAACAGTTTGGTGATCGCTGGGATATCAATGAAATGATCGAACAGCAATTGATTAACTATTCAAGGGTAACTTTACCAAACACCGGTGGAATCTCGGAATTTAAGAAAATAGTATCTCTGTGTGAAACCCATTATGTGGGAATGATCCCTCATTTTACCGGGCCATTGTCTACAGCCGCTTTGGTGCATGTACTTGGTTCAGGTAGTCCGGCAAGAGCTATGATGGAATTGGCAGGAGGAGAACCAGAAAAGCCCGCTTATTTCAATGAGGATTACCTTAATTTTTCAAATGGTAAATTATATCTGAACCCGGCACCAGGGCTTGGGGTTAAATTCAATCCGAAGAAAGCAGATTTTGTGATGGAAATAGCTGAAAAGACAAAATTCCCGCATCCTGTTTTGAAAAGCCCGGATGGAGCGATACATAATTGGTAAGTGATGAACATCAGGCATAATCTGCTCAACAGACCAATTTTAATTATATTTAGCACTTATAGATCAAATTGATTTTAAGAAAATTTCCAAAAAATACAAGAAAATTTACCCTCTAATTTCACATAAATTGAGAACAAAAAACATACTAATTTCCTCATTACTAATTGCATCAAGTTTTGGAACTCTAATTTCAGGATGTAATTCAGATAAAAAATCTGCCGCATCAAATGATGATTCTTCTGATGCTACAGCCTTATTTCTTAGGGCTTCAGACCCAAGGTTAAAGAATAGAAACTTTGAACAGGTACCCGCAATTGGTACTTCATCCGATGGAAAGCAGATCTTTGTGGCCTGGTATTCAGGTGGAGCCGCTCCGGGTCCTGGAAATTATGTGACTCTTTCAGTAAGCCAGGATGCAGGAGCGACCTGGATGAATGATCAACTGGCAGTTTATCCGAATCTACCCGAATACCGTTTTTTTGATCCTGCATTCTGGAGGGACAAAAATGGTCAGCTTCATTTATTCTATGGTAGTGCTAAGGATAGCCTTATATGGGATGGATTTGGTGGTGTAAATTCGCTTGAGATAGCATGGGATGGTGCTAAAATTACCTACAGCAAGCCACAACGTATCAGTGATGGAGTGATGAGCAATAAGCCTGTTTATCTCGCTTCTAAAGATCTTGCACTTTTTCCTGTTTACGTTGATAAACCTTTGCCTTCAGATAGTTCAGGAAAGGCATTCCCTGAAAATGGCGCATTTATCCGCGCTTTAGATTATTCAAAATCAAATGATCTGACTTCAGTTACTAATTATTCAAGCATACAAATTGCAGATTCAATCCGGATACACGATGAACCTCAGCTTGTTGAAATTTCAGATAAAGGTAATCTGATGGCAATGGTTAGAACTACCAAAGGAATATATTTTACAACAAGTTCAGATTATGGTTTGACCTGGACTCCTGTTGAGCCTTTCAAAGCTTCGGGGCCAACAACTTCAAGTCGCTTTTATCTTGGAAAACTGGCTTCAGGAAGTTTATTGCTGATCTCAAATAGCAGCACAACCCGTAATAATATGACTGCATTTATTTCAAAAGATGGCGGCAAAACCTGGCCACATAAACTTTTGCTGGATGCAAGAGAAAACGTTTCTTATCCTGATGCAGATCAAACCCCTGATGGCAGGATTCACGTTGTATTCGATCACGAGAGAACCAGCGCGAAAGATATTTTGTATTGCAGGTTTACCGAAGAGGATGTTATCAAAGGGAATGGGGAGATGGTGTTTAAAACGAGAGTAAATAAGTAGTTGAGAGGGGGAATGGTACGGTAAGAACACCGAACTGAGGGAATTTGTCATTGCGAGCGTAGCGCGGCAATCTCATTTATCTCCTGGTAAGTATTATCACCATCCATGGATGAAAGTGATACTGGTACGGTGATAACACCGACCAGAGGGAAATAATAGAAAGAAATGAATAATTATATTTTATGCTGCGATTGGGGAACTACTTCCTTTAGATTAAGACTGGTTGACAGAAATACTTATGCAGTTATTGCTGAATTGCTATCCCCTGATGGGGTAGCGGGTACATTCAGATCATGGAAAGAACAAACTGAAATAAATCGCTTTGATTTCTATTCAAATATCCTAAAAAGCAGCATTCTTGAATTAGCGAATAAATCAGGAAGATCTCTGGAAAATATTCCGGTTATAGTATCCGGAATGGCTTCATCTTCTTTGGGCATGGAGGAGATACCTTATGCGGAACTTCCATTTAATATCAGTGGCAGCGAGGCATCTGTTAGGTTTTTTAAAAATTTTAATGGCCCTGGTGCAAATCTGGTGTTGGTTTCGGGCGTGAAAAGTTACGAAGATGTAATGCGTGGTGAGGAAGCCCAACTGATCGGACTGATTAAACTAAATGAGGTTTCTCTTCAGCAGGATGAGCAAATTGTATTTGTATTTCCCGGCACACACTCCAAACATATAATCGTAAAAGATGGGCTGGTAACTGATTTTAAGACTTTCATGACAGGGGAAATCTTTAATATTCTTTGTGAGCACAGTATTCTGAAAGATTCTATTGATTTGAGTAAAAGTTCCGGTCTGACAGAACATGATGATATTGAAGCATTTAAACAGGGAGTGGAAGTTTCTGGTTCATCGTCCTTATTGCATAATTTATTTACAGTCAGAACGATGCAGCTCTTCGGTAAGTTCAACAAAGAACAGAATTCATATTATTTAAGCGGATTACTCATTGGAACAGAACTCCGGCAGCTTTATTCCGGAAACTATGAGCATTTAGTAATTTGCAGTGGAAAGCATTTGTTTAATCATTATAAAATTGCTGTTGAATTGCTTTCCTTTAAAATAAAAACAAGTTTTATACAAGCTGACCTTATCGACAAAGCAACTATTGCGGGACAGGTCCAACTATTTAATTCACAACAATCACTCTCTAATGAATAATCAAGAATTTTCCTGGAAAGATTTCTTAAGGATACCGCTGGTTGGAATAATCAGGAATCTGACCTTTGATGAAATAGCAAAAATTTTGCCTGTCTATCAGGCTGCCGGGCTCACAACAATTGAAATAACAATGAATACTCCTTTCGCAGAGGATATTATCCGTTATACGGCTGAGCAGTATAAAGGAAGTTTGAATGTTGGTGCCGGTACAGTTTGCAGCCTTGAGGATCTTAATATGGCTCTTCAGGCAGGTGCACAATTTATTGTAACCCCTATCCTGAATCCTGAGGTAGTACGCAGCTGTGTAAAGTCAAAAATACCGGTTTTCCCGGGAGCCTATACACCAACAGAGATCTACCAGGCCTGGGAGCTTGGTGCAGATATGGTTAAGGTTTACCCTGCCACTGCATTGGGCCCTGATTATATCAGGGATGTTAAAGCACCTTTGAATAAAATTAAATTAATGCCTACCGGTGGAATCAGTTTGAATAACATTGAGGTGTTTATGAAAGCAGGTGCTGATGGTTTAGGAATAGGAGGGCAAATGTTTGATAAACAATTGATCAAAAATGAAGACTGGGAGGGATTGTTGGAGCACTTTAAGCAATATGTTAAGTATTTTATTTAGAAGAACCAGGAACCAAGAACCAGGAGCCAAGACTGAATCCGGTTTCATTTGAAAATCACACTCAAGGATTTTGACTATTAAAAACATTTTACAGTTAGTATAATTTACAG
>Ga0123337_10004718_pt1 | contig 13748 bp, 9 predicted proteins | sample frozenSSSSmetaG_FD_89792 | JGI IMG/M metagenome (GOLD analysis project Ga0123337, IMG submission 89792) | Glacier valley bacterial and archeal communities from Borup Fiord, Nunavut, Canada, to study Microbial Dark Matter (Phase II) -... | ecosystem: Environmental > Aquatic > Freshwater > Ice >... | reverse complement strand
ATAATGCCATTCCTCGAAGTCGACACCATCGACGCGCGCTACGGCCGCATCAACGCGCTCAGCGGCGTGAGTTTGCACGTCGATGAGGGCGAAATCGTCACGCTCATCGGCGCGAACGGCGCGGGCAAGACGACGACGCTCCGCTCGATCAGCGGCCTGGTCAAAATCGCCGCCGGAGCGATCCGTTTTCAAGGCAAAGACCTCGCCAAGAACACGCCCGACCAAATCGTACGACTCGGCATCGGGCACTCGCCGGAAGGCCGCCGCGTGTTTCCGCGCATGACGGTCCGCGAAAACCTCGAACTCGGCGCGTACACGCGAACGTCGAAAAGAGAAATCGCCGACGACATGGAGCAAGTGCTCACGACGTTCCCGCGCCTCAAAGAGCGCTACGAACAAAAAGCCGGCACGATGTCGGGCGGCGAGCAGCAAATGCTCGCCATGGGTCGCGCCCTCATGTCGCGCCCGAAAGTGCTGCTGCTCGATGAACCCTCGCTCGGTCTCTCGCCGCTGCTCGTCCAAACGATCTTCGGCGTCATCAAAGAAATCAACCTACGCGGCACGACGATTCTGCTGATCGAACAAAACGCACGCCAAGCCTTAGCGATCGCCTCGCGCGGCTACGTGCTCGAAGTCGGCAAGATCGCCTTCGAAGGACCGAGTACCGAATTGATGTCGAGCGAAGCCGTGCAAGCCGCGTACCTCGGCGGAGCCGCGTAAGCTCGCTCGGGATGGCGTCGTGCTGTCCACGGGACGCGGACCGCGGCGCGTGCTTTAGCGAGAACCGTCGCTACCGATACGGACTGTGGCGACGCTGGAAGAAGAGCGGACCGTGGGTCACCTTCCTCATGCTCAATCCGAGTCTCGCTGACATCGAGCATTCGGACCCGACCGTGAAACGCTGCGAGACGTTTTCGCAAGCGTGGGGCTTTGCCGGAATCGAAATCGTCAACGTGTTCGGACTCATCAGCCCGTACCCCGAAGATTTACGGGGCCGTCGCAATCCCGTAGACCATCGATGCGGCATCAACGACGAACATATTCTGCTCGCCGCTCGACGCTCGGAGTTCGTCGTAGCGGCCTGGGGTACGAACGTTACGCACGCAAAATTACGCCCGCGGATGGATAGAATTTCCGATTTGCTCGCGGGCTGCGACGTGCGCGCCTTGCGTGTGACCAAAGACGGACATCCGAGTCATCCGCTGTATCTCCCCGGCACGCTGTGCGCCACGCCATTCGAAATGAGATAACCGCTTGGACGTTTTACCGCTTGCAAACAAGATTGCGCTTGTGACGGGTGCTTCCGGGAGCATCGGCTCTTCCATCGCTCGACGCCTGGCAACAGACGGCGCGAGTGTCATCGTGCACTACAATTCGAGTCGTGAGGAAGCGGAAGCGGTCGTTCGCGATATTGTGTCGGACGGCGGCGAAGGGGCGGTTCTCGGTGCGGATCTCAGCCATCGCAACGGTCCGCAGATGGCGATCGATCAACTCGACGCAGCGTTCGGCGGCCGTTACTCCGGACGACTCGACGTGCTCGTAAACAACGCGGGAAGCCTCGGCTTTTCATCGCTGATGGAGACCACCGACGATGATTTCGATCGCATCTTCAATCTGAACGTGCGCGCGCTTTTTCAACTCTCACGCGAAGCTGCGCGCCGTATGACAGCCGCGGGTTGGGGGCGCATCATCAACATAGGTTCCGTGTTCGGGGAAGCGACGACGGTTGCGGGATTGGGCGTCTACAGCGGGACGAAATTTGCCGTACGCGGTTTGACGCGTGCGTGGTCGCGCGATCTTGGTCCCTTCGGCGTCACCGTCAACAGCGTGCAACCTGCCGTCATTCAATCGGACCCCATACCGACGGATGGACCGACATTCGATGCGATGGAACGCTACACGAGCGTCGGTCGGTTCGGCAAACCCGAAGAAATCGCACATGCCGTCGCATTCCTCGCGAACCCCGCGTCGGGGTTCATCAACGGCGAGAGTCTGACCGTCGACGGCGGATGGAGCGCCTAGCCGGATTAGCCCTACGAGGAGCGAAGGGTGAAACGGAACGCCGGCGTGCGTCTCGATCGCATTCTCATCGCTGCATCGATCGCATGCGAATACAGCGATCACGCCCCGGTTTGGGTCGATCTCCACTGAAGCAACGGACGCCCGGAGCACGTCGCAAAGACGTCAAAGAGAGTACGGATGGGTCTGGGCATGATGACAGCGGCGATCCGCGATCGAGCGACGACGATCCGCGTCGTGGACGGCGGTCTCACCACCATTCAAACGCCGAGTCGAGCGGATTACTGGTTCGGTCATGGCTATCGGTTGGACTTTACGCCGACGGGCGCGGAGCTCGCCGCTCTTCGCCTTCGCGGTCGTCGCTATTTTGGCGCGCTTCCGGGGATACAAAAATTTACGATCGTTTGGGAAAATGATGTGGCCGGACAAGCTGCCGATGTACGCGATGAAAAAATCGAAGAAACGAACGTTCTCTCCTTTCAAACCGAGGCTTGGGGAATACTCGATCCTGGTGTTTTTCCGTTGAAGTCGGACGAGGATTGGCGGGGCGTCGAACGGCTCATTTTAGAAGAAGCCGAAGTGGAACACGAGAGTTATAATCGTTGGGTCACGTCGTGCCATCGCGCTGCGGTAGCCGAAGGCCGAGCCGAATTGTTTGGCTATGAGCGAGACGGCGAACTCATCGCCTTCGTTGGAGCGTATTTCGAGGGCTCCCTCGGTCGCTTCGTGACACCCTACACGCTCGTTGGCGAGCGTGGACGCGGGCTCTTTGGCGTTTGCGTACAGTGGTTGTTTGCGACCGCCTCGCGGCGGGGAATCGATCGCCTCGTGCTCGAGGCCGAGCCACGGGGGTATCAGGAGCGAATCTACCGACGACTTGGCGCACAGATCGTCTCGCGGATGCACGCCGACGTCGTCGTTGCAACGGACGACGGCGAGAATCGCGCTCGAGCCTGAATTGGCGTGCCCCAGGGGTGCCCCCGTTCGGAAACGGAACGTCTCTTCAAACGCGCTACAACAACTGCGCTACTCGAGGTTGTCATCTTGCACCAATCGGTCAATGATTTCACCATCCGCGTTGCCACGGTCAACGGTTCGGGCAGCCAGTCTGCGAACCTGACGCTCACGAGCGCGATCTTTCGGCTCGGTATTCATGCCGCGCCGAAAAACGTGTTTCCCTCGAACATCGAGGGATTGCCGACGTGGTTCGACGTGCGCGTAAGCCCGCAAGGGTACCAGTGCCGAGCGCGCGACGTCGACATCCTCGTCGCCGTCAATGCGGTAACGTGGCTCGCCGACGTCGCTAGCGTAAGAACCGGTGGCGTCGTCTTGCACGACGCTGCGCTCAAATGCTCCGAGGAGACGAAGCGCGCCGACATCACGTACTACGCGGTCCCCTTTACGGCGCTTGCAAAAGAGTACACGACCGATCCAACCCTCCGTCGGTACCTTACGAATATGGTGTACGTCGGCGCGCTCGCGGAGCTGCTCGGTATCGACGAGAATGCAATCGAAGCGGCGCTGCAAAAACAATTTCGCTCCAAACCCAAAGCCGTGACGCTCAATCTCGGTGCCGCGCGACTCGGCGGTGCGTTCGTGCGCGATACGCTGGTCAAGACGGATTCGTACCGATTCACGCCCGTTCCGGGCGGTACCGATGGCTTGCTCTACATGGACGGCAATCGCGCAGCGGCGCTCGGCTGCGTGATGGGCGGCTGTTCGGTTGCGGCCTGGTATCCGATCACACCATCATCGTCACTATGCGAATCGTTCATCGCGCTGTGCAAGCAGTATCGCCTCGATCCGGCCACCGGAAAAATGCGTGCCGCAATCATCCAGGCCGAAGACGAACTGGCTGCCATCGGTATGGTTTTGGGCGCGGGCTGGGCCGGCGCGCGCGCGATGACGTCGACTTCGGGCCCCGGAATCTCGCTGATGGCGGAGTACGCCGGGTACGGCTACTTTGCCGAAATTCCGGGCGTGATCTTCGACGTGCAACGCGCGGGACCGTCGACGGGTTTGCCGACGCGCACGATGCAAGGCGACGTTGCCTTCACCTACACGCTCGGTCACGGTGACACCAAGCATATCGTTCTGCTTCCCGCAACCGTGCTCGAATGCTACGAATTCGCAATGACGGCCTTCGATCTTGCCGATCGCTTCCAAACGCCGGTCTTCGTGCTCTCGGATCTCGATCTCGGGATGAATTCTTGGATGACCTCGGCGCTGCCGTATCCGGAGCAGCCGTTCGATCGCGGCAAAGTTTTGCGCGCAGCGGATTTGAACGCCATCGAATCGTGGGGCCGCTATCGCGACGTCGATCACGATGGTATTCCGTACCGCACGCTGCCGGGAACGCCGCACACGGAGGCGGGATTTTTTACGCGCGGGACCGGTCACGACGAAGACGCACATTACTCCGAATCGCCCGTCGTGTGGGAGAAGAATCTCGATCGGCTCGTGCGTAAGCACGATTCCGCGCGAACCGCGGTGCCCTCACCGGTGGTCGAAGATACCGGGAAAAACGTCGCCATCCTCGCCTATGGAACGACGCATCACGCGATCGTCGAGGCACGCGATCTGCTGCTCGCCGATGGCTACACGTTCGATTATCTGCGCGTGCGGGCACTGCCGTTTGCGCCGGAGGTTGCCGCCTTCATCGCGCGTCACGAGCGCGTCTACGTCGTCGAGCAGAATCGCGACGGACAGCTCTTTTCGATCTTGCGAACCGAATTGCCGCCGGAGGTGTCCGCGCGGATGATCTCGGTTCGTCACTATAACGGCGTGCCGATCGACGCGCACGCCGTTGCCGATCCGATTCTGCAGCATGAACGGCAAGCGCTCGCAGCAACCGGGGAGAATGTACGATGACCAGCGTCGCACTCAACATCATCGGCCTTTCGCGCGACGTTTACAAAGGGTTGCCAACGACGCTTTGCGCGGGCTGCGGCCACAACTCGATCACCAACCACTTGATCAAGGCGATGTACGAATTCGGCGTCGAACCGCATCTGCTCGCGAAGATGAGCGGGATCGGCTGCTCGTCCAAAACGCCGGCCTATTTCGTCGAGCACGCGCACGGCTTCAACGGGTTGCACGGTCGGATGCCTTCAGCGGCAACCGGTGCGAAACTCGCGAACCGGCAATTGCTCGTGCTCGGCATTTCCGGCGACGGCGATACCGCGAGCATCGGCCTCGGCCAATTCTGTCATATGGTGCGCAGAAACGTCGACTTGACGTACCTCGTCGAGAACAACGGCGTCTACGGTTTGACCAAGGGTCAGTTCTCCGCGACGGCCGACGTCGGATCGACGAGCAAAGGCGGCATTGCAAACGAGTTCGAGACGATCGATGTCTGCGGCCTCGCACTCGAACTCGGCGCGACCTTCGTCGCGCGTTCGTTCTCGGGCGACGGCAAGCAACTCGTGCCGCTCTTACAAGCAGCGTTCGCGCATCGCGGCACATCGCTCATCGACATCGTGAGCCCCTGCGTGACGTTCAACGATCACACCGGCTCGACGAAGAGCTACGCGTATGTCAAAGATCACGAACTCGAGCTCAACGCGCCCGATTTCATCAAAGGGTCCGAAGAGATCACGGTCGATTACGAACCCGGTACCGCACAAGATATCCAGCTCGAGGACGGTTCGCACGTCGTCTTGCGGAAAATCGACCACGGCTACGATGCCACGAACCGGACCGCCGCGATTTTGATGCTGCAAGAAGCACGCGCGCGGCACGAACTCATGACGGGTTTGCTCTACGTGCACCCAGGCGAAAGCGATCTGTGCGAGCGGGAGAACCTCGTCGATGAACCGCTGCGCGACTTCGGCGAAAACGACTTGCGAATCAGTCGCGAGGACTGGACCCGCATGATGGCGTCGTCCTAACTACGCGCGGCTGGCGGCACGGTTCCAGGCGAGGTGCGCGGAGCCGTAGACCGGCGCGCCGCCGATGATCGTCGCGAGTACCTGATAGTCGTCGCTCCAGATCGAGAGGTCGGCGCGTTTGCCGGCTTCGATCGTCCCGAGATCGCGTTCGACGCCGAGCAGAATCGCGGGCGAGCGCGATGCGTTGACGAGCGCGCGTTCGAAGGGGATCGAGGCGTAGGACATCAGGTTACGCACGGCTTGATCGATGTGGAGCGCGCTGCCCGCAATCGTGCCGTCTTCGCTGCGCACGACGCCGCCTTCGACGCGGTATCCGCTTCCGGCCGGTGGCATGTTGTCGGTCGTAAGCACGAGCCGATCGCCGAGCGTGCGGTACAGGAGGTCGACCATCGGCGGCGAGACGTGGTATCCATCGCAGATGAGCTGCGTCGTCGTGCGTGGTTCTTGCATGAAGGCCACGAGGATCGAGGGATCGCGGTGATCGAGCGGCGGCATCGCGTTGAAGGCGTGCGTGAGCGTGCGAAAGCCAAGTCCGATCGCGAGCATGCCGTCGCGGTAGTGTGCGGCCGTGTGGCCCGCCGAATTGACGATCCCTTGATCGAAGAACATGCGCGCGACTTCTTCGACGCCGCTGGCTTCGGGGGCCATCGTGACCATCACGAGCGCGCCTTTGCAGGCCTCGATCATCTCTTGTGCTTTTTCGAGCGACGCGGGAATGATCCACTCGCCGCGATGGACGCGTTTGAATTTGGGATTGAGGAACGGACCCTCGAAGTGGATGCCGAGGCAGCGCGAACCGATGCGTTCGCCCATCTCTTCGAGTTGGTGCGCGGCTTCGGCAACTTCGCTTGCCGCGTGCATCATCGATTCCCACGGCGCGGTCATGATCCCGGCGACGAAGCCGGCGGCGCCCATGCGCGCATAGGCGCGTGAGGCGACTTCGACGGCGTTCCCTTGATCGCGGTTGAACAGATATTCATCCGCGCCATTGGTGTGAACGTCGATCAAGCCGGGCGCGATAATTGCGCCGTCCGGTAAGGTAACGTCGCTCGGGCCTTCTTCGGGAAGAATGCGTGCGATCGTTCCGCGATCGATCGCGAGCCGTCCATAGGCGATGGTACCATCGCCGAATGCGATACGCGCAGGGCCGAGGATATAGGAGTCAGACACGTGCATCAGAATTCGCGGACGCGCTCATTGCGACCTCGACTAAATTGGTGTGAAATGTAGCCCCTCCACCGAAATCGCTCAATCGTGCGGAGGTCGTCGCGTTTGCATTCGAACCGCCCGGTGAGAACTGTTTCCACCAAAGGGAAAGATGAACCACGGTCCCTCGTCGTACGGCGTCCGTGAGCTCGGCGCGGAGCTGAAAACGTCCCCTATCGTTGTAGACATCAACGGTGTCCCCCGTACGAATGCCGCGGTCCGCGGCGTCCAGCGGATGGATCCGAATGCTCGGCTCGGCGCGGTCGAGCAGTCGTGGGTTGCTCCCGAAGTTCGAGTTGAGAAAAATGTGGTGCGATGGACTGAGCAGTGCGAGCGGATAGCGCGCGTGGAGCTCCGGCGATCCGGTTCGCGATTCGGCAAGTGGTGTATGAGCGGGCAGCGGATCGACACCCATGCGGCCGAGCGTATCGGCGCGTAAGGCGATCGGGCGCGTGCGCGGTTTGCGCGCCATCGCCACACTGCGTTTGGTTTCGAGTTCTGCCATCAGTGCCGGACCGAATGCCGTGCGCGCGAGCGTTGCGACGTCGTCATCGAAGCACGGATCCTCGAATCCCATCCGCTTCGCGAGTGCCGAGAAGAGCGCGACGTTCGAGCGCGATTCGCCTTTGGGCGCAACGACGGCACGCGCGTACTGCACGTGCGTGTGCCAATAGGACGTATAGACGTCCTCGGTTTCCAAGAACGTCGGCGCGGGGAGCACGATGTCGGCGTACCGTGCGGTATCGGTGAAATAGATGTCGTGTACGACGGTGAAGAGATCGCTGCGTTCGAGGCCGCGCGCGACGGCGTTACCGTCCGGCGTGACCGTCGCCGGGTTCGCATTGTAGACGAAGAGTGCTTCGATCTTGGGCTCGTTGAGTTCCAAGAGCGCCGAGCCGAGTTCGATCATGTTGACGACGCGCGTCGAGCGCGGCGCGAGGTCCGGTCGCTCGAGACGGTATGCGTCGTGCTTACTCCAACCGGAGTTCGAGAGCAGAAATCCGCCGGCGGGATCGCGCCATGCGCCCGTCACCGCCGGCAAGCAGGCGATCGCGCGTACCATCGCGCCGCCATTCGAATGGCGCTGCAAGCCGTAGCCCGCGCGAATGAACGCCGGTCGCGTTCGCGCGTAGTCGCGCGCAAACGAAACGATCGTTTCCGCGGACAGGCCCGTGATCGCGGCTGCGCGCTCCGGCGACCACTCGCCGGCGCGTGCGGCGAGTTCGTCCGCGCCGATCGTTTCGGCGCGCAGAAAGTCGCGGTCCGCCAAACCCTCGGCGAAGATGACGTGCATCATCGCAAGCGCGAGTGCGGCGTCGGTGCCCGGTTCGATTTGCAGGTGGAGGTCCGCCGACTCGGCCGTGCGATTGCGATGCGGATCGACGACGATGAAGCGGGCGCCGCGCGTGCGCGCTTCTTGCACCAGCGCGAATTGATGGATATTGGTGGAGCGAAGGTTTGCGCCCCAAGCAACGATCAGGCGCGCATCCACCGTTTCGGCCGGATCGGTGCCGACATCGTTCCCGAAGGTATGAACGAGGGCGGTCGTTGCGGCCGCCGCACAGATCGTGCGACCGAGGCGTGTGGAGCCCAGGCGGTGGAAGAAGCGGCGATCCATCGAGGCACTCTGCAGGATGCCGAGCGTTCCGGAGAACGAGTACGGCAGAATCGCCTCGCCGCCGCTCGTGGCGAGGATCCGCTGATAGCGCTCGGCGATTTCATCGAGCGCTTCATCCCAGGTGATGCGCGCGAATTGGCCGCTGCCTTTGGGACCGGTGCGGCGATGCGGATAGAGGACGCGATTCGCGCTGATGATGTGCTCGGGATAGCGCCGGACCTTTTCGCAGATGAATCCGCGCGTGACCGGATGATCGGGATCGCCGTCGACCCGCACGACGGTTTCGTTCTCATCGACGTCGACGACGAGCGCACACGTATCGGGACAGTTGTGCGGGCAGACGGAGTGAACGCGCCTCACGTGCGGCCGAACAGCCGCGAGAACAGCCCGGGTTTCTTCGTCGTCGCATCGGGTGGCGCGTGCGTCAGTTGTTCTTGCATCGCGCGGTCGCGCTGGGTGCGCGCGAGACGCTGCATATGCTCGTCGGCGTGCGATTCGAGCGTTGCGAGCAGGCCGAGTAATTCGTTCCAGGCTGCTGGTGCACGCTGTTCTTCGAGCGCCTGTCGGTATTCGAGTGTTGAAACCGTGAACATGCGCTGCGGCGTGATCCCACGTTCGGTGAGGTAGCGGTCCGCGAGCATCACCACGTTGCGCCGTTCGGTTGCCGCTTCGTTGTCGGCGATCGTGTGCACGAAGGTCATCGGCGTGCCAAATTCCGCGACGCGTCCGTAGAGTTCGAGCTCGCGATCGGAGAGCTGCCGGGAGAAGAGCGCGAGTACCTCACTTGCCTTGGACGATGCCGCAAGGGCGATCTCACTTGCCTGCGGCGAGCCGCTATCGAAGGCGGGTGCGTGCACGAGGACGAGTTCGCGCGGGAGCTTCCAGGGCACCTCGATCAAAACCGGTGTGCGCGTGGCGGCGTTTCCCGCGGCGCTGAGTTCGATTGGATTCCAGCCCGCATCGTCGCCGAGTTCGTAGGCTTTGGCCTCGGGGCCGTAGCGCACGTGGACGGGGAACGCGAACTCTTCGGTGCCGCCCTCATCATCGAGCACGCGCGAACCGGCGATCGCGTTGATGAGCGCCGACTTGCCGCGTTTGAACGCGCCGAGCACGACGACGCGCCAGCGTTCCGGTCGCAAGCCCCGTTCGTAGGTGAGCGGATCGAACTGGTCGGCAGCATCCGCACGCTGCGTGCCGATCGAGAGATCCAGCGGGACGTCCGCGTCCGCGCGCTTTTCGGCGCCGCTCAGCGCCGCGAATTGCGCGACGTCGTTCGTCATCGTCGCGATGGCCGCAGCGATCGAAGCGCGCTGCTTACCGAGTGCAGCGATTGCCTGCGGTCGGTCGATGCTCGCGGTGTGCGCGGCAAGCGCGCGGTCGATGCTGCCGATCGATTCGCTGCGAAGGCGTTCGGGCAGCGCGCCGACATGCGCGGCAAGGTCGACGTAAATGCCCGCGATGCGCTCGGCGATCGCGGAGAAAAATGCAGCGATCTCCGCATCGAATGCGGGGAAGAGTTCGCCCGCGAGATCCGCTTGCAGTTCGCGTTTCATGTACTGACCCGACTGACGTGCCGAGAAGCGGCGTGCGATCGCATCCACGAAGGCAACCGCGGGACCGCCGATCGCACCTAAGACGATCGTCGAGCGGAGGCCGGTGGCAAGGTCGGCCGACCACGTGCCGCTGCCCGGATCGGCATCGAAGCGGCGTGCGGCGATATCGACGAGTGCGATCGGCTCGGCCTCGACGGCGGCGATCACGGCGCGCAATTCCGGTAGATCGCCCGCCGCTCCGGCGATGCGGTGGACGGCCGCGTGAACGGCAGCGTCCATGGTCTTTGCGACATCGTTTGCCGCATCACTCGCAAAGCGACCGACGACGCCTGCGAGCGTATCGTCGACGATGATGTGAAGTTTGCCGCGGTCGCGGAGCCGGGCAACGTCCGCGGTGTCGAACGCGCGCGCGATCGTGCGTTCGAGTTGGCGACGCACGTCGAGACCACGAGTTTCCAGCGTCGCACGTTCGGCGTCGGCGGCGACGCGAAGAGCGGCGGCTTCGCGGCCGCCCGCCTCAGCGAGTGCCGCAAGCGCCGGTTCGAGCGTTGCGCGCCGCTCGGTGAGCGCGGCCGGATCGAGGCCGAATGCTTCCGCATCGAGGGCGAGCGCGACATCGGCGCGAGCCGCGAAGGTTTGCGCGACGCCGAGCGTTCGCGCGAGTCGCGCGCGTCCGGCCGTTGCTACGAGCGATGCATCGAGTGCGGCGAGGAACTCCGGAAACCGCGACTGATCGACGAGCGCGGCGTCGCCACGTAAATATCCCTCGGCATATTCGCGCGCCGAAAGCGGGAAGACGGGCGTATGCGGTGAGTGGACGGCGGCACGCGCGATGATGCGGGCGCTGGCGTTTTGCCACGCCTCGTGCTCCCCTTCGCGCATCCGCCACAGATCGATCTTCGTCTGCACGATGAAGACGCTCTCGATATACCGCCGCACGATTCCGAGAAACGAAGCGTCGCCTTCGGTAAACGGTTGCTGCGTATCGATGAGGTAGAGCACGGCATCGGCGGTCGGCAGATAGGCGAGCGTCGCGCGGCGATGGGCCGGATTGATCGAAGCGAGCCCCGGTGTATCGGCGACGACAAAACCGTTCTGCAAGAACGGCGAGTCCACGGTAACGCGCACGAGTGTCGGTGCGCCGCTCTCGTCGCCCGTCGCGTCATGCAATTTTGCTTCTTCGCCGACGGCAACGAATCGCGAGAGCCGACCGAGCGGAATACGTTCTTCGCGTCCGCTCGCATAGATCGCCGTCGCGGTCTCTTCGGGCGCATAGCGCAGTTCGGTGATCGTCGCGGTCGAGGGGTTGATATCCGTTGCCAGCAGCCCGACGATGCGCGAACTGCCGGCGCGTTCTTCGAAGCCGATCTTGCCGAGCAGGGCGTTGAGCAGAAACGACTTGCCGCTCGAAAACTCACCGACGACCGCGAGGACGAAGGGTGCCGTCTCCAGCCGTGTTCGCGCCGCGCGCAGTGCCGCGCGATCCGCATCCGCACCGTACCAGCTCGCATCATGTGTGGCGGCAAGGGTGGCGAGTTCGCGCACGACGGCATCACGCGCCGTCGCGTAGCGGTCGAGTCCCGATGCGCTCACGCGACCAGCGCTCGCATCAATCCGGATGGGTCGTCGGCCGAGACGAAGATCCGGTTTGCGCCCGCGAGCGGCGCGCGTAACACGATGCACACCGTCGGTGCGCCGGGAACGAGCAATTGCGGATCGCCCGCGGCGAGTTTCTTCATGCCGCGACCGCCGAGCGTGTCCGGCACGAGGTGCCTCGAGGCGATCGCATCGAGCGGAACGACGATCCGCCGAAACGGTCCGAGTCGCAAGACCGCGCGCTCGCCGAGAATCTGATGGGGGCGATTGCGGAAGAGCGCGACGAGGCCGAATGCCCAGATCAGGGCGTAGACGTGGACCCCTTCATTGAGTAAACGCCAGCCCCACGGCGCGTGCCAAAGGATCACCTCGAGCACCAGCATCTCCGGAATGACGAAGAGCGGCATCGCAAGCAAAAACGGCGTGTACATCGACTGCACGTCGTAGTGAAAACCCACCGGTCGAACCTTGCGAAAGCCGCCGAAGACGTAGCGAAAAGCCGAGAGGACGATCATCGATTCGGCGGCCGCGAATCGCGCGAAACCTTCGGGCGCGAAGCGCGCGTAGGCCGTCACGATCGCGTCCTCGGGCATATCATCGGCGGTGCGCGCATCGCGCGAGCGCAGGACGCGCGCGATCACGTACCCGATGACGCCGACTTCGATCAGGCCGACCGCCACGACGAACAACAGCGGCGGCTGACCGGTAAAGGCAAACTCGAGACTTGCCGCGCATGCGATGAGCGCAAAGGCAACTTTCGTCCAGGGCGCGCGCCCGGCGCGTGCGTTACTCGCATCGATCGAGAGCTGCGCGAACGATGCACCCACGACCGCGAGGCGTGCGATGCGCGCGAGGCGCGGAATCGGCACGCCGAACACCAAGAGTGCAAACGAGATGCCGGCGACGAGCAGCGAGCACAGGCGCAAGACCAGCAGCAGCTTCATTGCCGCACGTCCCTTACGAGCGGATCAGCGCGAGGGCTTCGTCGCGATGCTGCTCCATGAGGGCCTTCGTGTCACCTTCGACGTTGAGTCGAATGAGGGGTTCGGTATTGGAGGCGCGCACGTTCATCCACCACGACGGATATTGAATCGTGATCCCGTCGAGATGGTCGATCGTTGCATCGGCGTATTTCGTCTGCAAGAGCGCCAGTTTCGCCGGAATATCGGCGACTTTTGAATTGATTTCGCCCGAGCGGAAGCGCGTGTCGATCGGCGCGATCACTTGGGAGACGGTTTCGCCGCCGCTGCTCGCGCGACTGAAGAGCGCAAGACACTGCATGAGCGCGATCATGCCGGAATCGGCAAACCAGTTGTCGCGGAAATAGAAATGGCCGGAATGCTCGCCGCCAAAGGGAATGTTCTGGTCGCGCATCGTTTTCTTGATGATCGAATGACCGACTTGCGAGCGCACCGGAATGCCGCCGGCCTTTTCGATCGCTTCGGGCACGCTGCGGCTGCAAATGAGATTGTAGAGAATCTTTTGACCGGGATTCTTCGTGAGCGTATCGACGCCGACGAGCGCCGTAACGATGCCCCCGTCAATCAAACCACCTTGTTCATCGACGATGAACATGCGATCCGCATCCCCGTCGAAGGCGACGCCGAGGTCGCATTTGTTCTCGAGCACGGCCTTTTGCAGATCGACCATATTCTCGGGCTCGATCGGACTTGCCGGGTGATTCGGGAAGGTGCCGTCGAGTTCGAAAAACAGCGGAATCACTTCGCACGGCAAATGCTTGAAGACGTACGGCACCGTCTCGCCGGCCATCCCATTGCCCGCGTCGATCGCGATTTTGAACGGCTTGATTTTGGTCGGATCGCCCGCAAACGAAATGCAGTGGGTCGCGAAATCCTCGAGGATGTT
>Ga0123337_10004715_pt1 | contig 13760 bp, 10 predicted proteins | sample frozenSSSSmetaG_FD_89792 | JGI IMG/M metagenome (GOLD analysis project Ga0123337, IMG submission 89792) | Glacier valley bacterial and archeal communities from Borup Fiord, Nunavut, Canada, to study Microbial Dark Matter (Phase II) -... | ecosystem: Environmental > Aquatic > Freshwater > Ice >... | reverse complement strand
ACGCATTCTTAATCTTCGAACCCTTGCATCATACTCATTAAAACTCAGATTAGTTCCCGAAGTGGTAAAGGCTCCGATACGGTTTTGCATCCGGAAACGAAAATTAATGTAGAAAGATGAGTCCTGTGATTTAAATTGCAATCCTGTGAAATCATGGATCATTGCACCTTCATCCCTCTCACTCTGAGCAAAACCATTAGTGAAGATCAGGGATAAAATTATAAATGGTAAGAGTCTGGCTAGGGACATCGGGACTTTTTTTGCGAAATTAATGATTATTTAACACTAATTTAATTTTGAGTGAACATCGCAAATGCTATTCAGACAAATTTATATATGCAAATAGATTTAATGCCAAAGAATAGAAAATAAGCAAGAATATAATTGCTTAATGCATTTTTTAGTATTTTCACGGTTCCGGAAAAACCAATAATAATCCTGCAAATTGTGGAGAAAAGAACTCAAACATTAAGGAAGAAGCAAGAAGCAGCCCTGCTGGGTGGTGGTAAGGCGAGAATTGAAAGTCAACATAAAAAAGGCAAACTAACTGCCAGAGAACGCTTGCATTTTTTGCTGGATGAGGGTTCTTTTGAAGAGATTGGAATGCTGGTGATGCATCGCTCCAAAGACTTTGGTATGGAGAAAGAACATTATCCGGGGGATGGTGTAGTTACTGGGTATGGGACCATCAATGGAAGACTGGTTTATGTATTTTCACAGGACTTTACTGTTTTTGGAGGTTCCCTTTCTGAAACTCACGCAGAAAAGATCTGCAAGATCATGGACCTTGCGATAAAAAATGGTGCTCCTCTAATTGGTTTGAATGATTCAGGAGGCGCCCGGATTCAGGAGGGAGTTGTTTCACTGGGGGGCTATGCTGATATTTTCTACAGAAATACAATGGCATCCGGGGTTGTTCCACAGATCTCTGCTATTATGGGCCCTTGTGCCGGTGGAGCTGTCTACTCCCCAGCCATCACTGATTTTGTCCTGATGGTAGAGAACACATCTTACATGTTCGTCACCGGTCCTAACGTGGTGAAAACAGTCACCCATGAAATTGTCAGTTCAGAAGAGTTAGGTGGAGCCACAGCGCATGCAACTAAATCAGGAGTCACACATTTTGCCTGCAGCAATGAACTGGATGCGATAAACCATGTCAAAAAGCTGCTTTCATTCATGCCTCAGAACTGTGAAGAGACCGCTCCAACCATTGTGTATGAAAGTACAGAAGAATCAAGGCCAAAACTTGATGACATTATCCCTGAAAATAATTCCCAACCCTATGACATCCGTGAGGTAATTTCGGAAGTATGTGATGAAGGTACTTTCCTTGAGGTTCATAAAAACTTTGCCGAAAATATTGTGGTTGGATTTGCACGTCTGGCCGGCAGAAGTATAGGCATTGTTGCCAATCAGCCTGCTTTTTTAGCCGGTGTGCTTGATATCAAATCTTCTGTAAAGGGTGCGCGTTTTGTTCGCTTCTGTGACAGTTTTAATATTCCCCTGCTCGTCCTCGAGGATGTTCCTGGCTTCCTGCCCGGCACCGATCAGGAATGGAATGCGATCATTACAAATGGCGCGAAACTATTATATGCTTTCTGTGAAGCAACGGTCCCAAGAATAACGGTTATTACCCGTAAAGCTTATGGCGGTGCGTATGATGTGATGAACTCCAAACACATTGGGGCAGATATGAACTATGCCTGGCCAGGAGCTGAAATTGCAGTAATGGGAGCCAAAGGAGCAGCCGAGATTATTTTCAAAAAGGAGATCAGTTCAGCCGTGGACCCAAATGCCCGCTGGATTGAGAAGGAAAAAGAATACTCAGACATCTTCGCAAACCCATACAGAGCAGCAGAAAGGGGTTTTATAGATGAGGTCATTGAGCCATCCCAAACCCGGAAAAAGTTAATCAAAGCTTTCAAAATGCTTGAGAACAAGGTGGTTAATAACCCAAGGAAGAAGCATGGGAATATGCCTTTGTAAACGACCTCAAATATGTCGCATATAGAACAAATTCCCCCGGAACTAACCTGGCGCATTCGCCGGCAGGTTTTGTATCCTGATCAGGAATTTGATAAGGCAATACTTGATAATGATGATGAGGGTATGCATCTCGGTTTGTTTTATGAAAATAAACTGATCAGCGTAGTCTCACTATTCAGGAAAGAGAACGAGATGCAGTTACGCAAATTTGCCACGATTGAAGAATACCAGGGCAAAGGTTTTGGAACGGAACTACTGAAGTATCTGATCGAAATAGTGGAAACAGAAAATTGCGAACGGATCTGGTGTAATGCACGCAAAAATGCTACCGGTTTTTATGCTAAATTTGGTTTTACAGAAACAGATAAAGCCTATCATAAGGATGGACATGATTTTGTGATCATGGAGAAAATTTGTTTTAAGAACCAGAAACAATGAAGGACATTCTTCAAACCCGCCAATTTGAAAGCTTAATTTTTGAATTAAGAGGTTTTAAGGTAATGATTGATACGGATCTGGCATCACTTTATGAAACTGAAACGAAACGATTAAAAGAACAGGTTAAAAGAAATAAGGATCGTTTCCCTCATGACTTCATGTTCGAATTGACATCAGAAGAAAAAGAACAACTGGTCGCAAATTGCGACCGGTTAAAAACCCTAAAACATTCCAGCATTAACCCGATGGCCTTTACTGAACAAGGAGTAGCAATGTTATCCTCTGTATTAAGATCGCCCAAAGCGGTCAAAATTAATATCGAAATCATGCGTGCTTTTGTATATTACAGGCAGATCCTTCTGCAAAATCAGGATCTGTACAAAAAGGTTAAAGAGCTGGATGATAAGATCAATCACGTTTACCGCTTTTTATTAAATAAAATTGAAATCAGTAAAAGCAGCATAGAGCCGGTTGGCTATAAATTAAAATCCAAGAAAGAACAGAAATAATGGCAAAGAAAAAAGAGCAGAAACATATCCCGGTAGTAACTAAGAAATCACTGGAGTTTTTTGAAAAATACATCAATAATCCCTCACCTACAGGCTTTGAGTGGGAAGGTCAAAGAATGTGGCTGGATTACATCAAACCCTATACTGATGAGTATATAGTCGATAATTATGGCACTGCAGTTGCGGTAATTAACCCAAAAGCCGAATTCAAGGTAGTCATAGAAGCTCATGCTGATGAGATCTCCTGGTTCGTCAATTATATCACAAAAGATGGTTTAATCTACGTGATCAAGAACGGTGGCTCTGACCACCAGATCGCACCATCAAAGCGGGTTAATATCCACACCGATAAAGGAATTGTCAAAGCATTATTTGGCTGGCCGGCCATCCACACCCGAAGCGGTGAAAAAGAAGAAGCTCCAACCTTGAAAAACATTTTCCTCGATTGCGGCTGTACTACAAAAGAAGAGGTCGAAGAATTAGGAATTCACGTAGGTTGCGTGGTTACTTACGAAGACGAATTTATGGTGTTGAATGACCGCTATTATGTTGGCCGGGCGCTTGATAACCGTGCCGGTGGATTTATGATCGCAGAGGTTGCACGCCTGCTTAAAGAAAACAAAAAGAAATTGCCTTTCGGACTTTATATCGTCAACTCTGTACAGGAAGAAATCGGATTACGCGGAGCAGAAATGATCGCCCACCGGATCAAACCGAATATTGCGATCATCACCGATGTGACGCATGATACTCAAACACCAATGATCAATAAGATCACTCAGGGGGATCTTGCCTGCGGAAAAGGTCCTGTGGTTTCCTATGCCCCTGCAGTTCAAACCAATCTGAATAAATTACTGATCAAAGCCGCAGAAGCAAATAATATTCCCTTCCAGCGCCAGGCATCCTCAAGATCTACCGGAACTGATACCGATGCCTTTGCCTATTCAAATGAAGGGGTGGTTTCTGCATTGATCTCACTTCCATTACGTTACATGCATACTACAGTTGAGATGATCCATAAAGATGATGTGGATAATGTCATTCGGCTGATCTATGAATCTCTACTTAGTATTGAAGTTGGACATGATTTTAGATCGATTAAATAGTTGACAGTTGATAATTGACAGTTGACAATGGAGAGTGGAGACCTGATAGCTATCGAATTGTGGTTTTGAAAGAATAATTGACAATGAACCAGGATATTGACCCCCTCTGAAGGGGGATAAGCAAGATGCCCAGGGATTGTGCTGAAATGAAATTGAGAGTTGAGAATTGAGTGTTGAAAACCGATAGCTATCGGGTTGGGTTTTGAAAGAATAATAGACAACGAAGCAGGATTTACTGACAACTGACAACTAAATTATGGAATGTAATTTTTAAATGAACCACTAAATCCCAGACAACCCGATAACTATCGGGTGACAACAGACAACCGACAACTAACATTTATGAAAAGAACCATCATCCTGCTGACAGCATTAATTCTAACTTACAGTTTTGCTTCAGCTCAGGATATTCAGGGCTATCAAAAGCCACCCCAGCCGATATTAAGTCTGTTTGAGGCACCGGTGCGCCCGGATGTCAGGTTCAGCAATGATGGTGAGTGGATGCTCACGCTTGAAATGAAAGATCTTCCTTCGATTGCAGAACTATCTCAGGCTGAGCTACGCCTTGCGGGGCAGCGAATAAATCCTGCAAATAACGGACAAAGCCGTGGTACAGCATACAAAGGCATAAAAATCCTGGCAGTTAGTACCGGAATTGAACACCCACTTGGCGGACTCCCAAATGAACCCCGGTTGTCGGAAATTACCTGGTCTCCTGATGAAAGCAAAATCGCCTTTTTACATAATGGAGAAAAAGGTATCGAATTATGGGTAGCTGATCTTAAAACCTTTCAGGCAAATCGCTTAAGTATCTTTTATGTAAACAGTACTTATGGTAATAGCTTTATCTGGCACCCTGACGGGAAAAGCCTTCTTGCCAAATTCATTCCCGATGGCAGAACTGCTTTATCAGCTCAAAATATAAATACAGAAGCACCTTTAATTCAGGAAAATACTGAAAAATCAGCCCCCGTTCCAACCTATCAGGATCTTTTAAAAAACCCCTATGATGAAACTCTTTTTGATTATTACTTTACATCACAGTTAAAACAGATTGATCTGCAAGGGCAATCAGCCAATTTTATGCAGCCTGCAATCATCAGATCAATGGAGTATTCACCCGATGGGAAATTTTTGCTTATGGCGAACATAAGCCGCCCTTACTCCTATCAGGTTCCGATCAATGCATTCCCATTTACAACTTCCATTTTTGATGATGAAGGCAAGCTGATCAAAAAACTTTATGAAGCACCATTAGCAGAGAATATCCCTGCCGGATTTGACGGAGTTCCCAAAGGACCGAGAGCTTATGGCTGGCGTGCCGATAAAGGCTCAGTCCTTTATTGGGTAGAGGCACTTGACAATGGCAATCCTGCGCAGCAGGCAACTATTCGCGATGTTGTTTATACGCAGGAAGCTCCATTCAATCAATACCCCCTCAAACTTGCGGATTGTTATTTCCGTTTCAATTCGATTGTATGGGGTGATGATAAAGTAGCAATACTGACAGAGCGCTGGTGGAAAACCCGTTTTGAGCGAAGATCATTTATTAAACCCTCCAATGTGAACTTCAGGGTTAACCTTTATGACCGCTATTTTGAAGATGCTTACAGTGACCCCGGAGTGATATTAACCCGAAAAAATGAGTTTAACAGAAATGTACTTCTGACAGAGTTCAATGCCTTAAAACGAATCAGTGATCCCGACAATGTAAATATTTTTACCCTCAGTGATGGAGCTTCACCCGAAGGCGATCGTCCGTTCCTTCAAAAGTTCAATATCAAGACCAAGCTCATGGATACTTTATTCCGATCAGCTTCTCCTTATTATGAGCGGCCGGTATTTTTTAACAATGGAAAATTCATGATCAACAGCCGGGAAAGCAGTGATTCGGTTCAGAATTATTTCAGGATCAATCTTGAGGACAAAAGCTATACCCGCTTAACTAATTTCACAGATCCATATCCCGAACTCAAGGGTGTTAAAAAACAGCAGCTCAGTTATAAAAGGCTGGATGGCATAACTTTAGGAGGAACATTGTATCTGCCAGCAGGATTCAAAACAGGTGACCAACCACTTCCTGTGCTCATTTGGGCCTACCCAAGAGAATTCAAGACTGCAGCAGCTGCTGGTCAGACCAAGGGTTCTCCACATAAATTCAGCATCATTGGCAAAGCTTCGCCTGTATACTGGGTAACCCGGGGATATGCTGTCCTCGACAATGCTGATATGCCCGTTGTTGGTGAAAGCAATACAGAGCCTAATGATACATTTGTGGAACAGATCAGGTACAATGCAGAGGCTGCAATTAATCATCTGGTGGATATGGGGGTTGCCGACCGGAAGCGGATTGCGATCGGTGGCCATTCCTATGGTGCATTTATGACCGCCAATCTTTTAGCCCATACCGACCTTTTCGCAGCCGGTATTGCCCGAAGCGGGGCTTATAACCGGAGCCTTACTCCTTTTGGATTTCAGGCCGAAGAGCGTACTTTCTGGCAGGCACCAGCAGTTTATACTCGGATGTCGCCATTTGCATATGCTGATAAGATCAAAACTCCGATTTTGCTTATTCATGGGCAGGCAGACAATAATTCCGGAACATTCCCAATGCAAAGTGAACGCTTTTATACTGCATTAAAAGGACACGGTGCTACAGCCCGTCTGGTACTTCTGCCAGCAGAGTCGCATGCTTATCAGGCAAAAGAGTCATTGATGCATATGTTGTGGGAAATGGACAGGTGGCTAGAGAAATACGTGAAGAATAAATAATTCTCCTTCCCAATTGTACATTTTAATTTACTTTAGCATTAGGACAGAGCCCGGCTAATTTTCTTAATCAAGCCTGTTTAATTCAATTATATGGATAGAATTTCAAATTTTACTGAGAAAATAAAAACCTCATATACCACCAAAGGGGAAAGTATCTATTTAGGTGCCGGTATTCTTGACGGAGAAATTATCGCTTCCGCAGAGGTAAATCTTTCCTTAAAAATGATGAATCGGCACGGTCTGATAGCCGGTGCTACCGGTACAGGAAAAACCCGGACGCTTCAGCTGATTGCAGAACAGCTTTCTGATGCCGGTGTACCAGTTTTCATGCTGGATGTAAAAGGTGATCTGTCAGGTTTGAATCAGGCAGGGTTTACTAATCCCAAAATTGATGAAAGAGCAGCCGCATTAAATATCAACTACAGTCCATCCGGATTTCCGGTTGAACTATACTCACTTTCAGGAAAAAAAGGTGCCCAGATGCGGGCGAGTGTGCTTGAATTTGGTCCGGTGCTCCTCTCAAAAATTCTGGATTTAAATGAAACTCAGTCTGGAGTGATGGCGGTAATTTTCAAATATGCTGATGATAATAAACTCCAGCTGGTTGACCTAAACGACCTGAAAAAGGTAATCTCTTACCTTTCGAGCGGACCCGGAGCTGCCGAGATCAAGGAAAGCTATGGCACTATTTCGGGATCTACATCAGGGACAATCCTGCGGAAAATAGTTACCATAGAGCAGCAGGGACTTGCACAGATTTTCGGCGAAAAATCATTTGATATCCAGGATATGTTCAGTCGAATTGATGGTAAAGGGGTGATCAGCCTTCTTAATATCTCAGATGTACAAAATCAGCCGGTTCTGTTCTCTACCTTTCTGTTAAGTCTGCTTGCCGAGATCTTTTACACAATGCCTGAAGCAGGTGATATTGAAAAACCCAAACTGGTCTTCTTTTTTGATGAAGCACACCTCTTGTTCAAAAATTCTCAAAAAGCGTTCCTTGAGCAGATAGAAACGATCATCAGGCTAATTCGTTCAAAAGGTATTGGCGTATTTTTCTGTACCCAAAGTCCGATGGATGTTCCCGATACTGTACTTGGACAATTGGGAAACAGAGTTCAGCATGCACTTAGGGCATTTACACCCAATGATGTAGAAGCCTTGAAAAAGACAGTTAATACCTATCCACGCTCCGAATTTTATGAAATAGACAGGGTGCTGACCTCACTAGGCACTGGTCAGGCTTTAATTACTGTATTGAATGAAAAAGGTATACCAAATGAGGTAGTTGCTACCCATCTGATACCGCCCAGGGCAATCATGGGACCAATGTCTGAAGCAGATTGTGATACCCTGATGCAATCCAGTTCACTTTATCAGAAATACCAGGAAGTGATCGACCCAATTAGTGCTTACGACATTCTGACCCAACGTGTAAACGAAAAAATGGCCGCGGATGAGGAAGTAAAAGAACAGGAATTAGAAAAAAGGCCAGGATCAAGAGCTGAGAAAAGCACCTTCGAAAAGGTAATTAATGCTCCGATTACCCGGCAAATCGGCACGGCTATTGTAAGAGGTTTGTTCGGAATGCTGACAGGCAAAAAACCGCGGATAAGATAATAAGACGATTAAAACTTTAACTTTATATAGACTCAGATTTAACCTTAAAAGAACAAAATAAACACTCAAATCATAACATGAAACCTACTTTAGTGATCCTCGCAGCCGGAATGGCAAGCCGATATGGCAGTATGAAACAAACTGATGGATTCGGACCAAATGGTGAGACCATCATTGAATACTCTATCTATGATGCAATTAAAGCAGGCTTTGGTAAGGTTGTTTTTGTCATAAAGGAGGAGTTTGCAGCGAATTTCAAAGGCATTTTTGAACCTAAATTAAATGGTAAAATTGCAACAGATTACGTTTTCCAGAATTTTGACCTGAAACCATTCGGGATCGATATTGAAATAGAAAGATCAAAACCCTGGGGAACTGCCCACGCTGTTTTAGCAGCCAGAGATATTGTAAAAGAGCCGTTTTGTGTCATAAATGCCGATGATTTTTATGGCCGTGAGTCTTATCAGAAAATGTGTGACTTCCTGAATGATGGAGTCTCTGATACTCAGTTTTCGATGATTGGATTTCAGATCGACAAAACTCTTTCAGAACATGGTTATGTTTCCAGAGGAGTATGCGAAGTAGATGAAGATGGTAATCTGGCCGAAATTCATGAGCGTATTAAGGTTTATTTTAAACCCGATGAGGCCGGAAATAAGAACATTGTATTTGAAGAAGTAGGCCGTGAGTACCCGATAAGATCAAACTCAAGGGTTTCAATGAATTTCTGGGGCTTTACACCAAAAATATTTGAATTATCCGCCGGTATTTTCAAAGATTTTGCACTTGCCAATATTGAAAATCCAAAAGCAGAATTTTTCATACCACTTGCAGCCGAAAAGCTGATCAGAAATCATCAGGCTAGTTTTAAAGTTATCCCAACTCAGAACCAATGGTTCGGGGTTACTTATGCAGAAGATAAACCAATTGTACAGGAATGTATTGACAGACTGGTTGCTGAGGGTGAATATCCGAATAATTTGTGGGCTTAAAATCTATTGTCCTCTTCTGCAATACGGAGGGGACAAATTATTGAACTTTACAGGAAATATCCTTCATCACACTCATCCCCCCAGCCATATTACTTACTTTTTTAAACCCATTCTGTGTAAGAATATAGCTTGCCCTCGGACTTCTTCTGCTACGAGAGCAATAAACAATGATTTCTTTGTCTTTATAAGCAGATAATAAGCCAATATTTGCCTCAAGTTCCTGTATTGGGAGATTTATCGCATTCTTTAATCTCCCAAATCCGGGTTCTACCCTGCCCTCAAATTCCTCCTTAGTTCGAACATCCAGCAAGATCACTTTAGGGTTTTTACTGATGTAATTGCAAACTTCCGAGGGTTCGATAGTTTTAAAATTTATTGAAGACTTTTTCACAAGGGGCATTTGACAATGTGAACAGATACCCTTTTCTGGGTAAACTGCCTTATCACAAGACTGGCCGCAGGGGGTACAGGAATATTCCTCCTTCTTAGAGAAAGACGTGCTGACTGGAGTAAAACTCATGACTGCAAAAGCAATAACCAGAATCATTAAAAAGCTTAAGCTTCCCAAAATCAGGTTTAACTTATTCATATAACCAATTGTATACTAAAGATATACATTTAAAACTCAGATAGTCACTGTGAGGTTAAATTGAATTATCAACTTCCATCATTGATGCATTTTCAATCTTTCCCGGCAACAAGCTGTGCATTAAGCTGTGCATCTATCCAGCGGTTCCATTCATCCTGTTTAGCTTTATTGATTCCATGATTAGTTTCCTGGTCATAATTCTGCTGTAATTTGTTCATCAGACGGTAGAATTCAAGATATTCAAAGTTGATAATCCCTTCATAATTGTCAGGACTAAGTTTCTCTGAACTTAGCTTTGCTTTAAAGCGCTCTGAAATTAATTTAACCAGATCGAAATGGCGCTGTTCATGATTCAAACTATAATTGCTCTTTATCATAGGAAATGCCCATGAAGCACTTCTTATCATGTAAACTTTAAGAATTATCTGAACCTGTATGAATCCTTCTTTAAATTCACGCTGGATATCATAACCGAATGAGGGAAAGATAGCCGCCTGAAATCTGGTATTCTGAGGTGGCTTTGCCTGAAAGTCATTAAAGCTCAATGATCTGGCCTTCTGATAATAAACAGTATCTGTATCCTGTAACTGATAATTCCGAAAAGAAAGTTTCAGACCTTTGGCAAGCAAAATATTTGTCGCCGATTCCTTCTTCATCCAGTTATGGATATACTTCAAACTATTACCAAGAACCTTTCGAAGTGCGGGTTCGGTATACTCCAAATTATTTACTGAACGGGTATATTTCAGGTTCATACTATAGGTGGTCAGAGGCTGGGTTCCCCAATCCTTTTCAAACTCAAACTGAACTTTCAAGCTCAGCTGTCCTGAGACATGATTACTCTCATTACTTTCCCTGATCATGCAGTCCAGAATACGGATATTTAGCGGACTTCCTTTGGTATTTCGGGGCAATCCATTGATCAGGAAATTAGAAAGGGCATTTTTACTTCCTCCACTGAGATCGGTGGAATAGCTTTTCATCGTTCCGCTTGCATCTTTGTACCATAAATTGGCAAATACCTGTTCAGGGGTACGCGCATCGATCACCTTGTCTATATAATAATCCCAATTGGCAATTTGGATTTTCTCAGGTCTCAGCCGGATAGGTTCAGGTTGAGCAAAAGCCACTGCAGAAGTAAACTGGATATTTAAAACCAGCAGGATGACTGAAAATGCAGGGTGGTTTTTCACTTAAAATGAACGAATTGGAATTGAAAATGTTGTTTATTTAAGTGAGAGTGGAGACCCGATAGCTATCGGGTTGAGAGTGGAGAATTGGAATTTTTGAGTAGCGAATAAATATCCGTCTTTTCTTGGCTCTTGGTTCTTGGTTCTTGATTCTCAATACTCAGTACTAAATACTAAAAAAGGCTGCCCCCTTACGGAAGCAGCCTGTTTTTACAAAAGCAATTATCTTACTTCTTATCGTCTTCTTTTACTTCTTCAAAATCTACATCAGTGACATGATCACCTGCATCCTGAGCTGAAGCTTCGCCTTGAGGAGCATCCTGACCTGCACCGGCTTCCTGTGAAGCCTTGTACATTTCTTCAGATGCAGCATTCCATGCTGTCTGAAGTTCAGTCTGAGCTGTATCCATGGATGCGAAATCTTTGGCAGCATGCGCATCTTTCAATTTTTTCAAGCCCTCTTCTATAGGTGCTTTTTTATCAGCTGCTAATTTATCACCGTATTCTTTAAGTTGTTTTTCGGTTGAGAAGATCAATGCATCGGCAGCGTTTAGTTTGTCAACTTCTTCGCGTGCTTTTTTATCAGACTCAGCATTTGCTTCTGCCTCATCTTTCATTTTCTTGATCTCTTCATCAGTCAAACCTGAAGAAGCCTCAATACGGATCTTCTGCTCTTTATTGGTGGCTTTATCTTTTGCAGCTACGTGTAAGATACCGTTAGCATCAATATCAAAAGTTACCTCAATCTGCGGAATGCCACGTGGTGAAGGCGGTATACCATCCAGGTGGAATCGTCCGATAGTTCTGTTCTGATTAGCCATTGGGCGTTCACCCTGCAGGATATGAATCTCAACAGAAGGCTGATTATCAGATGCTGTAGAAAAAACTTCAGATTTTTTCGAAGGGATAGTTGTATTTGCTTCGATTAGTTTGGTCATTACACCACCCATAGTTTCAATACCTAATGAAAGCGGGGTAACATCAAGAAGCAATACATCTTTAACCTCTCCGGTTAAAACACCACCTTGAATTGCAGCACCAATTGCAACAACCTCATCCGGATTTACACCTTTAGAAGGTTCTTTTCCAAAGAAAGCTTTAACTGCATCCTGAATTGCAGGAATACGGGTAGAACCACCAACCAGTATGATCTCGTCAATATCTGAAGTGCTTAAACCAGCGTTCTTTAGTGCTTTTTTACAAGGATCTATTGTACGCTTGATCAGGCTGTCAGCCAGTTGTTCGAATTTTGCACGGGTTAATGACTTAACAAGGTGCTTAGGCATACCATCACCAGCCGAAATGTACGGAAGGTTGATCTCTGTCTGTGCAGTACTTGATAATTCAATTTTAGCTTTCTCAGCCGCTTCTTTCAAACGTTGCAAAGCCATAGGATCTTTACGCAGATCTATACCTTCATCACTCTTAAATTCATCTGCCATCCAGTCGATGATTACTGCATCAAAGTCATCCCCACCCAGGTGAGTATCACCATCAGTAGATTTTACTTCAAATACACCATCACCCAATTCCAGAATAGATACGTCATGTGTACCACCACCACAATCGAATACAGCGATCTTCATATCCTTATGAGCCTTATCCAGACCATAAGCAAGTGCTGCTGCTGTTGGCTCGTTGATTATACGGGATACTTTTAATCCTGCGATCTCACCGGCTTCTTTAGTTGCCTGACGCTGAGCATCGTTAAAATATGCAGGAACAGTAATGACCGCTTCATTAACCTCATGACCCAAAAAGTCTTCAGCAGTTTTCTTCATTTTTTGAAGAATCATTGCTGATATCTCCTGTGGAGTATACAAACGGTCGTCTATTTTTACACGTGGTGTATTGTTATCGCCCTTTACTACCTGATATGGTACTCTTGCAATTTCATTTGTTACTTCACCGAAGCTGTTACCCATAAATCGTTTGATCGAAGAAATGGTTTTGGTTGGGTTGGTGATCGCCTGACGTTTCGCCGGATCTCCTACCTTACGCTCTCCATTATCCACGAATGCAACAATAGAAGGGGTAGTACGCTTTCCTTCACTGTTTGGAATAACTACAGGCTCATTACCCTCCATTACTGATACGCATGAATTTGTAGTTCCTAAGTCTATACCAATTATCTTTGCCATATATAAAATCTTAATTTGTTACAGTTTAATAATAACTAATTATCAAGCCTTGTGCCAAATGATGCTTAACCCGAATTGACAGTATTATATTCTCCAAAGTTGCAAAAACAAGGTTTTGGCAAATGACAGGATGGCAGTAGTTAATTGATAGTTGACAATTGGGATTTGTGAGTAGCATAACTATTTCGCCCAGTCTTGGTTCTTGGCTCTTGGTTCTCACTACTCAATACTCAATACTAACAAAAAAAGCCCCTTACGGAGCTTTCTTTCTTGGTTAGTTAATAGAATAATTTACTGTTGTGTTACTGTATAAACTACCGGTACCACATTTAATCCTGTTGCTTTACCAGCGTATGCGCCACCTGCACCGATCAGGTAAGAAATATTGAATTTATTTGTTGAATTTGAACCGTT
>Ga0123337_10004713_pt1 | contig 13762 bp, 10 predicted proteins | sample frozenSSSSmetaG_FD_89792 | JGI IMG/M metagenome (GOLD analysis project Ga0123337, IMG submission 89792) | Glacier valley bacterial and archeal communities from Borup Fiord, Nunavut, Canada, to study Microbial Dark Matter (Phase II) -... | ecosystem: Environmental > Aquatic > Freshwater > Ice >... | reverse complement strand
GTGTTCAGCGATTGCGTCGTCACATCGTACGTCGTCGTGATGCCGTCGATCGTAATCTTGCCCGGTGTCGAGCCACCGTTGTTCGGTGTGATCGACGTACCGGCGGCATTGAGAACCGCCGTATGATTCGACGGCGCGCCCGCAGCCGGATTCGACGCGATCTGCGTCGCGGTCGCAAGCGAGGACGAAAGAATCGTGTACGAGCCTGGCGTTGCGGTCGCGCCCGACGTCTGCGCGGCGGTTGCAAATGACAAATTGCTCGAGGTCGCCGAAACGGCGTTGAAGAGCGCCGGATTCGAGAGCGCGCTCAGCGAGTCTTGTACCTTGCCGAAGAGCGCCTGAATTTTGATCAGCTCAGCGTTTGCCGCATTGAGCGCCGTCACTTGCGTTTGCAGTGTCTTCGTCGGCGCGAGCGTCAACGTCGTGTATTTCGCGATAATCGAATTGTAATCGATACCCGATGCGATACCCGGGAATGAAACGGGTGCATTGTTGGTGCCGGTCGCGCCGGAACTTGATACGCCTGACATGCTCTACTCCTACGCTTTCTGGTCGACGACGAAGCCGGCCAGATGATTGAAAAAATCGGCTAATCGCGCGACCGCATCCGGCGGAAATTCCGCATAGACTTGGCCCGTCGTGGGATCGCGCAAAATCGTGACGATCTCATTCGGAAGACGATCCGTATGAAATTCGACACTCAAGGGGCGAGGCGCGTGCAGAAAAGCCGAAGCGGCTTCGCCGAGGTGCGAATCGATCTTGAGGGCACCGGCCAATGACTTCCCGGACGTCGGAAAATCCGACAAGGCTACGGGGTCAGTCGAAGTCGGCGGTGCAATCGCTTGCGGTGCAGACGGCGGGGCGGGGGCTAGCGTCGCTTGCGACGACGGTAGCAACTGGGGCAGCGTAAGACCGATCGACGCGGCCGCGGCGCTGAAGCCGGGCGTGCTATCGGAGAGCTGAACGTCCATGTTCGAGTGACCTCCTACTATAACGTGTATCGGCTTGCCGATCCCGCTTCTTTAGACGTTCGCGTGTGACCCACTGCTGGAACTTGCCAAGAGTGCGTAACCCGAGGCGACTGCAGCAGCGACCGAAAACGGCCGGGTACTCTCGAAGACGTGGATGCCGATCGGTGATTCGAAGCGTCCTTCGGTGGCGGCGTACCAGGCGTCTCCCAAGGCGCTGACGGTACGAGATTCATCGCCGGGATCGACCCGGAAGACGCCCTCACCGGCAAGCACCGGATCGAGCGGTCGGCGATCGGCGAGGACGAGACGGGATCCGCCAATTGCCGCACGCGCGGCGCGGCTGCGCCCCGCTCCCACCCAAGCGAGATCCGCGAAAACCGTCGCGCCCGCGTACAACGTCTCCAAGATTGGCAAAGTCGGATCGGTGATGATCCGGGTCTTTGCTCCGCCGAATTCCCGCAGAAGCGAGAGATACGAAGCATCTTCGACGCGACCGGCGACGATCAAGGGGATGTCTGCTTGCTCCGCTGCACGCATCGCAACGATTTGGTTGCCACGGGCGCCGATCGGACCGTGCATAAAAGCATAGTTAGCGGTTCCGATCAGCGCCCCGATGGGACGACCCGCGGAAGCCGTCGATACGGCCGGGGGGACGGTGACGACGTTCTTACGCCGACCGTACTTTTCGGCGATGTACGCGGCTTCGAAATCTCCGGAAACGAAGACGACGTCGGCTCCGCGTATCACCTCGCGAATTGCCCCCTCGTCGCCCTGGGGCGGAGCGTATGCCCGATCGGCGCCGATACCCCCGAGCGCGAGGCGTCGCTGTCGTAGTAAGGCGGTAAAATCGTCGATCGAGCGTTGATCGGCAGCGTATTCGAAGCAATAGCGCGTGACGACGGTCCCCCACCAGCCGCCGAGCGATGCTTCTTCAGCGTGGGCGTGCAAGGCGACCGGGACGCCGCTGGACTTCGCAACGACCAGGAACGCGCGAGCGAGCGGCGCGTCGAGCAAACCATGGATGTGGACCAGATCGAAATTTCCACTCGCGATACGCGCCGGATCGTCACCGATTTCCACATCGAACCCTTCGTTTCGTAACGCTTCGGCAAGCGCGACGGCTTCGTCGATGTCCGCGTCATCATACGGAATTCGCGCGTCACGAACGGCAAAGTAGATTCGTCCGCCCGACGTGCCACGTTGTTCCCGCTGCTGGTGCCCACGGCGAGCCGGGGGCGTCCTCGGAATCGCGCCAAGGACGTCGAGAGAGCCCTCGACTGGTCCATCGTTTCGGTCGAACGGGAAGACCGAATCCGTCGGCGCCGGGACGATCAGCGGGATTACTCCGCCCGCGTCCGCGCGCACGACGATTCGGATTGCGTCGCTCGCGACGCCCGCTGCGAACGACGCCGGATGGTCCGCCCATTCCACGACGAGGTCGCGCGTATTCGTTTGCGCGCGCGCGCGCACGCCGTACCAACGCCACAGTATGTCGTCGGCAGCAACATCGTCCGCGACGGCGATATTGTCCATGTCGGAACTCGAGAGTGCGATTCCGAGCGCCGCTTGCGATCCGCCGATGCCCAGGTTTCGACCCAGGCGAAAGCGTTCGGCGAACACGAACGGCGCGGCAGCCAGGAGGGAGCGATTCGAAGGGGCAGCGCCGATCGCATCGCGCTCTCTCGCCGCTTCGAAAAGCTGGCGTTCCGCAACCGTGCCGCCGTGAAAAACCCGCTCGTCGTTGAGCGGTCGTCCGAGAGCCTCGCCCGTGATCCAAGGGACAATCGCGCCCGCGATCGCATTCGCCCGAGCATCGCTGAGCGCATCGGCTACGCTCTCCGGCCAAACCAGAACGTCACGCTCGGGGTCGAGCAACATCGCTAAGTCGACAAAGACGAATGGCACGACGGCAGCGCTCTCGCCCTCGGCAAAGCGAATCTCGATCATCGCAAGCGGTTTGCCTTGCCGCAGGATCGGCTCGAGCCGCACGCTCGTTATCGTTTCCGGCCGAGCGATCGCGGCCAAGCGATCCCGCTGCGCGAGCACAATCATGGAAAACGCCCGGTGAAATCTCATCGTGCGCTCACCGTACTCGTCAGAACCCGTCGCAACGATTCGCGCGAACGCTCGGTTGCGCGCGCGATCGCGCGAAACGCATCGGTCCGCGCACCAAACACGATCGATCGCGGCGCTTCAGAAAGTTGCGCCACGAACAATTCATCATCGGTCAGTGGGACGATTTCGACATTCATCGAGCGTTCGACGGCGATATCCAAAGCAGTAAGCAGTTTCCGTAAGCGGTAGCCGAGGTCGGCAAGTGATGGGCCGCCGGGTCGGACGGCCAGAAGCAGCGTCACCGCATCGTCGGCATCGAACGCCTTGAACATCTGACGGATTACGTCGCTTGCCCCAGGCCACCCGGCTTCATCGTCGATCGTCGCGATGAAGAGTGCTTGAAGCGGACGCGTTTCGGTCGACTGACTGGCCGTTTCACGTAAGGGTATTCGCTGCGTTCGCGGGTCGAAACCCGCCTCCACGATCGCAAGCGCCTTCCACTGGCCGATCGCCCCATTTGGAAGCGACCATTTGCGCCGAAACGCGTTCCACAGGGTTTGATCCTCATCTGCGTGCCCGATCGGTGTGAGACAATAGTCGACCGCATGCCGATGTGCGAAGACGTCGTCACACATGGCCACACGATAGCCGGCGGCAAGTGCGCGCAGCGAGAGATCTTCGATCGCAAATCGATTGAGACCGAATCGCTCGTCGACTCCGCCAACAGACTCGATGACATCGCGGTCGATCACGAACGCAACGGTCGTGACGCGATCGACAAAGGTAAGTTCGCGACAAAACGTAGCGAGACGATCGGCCGCGTAGCGTTGCATGTCCATCAGATCGACGTAACTGGCTTCGTTGATTCCTTGCGGAAGCACCGAACCGTTGGTGCGCGGAGCGGCTATGCCGAGTCCCGGAACGCGATCGAACGCCGAAAATAGCGCCGGAATCGTGTCGGCGGAAAACAAGTACTCATCGCTCGTCACGAAAACGCGATCTCCGGTGGCCATCGAAAACGCGGCGTTGAGACCGGCAGAAAGACCGGGGTCGATCCCATCGGGAACGATACGCACGCGCGGATAACTGCTGAGCAGCACACGCGTCGTTTCCGCACCTTGCGGAATGACGGCCAGATACTCGCTCGCGAAGCCCGTTTGACCGAGCAGCGCCTCGAATGAAGAACGCACGATTTCCGGTTTCGAACCGGCAACGAAAATGATACTCGCAGAACGTGTACGAGGCGAGGAGCTCGGCGTCGCAGCCAAACTCCCGTCTAAAGCGCGCGTGCCGCGTCGTAACTCGAGTAGACGATCCGAAAATTCGGCGAAAGCCGATTGGACCGACCGGCCTTCCGCAAGTTCAACATGCTGCGGTACCAGCCGCATCGTTACCAGCGCGCACGATGTCGGCTCTGCTCGATTCGCAACCGCAATGGCAACATCGCTGCCCCATTCAAGCGTTTCGATCAATGCATCGAGCCATCCGGGCGTGAGATCTGCATCCGCATGCACCAGGCCGACGTATTGATCGCCGCGTACCAGCATGCGTTCACGCAATGCATTGACCGGATCTACCGCCCGCTCGATGCCATTCGCTTGCGGTGCGAGCGGGTCAGCCCACACGAGGCGCGACACGCGCGCATCGTTTTCGCGAATAGCTCTAAGAAACGAATCGGCACCAGCAAGCGGCGCGCCATGAACGATGATAGAAATCGGCGGAACGGGCTTGCGTAAACGCATACGCACACCGCCCGCAAGACGGACTTCTCGACTGATTCCGCGCTTTCGCACACCGAGCGGCTCGTGATGCGTGGCGAAAGCCCGATGCCGCGCGGAAAGTTCCGTCATCGATTCGTACAGACGCCGCGGCACGCGATCGTCGCGGTCGCGCGTAAAAACGATCCTTGGATCGCACCGAACGACTATACCGCGAGCGCGCGCACGCAAACAGAGATCGGTCAACGCATAGACGCCTTCGAAGACCGAATCGAAGCCTTGGAGCTCGACGAAGAGTGAACGCGTAATAACAACGAGGCCACTTGCAACGACATCGATCGCGCCATCGAACAACGATGCAATATTTTGCTCGTTCGGCAACGTCAACATCGGAGTGAGGCGAAACGGGAAGGGACCGAAACGTTCCGGCGCAAGCATCGACCCGAAGGAATCACCGGTTGGTAAGTGGGCTCGCCCACCGACGATTTCCGTCGACGCATTTTCCGCACGCCCGATTGCCGCAAGAGTTGCGGAGTCGATCGTGACGTGATCCTCGATGAGGACCAAGCGGCTCGTCGTCGCGTCTTGCGCCGCTGCCAAGAGTTCGACCAGTTCCACGGAACGAAACGCAACGCCGGCAATTCGCGCGATGGCTTCGGCATTCGACGACGGCGTCGTCGAATGCCGGATTTGCAATACGGTTAGCGACATCTACGCCCCGGAAAGCGCCATGGTCGCAACGGCCGCGGCTTCGTCGTTGCGTCCAGCGCGCATCAGCAATCCTGCAAGCGCAATGCCGATGCGTTCCTCGCCCGCCTTCATTGCTTCGCGCAATACTCGTTCGGCATCCGTGAAGCGTCCATGGCGTTCCAATATGCCTGAACGCAACAACAGCCCATCGATGTTATGCGGTTCATATGAATCGAGTTCGTCGAGTGCTACGAGCGCCGCGTCGAGATCCTTTTCCGCCAGCTGCGCTCGCAAAAAGAGCGAGGTCGGATAAACCTCTGGGGTGTCCGAGGTAATCCGCTCGAGTTTCTTGCGCGCGGCCGCCACACCGTTTAGCTTGACATCGGCGAGCGCCGCGTTGTAAAGCAAGTATCCATTTTCGGGTGCGATTTCGAGGCCCGTGAGCGCGCTCGCTCGCGCGTCTTCATAGCGACTCATTTTCAAATAGCGGTGCGATCGGCGGGCGAAATCGCGCGGCGTCTCCGGGGACGTTTCGAGTTCTCGCTCGAGCAGTTCGTTTAAGGCCGTCGTGTCGTTTCGCTCGAGGTAAATCGTCTCGAGCAGTTGGATCACAGACGAATTGCCAGGAGCCGAATTGCGCGCCGGTTCGAGATACCGGATCGGGTCGCCGAGCTTGGCCTTATACGTGATGAGACCGGCACCAATTTGCAGCGGGATCACGAAGTCCGGGTGGACGGTCGGGAGCGAACTTTCAATGACTTCGAGTGCGCGAGAATTACGACCGCGGCGGATGAGAAAGTCGACGTAGTCGACGACGACGGCGTCGTCTCCATTGCGATGCTCGAAAAGGTCGCGATATCCGACTTCGGCATCGAAGAGTTTCCCGGCACGCTCCAGCGCGCGCGAACGTTGACGTCGAATTAAAACCGAATCCGGCTTATTGACGAGCGCCTCGCCGAACCAGTCGGCCGCTTTTTCCGGCTCGTTCGTACGAAGGTAGGTTAAGGCGATGTTGTATTGCGCCTTCCACTGAAAAATTTCATCGTCGACCATGTAGTGGTTAGCGACGTTCGCTCGCGTTTCGATCGCACGTTTGAGGCACACGCGTGCTTCATCATAACGCTTGGCGTGCATGAGGATGTCGCCTTTGGTAAAATGCGCGTTACTGTAATCATCGTAAACCGCCAGACACTTCTCAACGGTCGCGAGTCCTTTGTCGATGTCGTCGCGTCGATAGGCATAAGCGGCGGCGAGCGCGAGATACGCGAGGGCGTGATACGAACGAACGATACCTGCGCTCTCGTCGATCTTAAACATTTTCTCGAACGCAGATACGCCGCGGTCGATTTCCTCGGCCCCAATCGCCGACATTCCATAGTTGAACCACGAAAACGAGTGTTCCGCATTTTCCTCGACCGCTTTTGCGAGCAAGGGCAAATTACGTTCCGATTTCTTTCGTCCCGCAATGATCGAGGCCATATAGCCTTTGTGAATGATGCGAATCGGCGAGAGCACGCCGCCCATCTCGACATTTGCATCGACCCGGCTGATATTTTCGTGAATGACGCCGTGATAGCGAATGCGCGCCGTGTTCGGATAGATTCGGGGCAAGAGATGGGTCATTTTACCCGCACCCGATTCGTCATCGACGAGATTCGAAATACGGATATAGACGGGTTCCACATCGGCCGGGACATTGGCGAGCGCCGCCAACGTCGAACCCGAATCGGCCGTTAATTCTTCATCGGCGTCGAGGACGAGCACCCACCGTTTCGTCGCCATGTTCAACGATTCGTTTCGCGCCCAGGCAAAGTCATTACGCCATTCGCGATGTTCGATCCGGTCGGTATACCGTCGCGCAATTTCGAGCGTTCGATCGGTCGACCCGGTATCCACGATATTGATTTCGTCGACGAAATTCTTCACGCTTTCGAGACATTCTTCGAGAAAACGTTCTTCGTTCTTGACGATCATGCACAAGCTGATACCGGCCGGCAGTTGCACGACGCCTTCGGCGGGCAACGGAAGATTGAAAAGCAGGCCGGTTTGGCGCTCGGCGAACGTCGATGACTTGTACGGATCGGCGATATGGATCGGCATATCTACTCTTTCGGATAGCTGGGTACGTTGTCTTAGGAGCACCAGGTAAAATAAAAAAAAAGAAGCCCGCCGAAGCGAGCTTCCCCTTATTCGAACTTCCGGGATTAACGGAAGAGCGAGAGGACCGACTGCGCGTTCGAGTTCGACTGCGAGAGCACCGAGGTGCCGACTTGCACGAGGATCTGGAGACGCGTGTACTGGGTGGTTTCCTGGCCAACGTTGAGGTCGCGGATGTTCGATTCCGAGGCCTGGAGGTTGGTGGAGGCGATGTTGTCGTTGTTCTGATCTTCCTGGAGACGAACGATCGTGGCACCGAGCGTCGCGCGCTGGCCGAGCAGCGATTGAAGCGCGTTGTCGATCTGACCGATCGCATCTTCCGATGCGAGCGAGCTGAAGCCCGCGTTGCCGACGAGGTTGACGTTGGCGATGCGGAGCTGGCTGGTGTTCGTTGCTTGGAAGCCGACCTGGATGGTCGCGCCTTCGTTTGCGCCCGACTGGAAGTTGAACGCCGGGGCATTCGGGTTCGAAGCGGCCGTAACGTACTGCGAGACTTTGACGAACGAGGTCACGCCGACATCGAGCGTTGCTGCGCCCGAGTACGAGATGGTGACGCCATCGACCGTGGTTGCACCAGCAACGCCGGCTGTAAGCGTGATGGTGCCGATGACGCGACCACCGGCCGAAGCCGACGAGAAGAACGAAACGATGAGGCCCTGTTGCGTCGAGCTGATCTGGGCAACCTGGAGTTCGATCGTGCCGTCGATGTTCGCAGCGTTGGTCGCCGAGAACGTCAAGCTCGCAATGAGGTTGGTACCCGCTGCGAGGTTCGAGTTCGCCGTGATGAGCGCGTTTGCAGAAATCTGCTGCTGGAAGCCGGCATGTGAGCCGTCAAGCAACTGCTGGCCGTTGAACGAGGTGTTTTGCGAAATGCGGTTGACTTCGAGGAGAAGCTGCTGGACTTCAGCCTGCAGATTCTGCTTGTCGGAAACCGACGTGATGTCCGATGCGCCCTGAACGGCGAGCGTACGGATGCGCTGAAGGATGTCGGTGGTCGTCTGGAGCGCGCCTTCGGCCACGGTTGCGGCGTTGGTTGCGTCCTGAACGTTGCGAACGGCCTGATCGAAGCCGTTGACTTGCGCCTGCAGTGATTCTGCAATCGCAAGGCCCGACGGATCGTCCGCTGCCGTGTTGATGCGAAGCCCGCTCGAGAGCTTCGTGACCGCTGACTGAAGCGCGTTTTGATTGCGGTTCAGGTTCAGCGATGCGCTGTTTGCCAACAGATTGTTGGCAATTGAAAGTCCGCCAATACCAGGCATTGATTTCCTCCATGATGCACACGTGTGTGTACGGATGAGGAGACATCATGTCTCCACTACTACTGGATATCGGAGGAATTTCTTCCGGACTTTAGGGTTTGGCCTTCTTCTGGGGTAATAATTTTGCCGACTGCGGGACACCAAGATTGGCCATACCCGGCTTCCCGCCGAATTCACCAGCCGGCGTTGCAGCCGTCGCCGCAGCCCGATTGGCCAGCTGGATCTCCTCGTACACCTCGGAGCGGTGGACGGGGATCGCGCGGGGCGCTTCGATACCGAGTTTCACGGTGTCCCGATCGACCGAGACGACGACAATTCGGACGTCATCGCCAATCATGATCGATTGGTTCAATTTTCGGCTGAGTACGAGCACGTGAGCCCTCCTTGGCAGGCACGCAAAGCGGTACGGGGCCGGGGAGCGCGAGGCCTCTTGGCTACGCCGAAGTTTGGCTCGGTGCCATTTCCGGCGCCGGTTTGCGCGGGATGGCCATCTTCACCGAATACGTGGAGCCTTCGAGGGTAACTTGCCGTCCGACGCGCGAGCGTAAGTTCACGATCACCGGCGCCAATAAATTGCAGCTCATCTCGGCGGCATCTTTGGTGACGATGACCACGCAAAGCAGCACGAAGTCATCGGCACTGCGGACGTCCAGGCTCTCGAGCGCGGGGGCCGGTAATTTCGGCGCGTAGTCATCGAAGATCGCAAACGGATCGGTGAGGGGCAAGGCGATCGACGGATCCTCGATGCTTTGTAGCCAGACGAAGTGTTCCTGACCGGCGAGACTCAGGGCGAGAAAGCGGCGGAGATGCGTGAACCCGGGCAGTCCCCAAGGAAACTGCAGGACGTCATTTTCGCGGTACGCGCACGTGCCGAAACGCGGGGATTCGATTTCGTGAACGGCGTCGTCGATTCGGTCCTCAGGCATGATCAACTTTCTTTACCCCAGATAGTCCATGAGCGTCTTGCCCTCGAGTTTCACCGTCACCGCATAGGCCGCGTTGAGTGCGGTCTGCGTCTGAACGAATTGCGGTGAGACCTTGGCGACGTCCGTGTCCTCGATCTGTGACTGTATCTTTGTGTTATCGACAATCGACGTCGAGTTCTGATTCTCGATCGCGCTGAGCGTCTGAATGCGCGTTCCAACGGCGGCGCGCGCCGTGAGATTCACGTTCAGGACTTTATCGATATCCCCGAGCTGGGTGCTGATCGTCTGTACCGGATCGGAATTGTTCGTCAGACTGAATGCCTGGGTGAAATTGGAGGGGGTCGAGCCGGCCGTCGCCGGCCCGTCGGTGATATGAAAGGGTCCGCCGCTCAGGACCAACTTCTGCGTCTTCGCGTTGAAAATCGCCGTAACGCCGAGCAGGGGTGTCTGCGCGTTGATCGCCGCGACCACCGAATTCACCGAGTCGACCGTGGTATCGAAGGTGAAACCGAACGACTGCGGAGCGCCGCTCACGTCGTGACCGTCGATCGAGAACAACACTTGATTCGGCGGGCCGGGCGCGGCCGTCGTCAGCTTCGTCGCAAGCGGCAAGCGGTTGAGTAATGCGGCCGGATTGATCACCGTTCCGGGAACGTTGAGTTGCGCTTGACTCTGGTCGATAACGATGCCCTTGGCGAGCGTGTCGCGTAAATCACGCAACACGGTGAACACGTCTTTGGAGCCATCGGGCGCAGCATAGTTGAAGCCATCGCGAATCGTCGTGGTCAGCGGAAATTGGCGCGAGTTGACGACGAGCTGGCCCGAGGTTTCGAAATTTCCGGAGAACGAAACCGCTGCCGTCGGCGAGCCGATCGCTTTCACGGGCTGACCGATGATCTGTGCGGTGCCGGCGAAGATAAATTTGCCGCTATAGCTCGTGTTGGCAACCCCGATCGCTTGGCTCAACAATGCATCAGCTTGGTTGGAGAGCGTCAGCCGCTGCGTCGGCGTGAGCGTATCGGTTGCACCTTGAATCGCAAGCTGCCGTGCCGACTGAATGATCGCCGTCAACGACGAGAGCGACGAGTCGGTCGTCGTCAATTCACCGAGCGAATCGCGCAGATTGTTGCTCGCCTGATTCTCGAGGCTGATCGTGGCCTTGGTCGAGAGATCGAGACCGATGTCGGTCGGCGCATCCGACGGGAAATTGAGGCTCTTTCCGGTGGAGAGTTGCTGTCCGTAGTTTTGGTACTGCGCGGAGAGATTTTCGATCGCCGCGGTTTGTTCCGCGTAGATGGTCGAGGTGGCGATACGCATGGATTATCCTCCGGTGGCAGGGAGACCCATGGACAAGATCACCGTGCCGAGCAGTGAGTCCATGGTCGTGACGACGCGCGCAGCGGCTTGATAGGCGCGTTGATAGGTGACGAGATTCTGCGTTTCTTCATCCATATTGATGCCGTCGATGCCTTGGCGCACCTTGTCGATATTCTGCGAGAGCGACGTTTGCGATGAGGCCCCCGTGTTGGCACGTGCAGCATCGAGACCGACGTTCGTGATCAAGCTTCCGTAGAAACCGGCGATCGTCTGCTGTTGCGATGAGGTGATCGTAAAATTGACCGCATGCGCTTTTGTGAACGTCGCGGTGAGTGTCCCGGTCGTCGGATTGACGGCATTGATAACGACGTCTTCTTGCGCGGCCGTTCCGGCATCGATCGTCAGCAGTTCGCCCGGGATGAGAAATCCGACGCCGCCGACCGGCGAGAACGTCTACTAGAGCGGCGAAGCAACGACGGCGGTGGGCGAAGTCGATTGGAATCCCGGCACGCCGACTTTCGTCGTGTAAATCAATTGCAGCGCATTTGCCGCTTGATTGTTGAGCGCGCCGAATGCGTTCGTATTGTCTTGAAGAATGGCGATATTCGCATTCGCCGCATGCGCTTTGGTAAACGTCGCCGTGAAGGTGCCGGCAGCCGGATTGACTGCGGTGACTTTGACCGTTTCGGCATTCGCCGTGCCGGCATCGATGACGACCGAACTGCCGATCGCAAGATTGCTGACGCCGCCGGTTACCGTTAACGTCGCAACACCAGGTCCGCCGCCCGTCGTCGATTGCAGATTGGATCCGGTGGCGCCAAAGACGCCCAGCAGCGATGCGGCGGCAGCCGCCTGTGGATTGTTGCTATCGGTGATCGCGAACGTCGGTCCCGGCGTGTAACCGGGCGTGCCACGCTGGGCGAGCGCTTCGTTTGAGGGATCGCGAGAAAAGACCATCTTTTGCAAGCCCGGATCGAAGGTCGCACTGACTCCGAGTTGCGCGTTGTTGAAGTTCGTCAAGAACTCGGCGACGCTGCGGGTCGGGCTGTTGCCGGCTGCCGTAACGGTTCCCGTATCGTACTTGAACGTCTGCTCGATGCCGTTGACGTCGATCGTCAAGGTGCCTTGAATACCAGCCGGGCCGACCGGCGGCGCGACGGCGAAGGTCGCATTGCCGTTGATCGCGCCGTTCGTATCGACTTGATTGTTCGCCGAGTTCAGCGAATTGAACATCGTTGCCGTCGTCGAATTGGCCGCGGTCGTTGCAAGTGCCGCCGTAATCTGGCCTTGATCGGTCGGACCCACTTTGATGTTACTGGCCGAGATCGCGCGCTGCGAGACGATGGGCTGAAAGATCGCAATTCCCGCAACGCCGCTGCCGTCGTACGCCGACTGCGTGATGCGATCGTATTCCGTCGCAAGTCCGAGCGCGAACGAATCGAGCGCCTTGTCGTACACGCTGAGCTTGTTGTTGTACAAGTCGGAATATCCGGAGAGCTGGCCGCTCCCGAGCGGCACCGGCACGGGGTTCGTCGGATTCGGATCGTTCGCAAAACCGATGATCAAGTTCGGAACGCCGGTTCCGTTGGGCGCGATCACCGAGGGCGCGAGATGATACGCGATCGTATCGTTCACGAGCGCTCGGCCGTTGACCGTCACGAGCGTAGAACCGGTCGTCTGAATCGACGTCGTCGTCGAGAGATACTGCGAGAGCTGATCGATCAAGTGATCGCGTTGATCTTTATACGTATTCGGGTTGTCGCCAACCGCCGTCGATGCGCGAATCTGACCGTTCAACGCAGCGATCTTATCGAGTACGTCATTGAGCTGCGTGACGGTCGAGTTCGTCTGCTGCTGAACTTGTAATTCTTGAACTTGAAGCGAGCCCGATGTGCTGCTCAGTGCCGTCGTGAGCGCATTCGCCGTACCGACAACATTTTGGCGCGCGTTAGCATCGGCTGGGTGCGCGACGAGACCCTGAATCGCACTTTGAAATTTGGTGTAGCTATCGTTGATGCCGCCAGCCGGCTCGGAGAGCGTCGCCTGCGTTGCTTGCAGCTGTTGCTGCTGAATCGTGTAGTAGTTCGCCGAGGATGAAGCGCCGCGAAACAAACCGTCATACGAATCCTGGTGGACGCGCGTCACCGACTGCACGATCACGCCATCGCCGAACGTTCCGGGTCCGAAGTGCGTGGAATAGAACGGCGAACCGGCGATCGGCGGGGCCTCGGTCAGATTGACGATCTGACGCGATGCACCGGGCGTCGAGGCGTTGCTCTGGTTGTCGGCGGTCACGTTGAGCGCCGCTTCGAATGCGGCAAGCGATTTGCCGGCGAGGCCTAAGCCGAAGAAACTCATGCTCGGCGACTCACAAGGACGCTCCCGTCGGGCGGCGGGACGGTCCCGCGACGTTTGTAGGTTCCGGGTTGCTCGGTACCGGCGCGCTGAATGATCGCGACCGTTTTCATGAGGCGATCCATACCTGCGACGATCAAGGCTTTGTTGTTTTCGTTCGTGATCCCAAGCGCGTGGGTCGAGACCTGAATCTCGCACATGTCGCCGTAGAGATTCCAGGCGATTTCTCGCGGAGCATACGCGATCACGCTTGCGATCGACATGTCGCCGAAGCCGCGCTTCTGCGTCTCGGTCCGGCGCACGAAAACCGCATT